>OAVT01000111.1_pt1 | contig 44235 bp, 38 predicted proteins | sample 1476461 | NCBI WGS metagenome assembly OAVT01 (sample SAMEA2580109, study PRJEB22360) | human gut metagenome | biome: human gut; feature: human-associated habitat; material: faeces | place: Denmark | collected 2008/2010
AGGGACAGCTGATAGAAACAGAAGCCACTGGAGCACCTCAAAAACACCATCATACACTAAATCAGTAAGTTGGCAGCATCACCGACGAATTAATCCGCGCGGGATCTCCGCATCAACCAGTGCAGACTGATTATAACCACGGTTAGGTGAGATAATCAGGCTTTCATAGCCGCCCCAGCTACAGCCCGGTTTGAAAATACGGCAGGCATCGATAAAGCATTTCACTTCCTCAAAGCCGGCTCCTTTTAATTCGAAACTAAACAGTCCTGAAAAGCCACACATCTGGCGACGAATTATCTCTTTTTCCTTATCTGTAGCGCAGAGAGGATGACGTATATTTTCCACCTCATCACGAGTAGCTAACCATTCAATAACGTTAATCGCGTTATGCTGATGCGTTGCCATTCTGATCGGGAGTGTTCGTATACCACGTAACAGTAACCAGGCGCTAAACGGCGAAAGCACGGCACCTAATAGCTGATGCGAGAAATCACGAATGATGCTCATCAATTCACGGCGGGTGATTACCACACCAGCTAACACATCACTGTGCCCGGCGAGATATTTTGTGCAGGAATGAATGACAATATCAAATCCCAGACTTAACGGTTTTTGAAATAGCGGTGTCGGCCAGGTGTTATCAATTGCGGTGATAATCCCATAACGGGTCGCCAGTTGAGCTATCGCCTGTAAATCAACAATCTGCATTGTCATGGTGCCGGGTGACTCAGCGTATATCATTCGGGTATTCAGTTTGATTTTTTGTTCAATAATATTGATATCGCCGTTGGAGATAATGTCATATTCAATATGGTATTTTTTTGCCAGGTTTTTAACTAATTCGATAGCCGGACCATAGATTTGATTAACTAATAAAATATGGTCACCGCTGTTTAACAAACCGACCATCACTGCGCTGATTGCCCCCATGCCTGATGCAAAGCACCGCGCCTCTTCCCCCCCCTCCAGCAAAGCAAGTTTGGTTTCAACCATACTTACGGTTGGATTTAAGCCGCGACTGTATATGTAACGCTGGGCTTCGTGACGCATATCATCACAATACTGCTGGTAATTCTTCTGCACAAAAAGACTGGTTTGAATAATCGGCGGCGCAACGGCACCGAAATACTCATCATGATTTTCATTTATACCGGAACAGGCAAGGTAATCGGATTCGGCAATATTTCCATCATTGAGTAACATGTTCTGATAACTGTTCATTTTATTTCCCTTATGTTTTTGTACAGAGAAATAGTAATATTATCATCTGGAAAAACCTTTGCACTTTTGCCAGTAACGGACTTGCCGTGGCAGACAATTAAAGAACAGATTGTAGGAACTCACATTTAAATCATATGGATTATGAATATTTTATTTATAAAGAAAAACATATATAAGCGACAAGTTAAAATACATTGAAGAAAGGGATAAATAAATGTGAGGAATATAGTTACGTTTACTACATGACTGTCTCTTGCGGTCATGACTGCAAGAGACAGATTTAATTAGAATAAAGTTCCACAGACGTCACTGCTTCTGGTTCAGAAGCTCCTCTGGCGAAAGTCGGGTCAGCGTCAGAACTAACTCTCGGTCTAAACCTCTCTCCAGCATCTCCTGAGCAATACGCAGGGCTTCTTCGCGTTTGCCCAGAATTAATCCATCATTCCGCCCTTCTTCACGTAATCTGTCAGCAATAGTCATCAGTTTCTCCTTTTCTTGTGGTGCGCGTTCCGCTATCTCACCAATAAATGCACGGAAACGCTGGGCATCTCCCGTTTGTAATACGTAATTAAACAGGGCTTTTAGCTGTCTGTCATTAGTGTTCCCTGTAACTAGCAGCGAAACAATTTGGTCGACTAATCCCAACAGATCGCGCTGACGAATATGTTTCTGAATTAACTCCAACAGCGCCATTTTGCGATGTTGCATAATCTCGTCATCTGGCACCACGGTAATATCCACCAGCGGAAAAGCTGATGAATATATTTTGCGGGCTATAGCAGGCTCGGCAAATTCATCAAGCCAGCAGAGTGAATAAGGATAAGGACTTCTGCAACCATGATAAAACAGCATCGGGATCACCAATGGAAGCTCTTTATAGCCTGCATCAAGATGGTTTTGCATCGCCGCAATGGAATAGCGCATCATGCGAAAAGCCATTAATTCTTCCGGCTTACTTTGGTGCTCTATCACCACATAAATATAACCCGCTCTCTCCTGCGTTTTCACAGACCACAAGAGGTCGGAATAATATTGCCGCAGGTCTTCATCAATAAAACTGTTTGGTTCCAGTTTAAGCGTCGTCAAATCACACAGTTTGCGCAGCGGCGCGGGAAGATGAATATCAATAAAATCCCGCGCGGTGTCTGGATGGCGTAAAAAAGATTTAAATACCGCATCATGCGGCGTGGAAGTTGTCGATATTGTCATGGCGTTCCGTCACCCCTCAAATTTAAGATGACGCGACAATAACCACGATTTACACCCAATGCAGCAGGCAGTTTTTATCTTTGGACAGCGAATTCAGAAGTATTTTTAGCGGACTGCAACTTTTACATTTCAGCGGAAGCTGACTCGCAAATTTCCCTTGAAAATACTCCGGCAGCGTTAGCCACCGGAGAGGAAATTATTTCAGCGATCCCTTAAGGAACTGTTGCAGACGAGGGCTTTGCGGGTTACCGAATAACTGTTCTGGCGCGCCTTCTTCCTCTATTTTCCCCTGATGGAGAAAAATGACGTGAGTAGAAACATGGCGAGCAAAGCCCATTTCGTGAGTCACCACCACCATGGTTTTTCCCTCTTCTGCCAGTTGCTGCATAATACGCAGCACTTCGCCTACCAGTTCAGGATCGAGCGCCGAGGTAGGTTCATCAAACAGTAAAACTTCCGGTTCCATCGCCAGCGCCCTTGCGATGGAAACACGCTGTTGCTGACCGCCGGAAAGATGCACCGGATATTTCCCCTGCGCACGTTCGTCTATCCCGACTTTCGCCAGATACTTCACCGCCCGCTCGCGCGCTTCCTGCTTGCTCAGGCCCAACACCTGAATCGGCGCTTCCATGACGTTTTCCAGCACCGTCATATGGCTCCAGAGATTGAAGTGCTGGAATACCATCGTCAGGCGTGTGCGCAGTAAGCGCAGCTGATTTTTATCGGCGACTTTGAGTTGGCCGTCTTTGTCGCGCACCAGATTGATCGTCTGGCCATTGACCACGATCGATCCTTCGCTCGGTTTTTCGAGGAAGTTAATGCAGCGCAGAAAGGTACTTTTCCCCGATCCCGACGATCCGATGATGCTAATTACATCTCCGGCATTCGCTTGCAGTGAAACCCCTTTCAGCACTTCGTGTTCGCCGTAGCGTTTGTGCAAATCGATAACGTTTAATTTATTCTCGGACATCGTGTTCTCAGTGCGTTGAAGAAGGTTTCACATGCTGCAACCAGCGTTGTTCCGCTCTGCGAAAGAGGCTGATCAGGACATAAGAGATGATTAAATAGAGCACCGCGGCAATGCCGAAGGCGGTAAAAGGTTGATACGTGGCGGCGTTAATATCGCGGGCTATTTTCAGCAGATCCGGCACCGTGGCAGTAAATGCCAGCGCAGTAGAGTGCAGCATCAGGATCACTTCGTTGCTGTATGCCGGTAACGCAATACGCAGCGCAGAAGGCAAAATAATGCAGCGATACATTTTAAAGGTCGAGAAGCCATAGGCTCTGGCGGCTTCGATTTCCCCATGCGGCACTGAACGGATCGCTCCGGCAAAAATCTCGGTGGTGTAAGCACAGGTGTTAAGCGTCAGCGCCAGCACGGTACAGTTCAGGCCACTGCGAAAAAAGGCGTTAAGGAACTCGGTCCCCTTAACAATCTCCAGCGTATACATGCCGGAATAGAACACCAGCAACTGAACATACAGCGGCGTACCGCGAAAAATATAGGTAAATAACCAGATTGGAAACTGGATGTATTTATTACTTGAGACGCGACCAATCGCCAGAAACAGCGCCAGAACTCCGCCTATCACTACCGACAAAATAAGCAGCCACAGAGTGATCGCCACGCCAGTAAAGCGATAACCGTCGGTCCACAACAACGGTTTCCAGTATTCATGTAAGATTTCGATCACAGGTCAGCCCTCTTCACACCCACGGAGTAGCGGCGCTCAAGGAACAGCAGCACACCATTGGAAACGGTGGTGAAAACCAGGTAAATCACGCCACAGACGATAGCGAAATAGAACGGTTCCCAGGTACTTTTGCCTGCCAGCTGCGTGGCTTTGACCACATCTTCCAGGCCGAGTAACGAAACCAGTGCGGTAGATTTGAGGATCACCTGCCAGTTGTTGCCAATGCCTGGCAGGGCGTAACGCATCATCGCCGGAAACATGATCCGCCGAAACACTTGCCCACGAGTAAAACCGAACGCCGTCGCCGCCTCTATATGTCCTTTCGGTACTGCCATAAAAGCACCACGGAACGTTTCGGTAAAATAAGCACCGTAGATAAAACCGAGAGTAATAATACCAGCGACCATCGGATCAATATCAATCTGCCCGACGCCCATCGCCTCCGTCACCGTGTTTAGTGCAATCTGCAAACCGTAGAAAATTAGCAGCATCAACACCAAGTCCGGCACGCCTCGAATCAGCGTGGTGTACCCTTCGAAAATCAGCCCCGAAAGCCGATTTTGCGAGAGCTTACCGCCAGCGCCAATTAAACCGATGATTACAGCGAGCACTACAGAGCTGATCGCCAGCTCCAGCGTGACGAGCGCACCCTGTAAAATAACACCTGAAAACCCATACAACATGCTGCCTGTCCTGTCGTGTGTGGTGAATTACCGCCTCTTGTCTCCCTCCGGTTACCCGAAGGGAGCGGGCTTTCTTTCACCGATGGCGATTAACCACCATAAACATCAAAATCGAAGTACTTTTTCGCTAATTTCTCGTAAGTACCGTCAGCGCGCATTTCGGCAAAGGCTTTGTTCAGTGCCTCGCGCAGTTCGTTATCTTCTTTACGCAGGCCCATGCCTGTCCCTACGCCAAACAGTTTTTCATCTTTAACAGACGGGCCACCGAATTTGTAATCTTTGCCGACTGGCTGCTTGAGGAAACCTTCGTTGGCAGCGACCTCATCCTGGAACGCGGCATCAATACGTCCGGCAGTCAGGTCAGAATAAATGTTGTCCTGCCCCTGATACGAGACGATTTCAATGCCTTTTGGTGCCCAGTGTTCGTTACCGAACGTCTCCTGGGTGGTGCCCTGCAATACGCCTACCCGTTTGCCTTTCAGCGATTCGACTGTCGGCTGAATGTCGGAATTTTTCGCCACCACCAGACGAGAATCGGCAGCGTACAGTTTGTCGGTGAAGGCTATTTCTTGCTGACGTTTTTCCGTAATGGAAAGCGATGACATGATGGCGTCAATCTTCTTCGCTTTTAAGGACGGGATTAACGCATCCAGTGGGTTTTCGACAAACGTACATTGCGTATTGATGCGTTTGCACAACTCCTTCGCCAGATCGATATCGAAGCCAACCAGTTCACCTTGTGAATTTTTTGATTCAAATGGCGCATAGGTCGGATCGGTACCGATGCGGATGTTTTGCGGAATCGCAGCAAACGCCACAGTTGCGCTGGAGAAGGCCAGAACCAGAGAGAGCGATAGCACCAGTTTTTTCATAATGTCCTCAGCTGACAGTCTTTTTATAGGGAATATTTACAGGTTTGTTACACTTATCGTGCCATAAAATTGACCATCAAGGCAAAATATCCCGCCCCGTTAGACGTATTATTTTTCATTAAAAATGCTTAAGTATGCATTTCAATGCACCACGATAGTGCAACAAACCTGGCGTGCACCATGATGATCATTCCATCAGGTACAGCTTCCCTGCGACGTATCAGTCACCGTAGACATTAAAGTCGAAATACTTTTTCGCCATCTTGTCGTAGGTGCCGTCCTGACGCAGCTCGTTAAGCGCCTTATTGAAGGCCGCCGTCAGTTCAGCATCATCTTTACGCAGCCCTACACCGGTGCCGTCACCGAAGTATTTTTTGTCTTTCACTGATGGGCCTGCAAAGGCGAAATCTTTACCGGCGGGTTGCTTAAGGAAACCTTCGCTGGCAGCAACTTCATCTTGTAACGCAGCATCCAGACGTCCTGCAGCCAGATCGGAATAGACTAAATCCTGGTTGGCATAGGCCACCACATCCACGCCTTTGCTACGCCAGGTCTCGTTAGCGTATGCTTCCTGGGTTGATCCCTGCAGCACACCAACATGTTTACCTTTCAGTGAATCCAGCGTTGGCTGAATCGGTGAACCTTTGGCGGCAATCAAACGAGAATCTGCGGCGTACAGCTTGTCGGAGAAAGCAATCTCCTGCTGACGTTTATCGGTAATGGAGAGCGACGAAATAATGGCGTCGATTTTTTTCGCTTTCAGTGAGGGGATCAGCGCGTCAAAGTCGCTGGCAACCCAGGTACATTTCACCTGCATCCGTTTGCACATCTCGTTACCGAGATCGATATCAAAGCCAACAAAATCACCTTTAGCATCTTTCGACGAGAACGGCGCATAGGTGGTATCGGTTCCGATACGTACCGTCTCCGGTAGCGCCGCATAGCTGGAAGCCGCTGCGGAGAGACCGACTAACAAAGACAGAGCGAGAATCGACTTCTTCATACATAACCCTCAAGTGAAAATGGCTTTTTTATGTTGTGTATTGTGTTGTGTGTTTGCAGGCTCTTTCATGCAGGTCTTATGCCATCTTGACGACAACAGTAACATTCAACGTTAAATATGTTAATAAGACGTTGCATTATTGTCCTGAAGTTGAAGATAGCAGGTATGGCGGTTGAATCGCAGCGTTTCGATTGAATGGCAGAAACAAAATGTCGAGGATTTGATCGCGGTTGCAAAATTGCCCTGAAACAGGGCAACAGCGGAGTTATGCGCCCTGCCAGCGGGCAAAGAGATCTTCAGGAAGGGTTATTGCAAACTGGTCAAGAACACGATTAACCGTCTGATTTATCACATCATCAAGGGATTGCGGGCGATGATAAAACGCCGGAACGGGAGGCATAATCACCGCACCGATTTCTGCTGCCTGAGTCATTAAACGCAGATGGCCTAAGTGCAGTGGCGTTTCACGCACGCAGAGCACCAACGGGCGACGCTCTTTCAGCACAACATCTGCCGCACGGGTCAGTAAGCCATCAGTATAGCTATGGACAATGCCGGACAGGGTTTTGATTGAACAGGGTAAAATCGCCATCCCCAGTGTCTGGAAAGAACCGGAAGAAATGCTGGCAGCAATATCGCGCGCATCGTGCGTAACATCGGCTAATGCCTGCACTTCGCGCAGGGAAAAATCCGTTTCGAGGGATAAGGTCTGGCGCGCTGCCTGGCTCATCACCAGATGCGTTTCGATATCTGTGACATCGCGCAGAACCTGTAATAAGCGCACGCCATAAATCGCGCCGCTGGCACCGCTGATGCCTACAATGAGTCGTTTCATAAATAGTTGCCCTGTCAGACTTGCAGGCAGACTTTGCAGGATTTCGGCGGGAGTTGCAAGTCAGGGTGCCAGAACGGCACCCTGAGCGAAGGCATCATCCTTCGTTATGCATTTCGAGATTTTCCACTTCGTTCTGACGTTGCACTGATTTGGCGTCGTCATTACGTAACGTATCGAGGAAATCGAGGTAGCCCTGATCAACATCTTTGGTGACGTAGACGCCGTTGAACACCGAGCATTCAAACTGCTGGATATCCGGGTTTTCAGCGCGAACGGCTTCGATCAGATCGTTCAGATCCTGGAAAATCAACCCGTCAGCACCGATGATCTGGCGAATTTCATCTACTTCGCGACCGTGAGCGATCAGTTCCGTGGCGCTCGGCATATCAATACCATAAACGTTCGGGAAGCGAATTTCCGGGGCCGCAGAAGCGAGGTACACTTTCTTCGCTCCGGCTTCGCGTGCCATCTCGATAATCTGCTCAGAAGTGGTGCCACGGACGATGGAGTCGTCGACCAGCAGGACGTTTTTATCGCGGAACTCGGCGCGGTTGGCGTTCAGTTTACGGCGCACGGACTTACGACGCAGCTGCTGGCCCGGCATGATGAAGGTGCGGCCAACATAGCGGTTTTTAACGAAGCCCTGGCGGTACGGCTTGCCCAGAATACGCGCAATTTCCAGCGCGATATCACACGAGGTTTCCGGGATCGGGATCACCACGTCGATATCCAGATCTTCCCATTCGCGGGCAATTTTCTCGCCCAGTTTCGTGCCCATATTCACACGCGCGCTATAAACGGAAATTTTGTCGATGAACGAGTCCGGGCGGGCAAAGTATACATACTCAAACAGGCACGGATTGCTGACCGGATTGTCAGCACATTGACGGGTAAACAACTGCCCTTCTTCAGTGATGTAAATCGCTTCGCCAGGCGCGACGTCACGCAGGAAATCAAAGCCCAGCGTATCGAGCGCAACGCTTTCGGAAGCGACCATATATTCTGTGCGGTTCTCGTCAATATCACGTTTTCCCAGTACCAGCGGACGAATCCCGTTAGGATCGCGGAAAGCAACCATACCGTGGCCGATAATCATCGCCACGCAGGCATACGCGCCGCGGATTAAGCGGTTTGTGGCAGCAATGGCAGCGAAAATATTGTCGGCTTCCAGCGGGTAGTGGCGGAAGTTGTCCAGCTCGCTGGCGAAGATATTAAGCAGAATCTCCGAGTCGGAAGTGGTGTTGATGTGGCGGCGTTTTTCTTCAAACAGTTTTTTACGCAACTCGTGAGCGTTGGTCAGATTGCCGTTGTGGGCAAGCGTAATGCCATACGGAGAGTTAACGTAAAACGGCTGCGCTTCAGAGGCGCTGGAGCTACCAGCCGTAGGGTAACGCACATGACCAATGCCCATATTGCCCTGCAAACGCTGCATATGGCGAGCTTCAAATACATCGCTCACCAGCCCGTTCGCTTTACGCAAACGGAAGCAGTTATTGGCATCAATGGTGATGATGCCGGCGGCATCCTGACCGCGATGCTGAAGCACCGTTAAGGCATCATAAATCGACTGGTTAACCGGCATAACACCGGCGATACCGACAATACCGCACATACGTCTTTTTCCTCGTTAAGCCACATCTCAGAGCACTTACGCTCTGGGCAAGAAACTTGACGAGCTTTGCAGATAATCAAAAAACCATCTGATGATAAAACTGAACTGCGGGATCAGCTGTGATTTGCTCCAGTCTTCGCTTTTCGACACCCCGGTAAAGGAGTCGAGAAAGAAGAGAATGGCAGCAACAATCAACACACCGCGCAACGCACCGAAACAGACGCCCAACACCCTATCGGTGCCTGACAACCCCGTTTTCTCCACCAACTGGCCTATCACGAAGTTCACGATAGCACCAACGATCAGGGTAGCGATAAACAGTACCGCGATGGCAATCCCATTTCGAACCAGTTCGTCTTCAAAGCCCGTAAACCAGACTGACAGGTAAGTGTAGTAATGACTGGCAACAAAGAAAGCACAACCCCATGTCACCAGCGATAACGCTTCACGAACAAAGCCGCGGATCAGGCTAACCAGAGAGGAAAAAGCAATCACCGCGATTATGGCGTAATCAATCCAGACCATATGTGTCCCACGATTTTACGCCCTGTCATCCTGTTCGGGGCGCATTCTAACAGAAAAAGAAAACGTTTGCGTAGGGATTTCCTTCCCACGCATCAATAAAAATGGCGCTGAAAAAATATTCAACGCCATCGACTTTTTATGCCTTTGCGGCATCGGGCAATGCGTGTCGGATGCGGCGTGAACGCCTTATCCGACCTACGGTTCTACTCCTGTGTAGGCCTGATAAGACGCGCCAGCGTCGCATCAGGCAACGACTGTCGGATGCGGCGTGAACGCCTTATCTGTACCAGATAAGACGCGTTAGTATCGCATCAGGCAAGACCATATTAATTCGGTGTATAACCCATTACCACGCCGCTTAAGCCAGAAAGTTGCTTCAACTCACCCAGCGAACCTTTCAGCTTATCTTTCGAGGCATCCGGCCCAACCAGAATACGGGTAATTTTACCCTGCACTGGCGTGGATGGCGACGTATAAACCCGATAACCGGCACCGCGCAGCTTACCGACAATCTCATTCACTTTATCGGCATTTTTCAGCGCCCCCAGTTGTACAACATAGGCTTTACCCGTTGGCGCTGCTTTTTCTTCCACGACCGGCTTCGGTTCTGGCTTCGGCGCAGGTGGTGCTTCAACCTTCGGTTTCGGCGGCTCCACCGGTTTCGGCTTCGGTGGGGCGACCGGTGCAGGTTCCGGTTCAAACTCGGTGTTATTGGCTGCAATAGTGGCCGGATCGAGCGACGGTGCTGCGGCATCACCTGCCCGCACCTCTTCCGCTGCGCCTTCCGGCGGCTGCGTCGGCAACGCCTGAGTGGCGGCTGGCATCATATCAGGCTCATCGCGATCGCCCGCTTTCGGCACCAGCGGGATAGCCGCGAACTCATCCTGATAATGTTTTTTCTGCCCGTCCAGCAGCCCTGGAAGTACAATCACCCCCAGCGCCACCAGCACGATCGTGCCCACTAACCGATTCTGAAACTTACTTGCCACCGCTTCTCCTCGCGTCAATCACTTCCATGACATGTGCGACCGTGTGGAACGAACCACACACCAGCACGGTATCTTCCGCTTTAGCGTCCGCCATTGCGGCATCCCATGCCTGCGCCACGCTATCAAATGATTTGCCGTTACCCAAATGCTCAAGCAGTTGTTCTGCCGTGGCACCGCGCGGCCCTTCCAGGGGCGCACAATACCAGTCATCAACCACGCTTTTCAACCAGGCCAGAGTTCCGGCAATATCTTTATCATGTAGCATACCGATAACCGCCAGCACGCGCCCGTTTTTCGGTAGCGCTTTCATACGCCCGGTGAAATATTCCGCCGCATGTGGATTATGCGCGACATCAAAAATAACGCGTGGCGACTCGCTCACAATCTGGAAACGTCCCGGCAAAATTGCGCTGGCAATCCCGTCGCGAATGGCATTTTCACTGACCTCCAGCCCGCTGGCACGCAGTGCCGCCAGCGCCGTTGCGGCATTCGGTTGCGGGACAAGCGGCAACGGCAGATTTTCCAGCGTGCCGTGAGCATCGCTAAACGTCCAGTCATGATCGGTGACGGAATAGTTCCACTCAACGCCCCGACGTTGTAGCAGTGCACCTTTTTCCTGCGCCACATCAGCAATGGTAGAAGGCATTTCCGGCTCACCGACAATTGCCGGTTTTTCGCTGCGAAAAATACCTGCTTTCTCGCGACCAATACTTTCGCGATCTGGCCCCAGCCAGTCGGTATGATCCAGCGCAATACTGGTTACTACCGCGACATCGGCATCGACAATATTGGTTGCGTCCAGACGACCGCCCAGCCCTACTTCCAGAATCACTACGTCAAGTTGTGCCTGCTTGAACAGCCACAACGCCGACAGCGTACCGTACTCGAAATAGGTCAGGGAAATATCACCGCGTGCCGATTCAATCTCCGCAAAAGAAGCGGTGTGGGCCGATTCCGGCAATTCCTGGCCCTGCACGCGTACGCGCTCGGTATAACGCACCAGATGCGGCGAACTGTAGACGCCCACTTTGTACCCTGCCGCCATCAGAATCGACTCCAGCGTACGGCAGGTGGTGCCTTTGCCATTCGTACCCGCAACGGTAAACACAAATGGCGCTGGTTTCAGAACGCCAAGACGCGCCGCGACCTGGCTCACGCGCTCAAGGCCGAGATCGATAGTTTTACTGTGCAGGTTTTCCAGATAAGAAAGCCACGAAGCCAGAGGCGACGCGGCTTGAGGAGTGCGTTTGATAATCATGGTATCCGCTGATTCGTTACGGTGAGAATAGCAAAAGGGCAGAGCCAGTGGCCCTGCCCTTATCAGTTATCAGGCCTCAGGTTCCTGATCTGGTACCGGTGGCACCACTACGCCTTCACGCGGCGCTTCAGGATTCGGCGCTGGCAGATTCATCAACTTCGCCAGAATACTCGCCAGTTTCAGGCGCATTTCCGGACGACGGACGATCATGTCGATCGCGCCTTTCTCGATCAGGAATTCACTGCGCTGGAATCCTGGCGGCAGTTTTTCGCGAACGGTCTGTTCGATAACACGCGGACCGGCAAAGCCGATTAACGCTTTCGGTTCAGCGATGTTGAGATCGCCCAGCATGGCGAAACTTGCAGAAACACCACCCATGGTCGGGTCGGTCAGCACGGAGATGTACGGCAAGCCGCGCTCCTGCATTTTTGCCAGCGCCGCAGAGGTTTTCGCCATCTGCATCAGCGACATCAGTGCTTCCTGCATACGTGCGCCACCAGAGGCGGAGAAGCAGATCAGTGGGCAGTTATCTTCCAGCGCCTGCTCAACGGCACGCACGAAACGTGCACCCACAACAGACCCCATTGAACCGCCCATAAAGGCGAACTCGAATGCCGCAGCGACAACCGGCATTCCATACAGGGTGCCTTTCATCACCACCAGCGCATCTTTTTCGCCGGTTTCTTTCTGCGCAGATGCCAGACGGTCTTTATACTTCTTGGAGTCACGAAACTTCAGCACATCTTTCGGCTCAAGCTCGCTACCCAGCTCCACAAGGCTTCCTTCATCTAACAGGCTATGCAGGCGATTACGCGCTGTCATACGCATGTGATGGTCACACTTCGGACAGACCTCAAGATTACGTTCCAGCTCAGCGCGGTATAAAACCTGACCGCAGCTATCACACTTAGTCCACACCCCTTCAGGAATGCTCGCCTTGCGGGTGGGAGTAATGTTGCTTTTAATTCGTTCAATCCAGCTCATTAGGGACCTTTCTGTCTGAACCTGGTTCGATGCCAGTTTTATCTTTGGGGACGCATAATGCCATTTTTGCCCCCAACAGACCATGAATGTTGCACATTAAAACATAACAGCCCGAAACTTTGGATAAAAAAGTGGTCGAACCGCGGAGTTACTTTTTATTTTGCGGCGCGTGCCGCAGCGCGTTTGTGGCGAATAAATTCGAAAACACCTGGCAATATTGAAACAAAAATAATGCCAACAATCATCAGTTTAAGGTTGCTCTGAATGAAGGGGAGCGTTCCGAAGAAATAACCCGCGTAGGTAAAAATCAGTACCCATAGCAACGCGCCGATGACGTTAAAAGCGGCGAAATGACGATACGACATGTGGCCCATTCCCGCAACGAACGGCGCGAACGTTCTGACGATCGGCACAAAACGGGCGAGAATAATCGTTTTGCCGCCATGTTTCTCATAAAACTGATGAGTCTTATCAAGATAACTGCGACGAAAGATTTTCGAATCCGGATTACTGAACAGTTTGTCACCAAATAACCGTCCAATGGTGTAGTTCACCGCGTCACCCACAATCGCGGCGATCAGCATCAGCACCACCATCATATGGACGTTGAGATCGTTGGTTTCCAGTGATGCCAACGCTCCGGCAACAAACAGCAATGAATCACCCGGTAAAAACGGCGTTACCACCAGACCGGTTTCACAGAACAAAATTAAGAACAAAATGGCATAAACCCAGACGCCGTACTCCGCGACCAGCTCTGCCAGATGCACGTCAATGTGCAGGATAAAATCGATGAGGAAATAAATCAGGTCCATATTTGCCTATGCCTTGTACTCGTCATCTATCAGGCTGTAACTACGTTGGCTACAGCCTGAAATGTTCCGAGCATTATTCTCGTTAGTCCGCCAGAAATAGCGGGCCCATTGGCGGTTTTGGAAGATCATATCGGTCAGGGTAATCCACCGCGACCAGATATAGCCCTTCCGCTTTTGCCGTTGCTGCCGCCAGCGTTCTGTCCTTTGCCGCCAGCAACTCTGCTATCCAGCTCTCCGGCTGGTTGTGGGCACCGACTTCCATCAGGCTGCCGACAATATTCCTGACCATATGATGTACAAAGGCATTCGCTTTGATATCTACCACCACATAAGGACCGTGACGCGTGACATTAATATGCATAACGTTGCGCCACGGGGTCCGGGACTGACACTGCACCGCACGGAACGAGGTGAAATCATTCTCGCCCAGCAAACATTGCGCAGCCCGATGCATCCGTTCAGCGTCCAGCGGTTCGTAAAAATGGGTTACCCCTTTACTCAATACCGCCGGGCGCAGCCGATGATTGTAGATGATGTAGCGATAACGGCGAGCCGTGGCGCTAAATCGGGCATGAAAATCATCAGGTACAGCTTTAACCCAACGCACGGCGATGTCACCAGGTAAATTCGCATTTACGCCCAACGTCCACGCAGCGTCTTTGCGCTGCGCGGTCGTTTCGAAATGCACAACCTGCCCGGTGCTGTGTACACCTGCGTCAGTACGCCCGGCGCAGAAGACGGTGATCGGTTCGTTCGCCACCTGGGAGAGCGCCTTTTCCAGCTTCTCCTGCACACTGCGGACTTCGTTCTGCCGTTGCCAGCCGTAATACTTACTGCCGTCGTACTCAATGCCCAGCGCAATTTTATAAACTGGCGGTTGTTGCTGGTCGGACATTAGTACAGATACTCCTGCACCAGTTTCTCGGCGATTTTTACTGCCATCAGCGCGCCGCCAAAGCGAACGTTATCGGCCACCGACCAGAACTGGACTTGCTCCGGCATACCGTAGTCATTACGTACGCAGCCAACGGAAAGATGCGGCGTACCAGAAGCATCCCCCACCTGAGTCGGGAATTCGTTCTCTTCAGAGAGCACAATATCTTCGCCCTGAGCAAACGCATCACGCGCTTCTTCTGCCGCCAGCGGACGCAGTGCTTCAAAGTTGACCATCTGGGCATGACCATAGAATACCGGTGCCTGGACGACGCTTGCCGAAATCATCAGCCCTTCGTCCTGCAGGATTTTGCGTACTTCGTCAACGATACGACGTTCTTCACGCACGCTACCTTCGCTATCCGGCAGTAACGGCAGCATATTGAATGCCAGCTGACGCCCGAAGAAATCTTCTTCGTCAATCGGAATGCCATTGAGTAATTTCGCACTCTGCCCCGCTAACGCATCGACCGCTTTTTTGCCCTGGGCGGAGGCTGAAATCAGGCTGGTAACGCTGATACGCGACAAACCGCCCTGATCGATTAACGGTTTCAGTGCCGCCAGCAGTTGGCTGGTCAGACTGTCCGGTACGGCGATGACATTTCGGTTGCGGTAATCGGTCAGTACAAACGGGTTTACTTCCGGCACCACCAGCGGTACGTCAGGTTCGAGAGCAAACAATCCGCTGCTGTCGATCACCAGACAACCTGAGTTGGTCGCTTCTTCAACCCAGGCAGCGGTAGCTTCTTTGCCTGCGACAAAAAACGCCAGCTGCGCCTGCGTCCAGTCGAATTCAGCAGCATCCTGCACGGTGATTGTCTTACCACCAAAGCGCAGTTGTTCGCCTGCGCTTTCGTTACGTGCCAGTGCATAAATTTCCCCAACCGGGAACTGACGTTCAGCCAGCGTTTCAAGCAGGGCTTCGCCCACAGCGCCAGTTGCGCCCAGGACGGCAATGTTCCAGCCTTCAGACATGGTGGTTTACTCCAGAAATAGCAAAGCTCCCTGCCAATATTACAGCAGAGAGCATGAAGAAGAGATTAACGTGCCGGATGATGAACGGCGTTAAAACCCAGTTTACACAGCAATGATGCCGCGCTGGCGTCATCACAAATCACATACAGAGATGACCATTCACGGCGCTCAAGATAGTTTTTGCGCAGTTTATCGAACTCACCCGGTATCCCGGCGACTTTACGCAGCGGTGCGTCATCGCGGCGCACATCATACACCAAATGCACCAGCCTTTTCAGCGTTGGCTGATCGAGCGGGCCATGCAGCGTAATGCGACCAAACTCTGGCGCGGGCAGTAATGTATCCAGCGCAACGTGCTGTTCATGCCCAATAAACTTGCTATAAGCTTCAAACACTTGCGTAGTACCGCGTGCTTTACCTTCCAGGGTATAGCCTGCGATATGCGGCGTGCCGATATCCACTTTTTTCAGCAATTCCACGTTAAGTTCCGGTTCGCCTTCCCAGACATCCAGCACTACGCTTAACTTCTGGCCTTCGTTCAGGCTGGTCAGCAGGGCGGTATTATCGACAACTGCGCCACGGCAGGCGTTAATCAGAATCGCTCCTGGTTTCAGGCTGCGGATCAGTTTTTCATCCGCCAGATGCAGCGTTTTGTACGGACCATCTTTAAAGAGTGGCGTATGGAAAGTCAGAATATCCGCATGCTGAACTAATTCATCCAGCGAGCGGAAATCCCCCTCATCCCCACGGTCGGCGCGGGGCGGATCGCAAAGTAAGGTTTTGATCCCTAACGCTTCCAGTCGCGCCTGTAAACGACGACCAACGTTACCAACGCCCACGATCCCCACGGTACGCTCGTACAGTGAAAATCCATCGCGTTCGGCAAGCATCAGCAGTGAGGAGAAAACATATTCCACCACCGCAATCGCATTACAGCCAGGTGCCGCGGAAAAACCAATTCCCGCCTGCTTTAACCACGCTTCATCGACATGGTCGGTCCCCGCGGTGGCAGTGCCAACAAATTTAATGGGTTTTCCTGCCAGCAAAGATTCATTCACTTTCGTGACCGAACGCACCATAAGCGCATCCGCGTCGGCCAGTTGAGCGACGGGAATTGGACGCCCGGGAACCGCGGTCACCTCACCCAAACGGCTAAATAAGTCGCGGGCATAAGGCATATTTTCATCAACAAGGATTTTCACGTTTGTGTTACCTGTATGAGACGAGAGTTAACCGGACAAGTGTGCCATAATCTCGCGGCCAGGCATACTTGCGAAGATTTCAGGTATAAGGATACGTAATGATACAACCTATTTCCGGCCCTCCTCCTGGGCAACCACCAGGTCAGGGAGATAACCTGCCGTCTGGCGCGGGCAATCAGCCTTTATCCAGTCAGCAACGTACTTCGCTGGAAAGCTTAATGACGAAAGTGACCTCACTGACGCAACAACAAAGAGCAGAACTGTGGGCGGGTATCAGGCACGATATTGGTCTGTCGGGAGATTCACCGCTGCTTTCGCGTCACTTCCCTGCCGCTGAGCATAATCTGGCGCAACGTCTGCTGGCCGCGCAAAAAAGCCATTCTGCCCGCCAGCTTTTAGCGCAATTAGGGGAGTATTTACGTCTGGGGAATAATCGTCAGGCGGTCACGGATTATATCCGTCATAACTTTGGTCAGACGCCGCTGAATCAGCTCTCACCGGAGCAATTAAAAACCATTCTAACCCTGTTGCAGGAAGGGAAGATGGTTATTCCGCAACCGCAGCAGCGCGAGGCGACCGACCGTCCGTTATTACCGGCGGAGCACAATGCGCTCAAACAGCTGGTGACCAAACTTGCGGCGGCAACGGGAGAACCCAGCAAACAGATCTGGCAATCGATGCTGGAACTTTCCGGGGTGAAAGATGGCGAGTTAATTCCAGCGAAACTGTTTAACCATCTGGTGACCTGGCTGCAGGCGCGTCAGACGCTAAGCCAGCAAAATACGCCGACGCTTGAATCACTACAGATGGCGCTGAAACAACCTTTAGATGCCAGTGAACTGGCGGCGTTATCGGCATATATCCAGCAAAAATATGGCCTTTCTGCGCAATCATCGCTTTCTTCTGCCCAGGCCGAGGATATTCTTAATCAGCTTTATCAACGGCGGGTTAAAGGGATTGATCCGCGTGATATGCAACCGCTGCTTAATCCTTTTCCACCGATGATGGACACGTTGCAAAATATGGCAACGCGTCCCGCGCTGTGGATACTGTTAGTCGCGATTATCCTGATGCTGGTCTGGCTGGTTCGTTAACCCCGACGAAACGACAGTATCGTGACAATAATTCCCAGCACCGCAGAGATCGCCCCGGCAAGAAATACCGAAGAGTAACCAAACGTGGTCGCCAGCATTCCCGCCAGCGGCCCGGAGACGCCGAGGGCGATATCCTGAAACGCGGCGTAACCGCCCAGTGCGGTGCCGCGAACATGTGAGGGGACGCGTTTAACCACCTCCACGCCCAGCGCAGGAAAGATAAGCGAACATCCGGCTCCGGTTAACGCCGCGCCTGCTAATGCGACCCACGCCCCTGGGGCTTGCCAGAGCAGCAACAAGCCCACCGTTTCTACAAGCAGAGAGACGATCGCCACTTTCACGCCGCCAAAACGGTCCGGCATCCAGCCAAACATGACGCGCATCACGACAAATGCGCCGCCAAACGCGGTAAGAGTAAAGCCCGCCATCGCCCATCCTTTGCTGGCAAAGTAGAGCGAAACGAAAGTCCCGATAACCGCAAAACCAACGCCTTGTAGTGCCAGACCTAACCCTGGTTTCCAGATAAGCCCGACAACGCTCCACAGCGATGGACGTTCTCCCGCCAGGGCCGGTACTTTGCGCACTGTGCCGTTACAGGCCCACGCCAGTAAGGGTAATGCCATTGTGGCGAGCGCCAGTGCGGCAAAACCGTAATGGCTATGAATCAACAGGCCAAGCGGCGCACCAACAGCGAGGGCACCGTAAATCGCCATTCCGTTCCATGACATCACTTTGCCGGAATGTTTTGGCCCAACGATGCCCAATCCCCAAGTCAGAGCCCCCGTCAGTAACTGGCTTTCACCAAAGCCAAGAATCAAACGTCCAACGACCAACAGAGCAAATTTGAACGGTGCGGGGACGGGCAAAATCGCCGCCAGCAGCAACGCGCCCCCCGCCAGACCACAAGCTAACATCCCCTGAAGCGCCGAACGTTTTGCGCCATATTGATCGGCCAGTCGCCCGGCGTAACCACGCGTCAGCACCGTAGCCAGAAACTGAATCCCGACGGCAATGCCGACCATAGTGTTGCCATAGCCCAGTTCATGATGAACAAACAGCGGGATAACCGGCAACGGTAAACCTACGGTCATGTAGGTGAGAAAAACCGCAAAAGCGATGCGGAAGAGCGAAAAATTGGCAGAAGATCGTGTTTCGGTTTGGCTTACAGCAGTCATGCATTACTCCAGAATGCAGCGCAAGGCGAGGAGTATCCCCGTCTCATCTCTCTGGTTTCAGGGTTACGGTGCGTTGGCAGGATTTAACGCGTACGTCTTTTCTGAAGGAAATCGACAAAGCGGGAAGTTTGCCTGGAACTGGCGGCGATTGTCAATGATGTGAAAAAGGGAACCATCGGGTTCCCTTTTGCGTTAGTGCCGGAGGCCGCATTGGCGCGCAACGTCGGATGCGGCGCTGGCGCGTCTTATCCGACCTACTCCGAATTAATCTTTCAGCTTGCGCATTACCAGCGTGGCGTTAGTGCCGCCGAAGCCGAAGCTGTTAGACATAACGGTGGTCAGTTCGCGATCGGTCGTTTCGGTCACGATGTTCAGACCCGCAGCCTGCTCGTCCAGCTCTTCAATGTTGATGCTCGGGGCGATAAAACCGTGTTCCAGCATCAGCAGAGAGTAGATAGCTTCCTGTACGCCAGCAGCGCCCAGTGAGTGACCGGTCATTGCTTTGGTTGCAGAAATCGCCGGGCTCTTATCGCCGAACACTTCACGGATAGCTGCCAGTTCTTTCACGTCGCCAACCGGAGTCGAAGTACCATGAGAGTTCAGGTAGTCGATTGGGGTATCAACACCGTGCATCGCCATCTTCATGCAGCGCACTGCACCTTCGCCAGACGGAGCAACCATGTCTGCGCCATCAGAGGTTGCGCCGTAGCCAACGATTTCAGCATAGATGTGAGCACCACGCGCCAGCGCGTGTTCCAGCTCTTCAACCACTACCATACCGCCACCGCCAGCGATAACGAAACCGTCACGGTGAGCGTCGTAAGTACGGGAGGCTTTTTCCGGGGTGTCGTTGTATTTAGTAGACAGCGCACCCATCGCGTCGAATTCGCAAGCCATTTCCCAGCACAGCTCTTCGCCGCCGCCAGCAAACACGATGTCCTGTTTGCCCAGTTGGATCTGCTCTACTGCGTTACCGATACAGTGTGCGGAAGTCGCACACGCGGAGCTGATGGAGTAGTTAACGCCGTGAATTTTAAACGGCGTGGCGAGGCAGGCAGAAACGCCGGATGCCATCGCTTTGGTGACCACATACGGGCCAACCGCTTTCAGGCCGCGCGGGCCGCGCATTGCGTCAGCGCCGAAAACCTGGAAACGCGGGGAGCCGCCGCCGGAACCTGCAATCAGGCCAACGCGCGGGTTATTCTGGTAAGCTTCCGGGGAGAGGCCAGCATCTGCAATTGCCTGCTCCATAGAAAGGAATGCATAAATGGATGCGTCGCTCATAAAGCGCACAACTTTGCGGTCAATGAGGCCAGTGGTATCCAGTTTTACGTTGCCCCAGACGTGGCTACGCATGCCGGAATCCTTCAGCTCCTGAGAGAAAGTGATCCCTGAACGTCCTTCACGCAGAGATGCCAGGACTTCCTGCTGGTTATTACCGATGCTGGAAACAATGCCCAGGCCAGTAATCACTGCACGTTTCATTCAATACCTCTGTAAGTCGCACATAGAGTAAGTTTCGCATGCACAATAGCGTACACTTGTACGCCGAACAAGTCCGATCAGCCAATTAATAGAGAAATTTGCGCAGCCTGACACACATCGCTAAGATCGAGCCACCGCCTGTAAGACGAGTAACTTACGTGAAACACTACGCCATACAACCTGCCAACCTCGAATTTAATGCTGAGGGTACACCTGTTTCCCGAGATTTTGACGATGTCTATTTTTCCAACGATAACGGACTGGAAGAGACACGCTATGTTTTTCTCGGAGGTAACCAATTAGAGGCACGCTTTCCTGAGCATCCACATCCTCTGTTTGTGGTAGCAGAGAGCGGCTTCGGCACCGGATTAAACTTCCTGACGCTATGGCAGGCATTTGTTCAGTTTCGCGAAGCACATCCGCAAGCGCAATTACAACGCTTACATTTCATTAGTTTTGAGAAATTTCCCCTCGCCCGTACTGATTTAGCCTTAGCGCATCAACACTGGCCGGAACTGGCTCCGTGGGCGGAACAACTTCAGGCGCAGTGGCCAATGCCCTTGCCCGGTTGCCATCGTTTATTGCTCGATGAAGGCCGCGTGACGCTGGATTTATGGTTTGGTGACATTAACGAACTGACCAGCCAACTGGACGATTCGCTAAATCAAAAAGTAGATGCCTGGTTTCTGGACGGCTTTGCGCCAGCGAAAAACCCGGATATGTGGACGCAAAATCTGTTTAACGCCATGGCACGACTGGCGCGTCCGGGCGGCACGCTGGCGACCTTTACGTCTGCCGGTTTTGTCCGCCGCGGTTTGCAGGAAGCCGGATTCACGATGCAAAAACGTAAAGGCTTTGGGCGCAAGCGGGAAATGCTTTGTGGATTGATGGAACAGACATTACCCCTCCCCTGCTCCACGCCGTGGTTTAACCGTACGGGTAGCCGCAAACGGGAAGCGGCGATTATCGGCGGTGGTATCGCCAGCGCATTGTTGTCGCTGGCGCTATTACGTCGTGGATGGCAGGTAACGCTTTATTGTGCTGATGAGGCCCCCGCAATGGGTGCTTCCGGCAATCGCCAGGGGGCACTGTATCCGCTTTTAAGTAAACACGATGAAGCGCTAAACCGTTTTTTCTCTAATGCGTTTACTTTTGCTCGTCGGTTTTACGACCAATTACCCGTTAAATTTGATCATGACTGGTGCGGCGTCACGCAGTTAGGCTGGGATGAGAAAAGCCAGCATAAAATCGAACAGATGTTGTCGATGGATTTACCCGCAGAACTGGCTGTAGCCGTTGAGGCAAATGCGGTTGAACAAATTACGGGCGTTACGACAAATTGCAGCGGTATTACTTATCCGCAAGGTGGCTGGCTGTGTCCGGCAGAACTGACCCGTAATGTGCTGGAACTGGCGCAACAGCAGGGTTTGCAGATTCATTATCAATATCAGTTACAGGATTTATCCCGTAAGGATGATTGTTGGTTGTTGAATTTTGCAGGTGATCAGCAAGCGACGCATAGTGTGGTGGTACTGGCGAACGGGCATCAAATCAGCCGTTTCAGCCAAACGTCGTCTCTGCCAGTATATTCGGTGGCCGGTCAGGTCAGCCATATTCCGACAACGCCGGAACTGGCAAAACTGAAACAGGTGCTGTGCTATGACGGTTATCTCACGCCACAAAATCCGGCGAATCAACATCATTGTATTGGTGCCAGTTATCATCGCGGCAGCGAAGATACGGCGTACAGTGAGGACGATCAGCAGCAGAATCGCCAGCGGTTGATTGATTGTTTCCCGCAGGCACAATGGGCGAAAGCGGTTGATGTCAGTGATAAAGAGGCGCGGTGCGGTGTACGTTGTGCCACCCGCGATCATCTGCCAATGGTAGGCAACGTGCCTGATTATGACGCTACACTCGTGGAATATGCGTCGCTGGCGGAGAAGAAAGATGAAGCGGTAAGCGCGCCGGTTTATGACGATCTCTTTATGTTTGCTGCTTTAGGTTCGCGCGGTTTGTGTTCTGCTCCGCTGTGTGCCGAGATTCTGGCGGCACAGATGAGTGAAGAACCGATTCCGATGGATGCCAGTACGCTGGCGGCGTTAAACCCGAATCGGTTATGGGTGCGGAAGTTGTTGAAGGGTAAAGCGGTTAAGGCGGGGTAATCTGCTCTGGCATTGCTTGCCGGATATGGCGTGAACGCCGCATCCGGCACATTACTTACTGCTGTGACGCCTGCTGAAACAGGTGTTCCCACATATCGGTCACCAGCGCCTGGTCACGCGGCGACAATTCACCGGCACCAATGGCTTTTTCCAGACTCTGGCTAACGGTTGTATGTACCGCCTGAGCGGAGTGGTCGTCACCACTTTCCAGTTCTGCGATGGCTAATGTCAGGTGGCCACGCAAATACCCACTGGCAAACAACTCATCATCACTGGCATGGTCAACCATACCGTCGATTAATGCCAGAATGCGTGATTCAAACTCCGCGATCATCTTCTTTCCTCATTGTAAAACGTGGCGCTGGCTTCAGTTGAGCGCTTCCGGCCACGGGAACTGTTCCGCCGTAAGTTCCGGCGTGTGATAATAATTTTGTAGTGCTTTAATGAAGCGTGCCGGACGTTCGGGAATGCCGTTTGCCAGATAATCCATCACCTGCGCATGTACCCGCCGTTGAAACACCACACGATCCGGTTCGAAATCCCCTTCCAGATTGTCGCAACTGACATTAAACGGATATCCCGCCGCCACACAGAACAACCAGTCCAGCGCCTGCGGCTTCACTTCAACATCTTCAAACTGGCTTTGCGTTTGGGCATCGCGTCCGTCGGGACAATACCAGTAGCCGAAATCAACCAGCTCACGGCGCGCTTTCCCGGCAATACACCAGTGCGAAATCTCATGAATTGCGCTGGCATAAAAGCCATGAGCAAAGACGATTCGGTTATACGGTACTTCCGCATCAGCAGGAAGATAGATCGGTTCGTCGTCGCCTTTAATCAGACGGGAATTAAAATCATCGGCAAAGCAGCTATTAAAAATTTCAATCAACTGCTCATAGTGGTGTGTACTGTTCATTAGTTCATCCCCAACCAGTGGAGGATCTCCTGTCCATGGCTATCGTAAAGTAATTTGGCACTCATCACCGCCGAGACGATAACGATCATCGGGCGGATCAGCTTTTGTCCTTTGCTCAACACCAGTCTTGAACCCATGCGCGCGCCGAGGAACTGCCCCACCAGCATCACAAAGCCTGTCGCCCAAATCACTTTGCCGCCGAGAATAAACAGCAGCAAACCACCGATGTTTGACGTTGCGTTGAGTAATTTGGCGTGGGCCGTGGCTTTGGCGAGGTTGAATCCGCACAGCGTAACGAAGGCCAGCGCGTAAAACGACCCAGCAGCCGGGCCAAAGAAGCCGTCATAAAAACCGACGCAGCCACCGGCAATTAACGCGAAGGGTAAACCGTACATCCGACGCTGGCGATCTTCTTCACCCAGCTTTGGCATCAGCAAGAAATAGAGGCCGATACAAATCACCAGGATCGGTAAAATCTGCCGTAAGACATCAGCCTGAACATACTGTACCAGCAATGCGCCGCTCATTGAGCCGACAAAGGTCATGGCGATATTGAGTTTCTGATCGCTTAAGCTAACCACTTTGCGCCGAATAAAGTAGATAGTGGCGGAAATAGAGCCGCCGCAGGCTTGCAGTTTATTAGTTGCCAGCGCGTTAGCCGGAGACATCCCCGCCGCCATCAATGCCGGAATGGTGAGTAACCCACCGCCACCGGCAATCGAGTCGATAAATCCCGCCAGCATGGCGACAAAAAAGAGAACTCCCAGCAACAGCGGGGAAACCATAAACAGGCTATTAAACGTTTCCATTAGATCACGTGCTCATCCAGTAGCGCCTGGCAGGAAGGCGGCAACGGAGGCGGTGTCTTCTTCTCAGGCTTTGTTGTTCCCGGTTTTGGTGGTTCAAACCAGCTTTGCAGTTCTGCCCCGCAACCATCGCCTGGTGGTGGTAAAGGTTGATCTTCACACTCCAGACTATCGGCAGGACAACGTAATCGTACATGCATATGCGCGCGATGCTGGAACCAGGGTCGCACTTTACGTAACCAGTCGCGATCGGTGCCCGCATCAAGGCAAAGTTGTTGTTTAATCGCCGGATTAACAAAAATGCGCGTGACGTCTTTGTCCTGGGCGGCGAGTTTGATCAAGCTGAAAATTTCTGGCTTCCACAGCGCGGGGACAACGTGTTTACCGTCGCGGGATACTAAGTCCAGTGCTTGCGGGCGCAAGAGCTGCGCGGAGGTCCAGCGTGTTTTTGGCAGTTGCAGGAAGATATCGACATCCAGTCCGGTCTGGTGGCTGGCGTGACCGCCGTTGAAACGACCACCAGCAGGCATCCCCATATCGCCAATCAGCACCGTACCCATGCCCAGATTGCTCACCTGGCGACTCAGACGCTGGATAAACATCACCAGATCCGGATGTCCGAAATAGCGACGCTGATCGGTACGCATGACCTGATAATGCTCGGACTGTATCGGCAGCGTGTCAGCGCCGACGATACAACCATTGGAAAAGCTGCCTATCGATTGTGCGCTACCCGGCACAGGTTGGGTTATTTTTTGCCACGGCGTCGCTGCCAGGCTGGCGCTACTGGCAAGCAGGGCCAGCAGCGCAATCGCGGTTTTGTTCATTTTTTACCAGCGTGGAATATCAGTCTTCACATCGGCATTTTGCGCCCGTTGCCGTAACAGGTGATCCATTAAAACGATCGCCAGCATCGCTTCCGCGATCGGCACCGCGCGGATCCCAACACAAGGATCGTGACGACCTTTGGTGATCATCTCAACTTCTTCGCCAAAGCGGTTAATGGTGCGCCCCGGCACGGTAATACTGGAGGTTGGCTTCAGCGCCATATGGGCAATGATTTGCTGCCCGCTGCTGATACCGCCAAGAATGCCGCCCGCATGGTTGCTCTGGAATCCGTCTTTGGTGATTTCGTCGCGGTTCTGGCTGCCACGCAGCGCTACCACGTCAAAACCATCACCAATTTCTACGCCTTTCACCGCGTTGATGCTCATCAGCGCATGGGCGATGTCGGCATCCAGGCGATCAAAGACCGGCTCGCCAAGTCCGGCGGGTACGCCACTGGCAACAACGGTGACTTTCGCGCCAATGGAGTCGCCCTCTTTTTTCAGCGCGCGCATCAGTTCATCTAAGGCTTCGATTTTGTCCGGGTCCGGGCAGAAGAACGGATTGTGCTCGACCTGCGACCAGTCTTTGATTTCCAGCGGAATGTCACCCATCTGGGTCAGGCAGCCGCGGATTTCGATACCAAATTTCTCGGCGAGATATTTTTTGGCAATCGCCCCTGCCGCCACGCGCATAGCGGTTTCACGGGCGGAAGAACGTCCACCGCCGCGATAATCGCGCAGGCCGTATTTTTGTTCATAGGTGTAATCGGCATGACCTGGACGGAAAACGTCCTTAATCGCACTATAATCCTGAGAACGCTGGTCGGTATTTTCGATCAACAATCCGATGCTGGTGCCGGTAGTAACGCCTTCAAAAACACCGGAGAGAATTTTGACCTGATCCGGCTCACGGCGCTGGGTGGTATAACGTGATGTCCCAGGGCGACGACGGTCGAGGTCATGTTGCAGGTCCGCTTCCGTCAGCGGAATGCCTGGCGGAACACCATCGACGATGCAGCCGAGCGCCAGCCCGTGCGATTCGCCGAAGGTGGTTACGCGAAAGAGTTGTCCAATTGTGTTTCCAGCCATCACGGCTCCGTTATTGTTGTGTTTGCGTGTTTACTTAATCTTTATAAATCGCGAAATGTTCACGGGCCGCCAGCAGCTGCTCTTTGGTGAGCATAAACACACCATCGCCGCCGTTATCAAACTCCAGCCAGGTGAACGGAACATCCGGATATTGTTCCATAAGATGTACCATGCTGTTGCCGACTTCACAAATCAGCACGCCATCATCAGCGAGGTAATCTGCCGCGTTTCCGAGAATGCGACGCGTCAGTTTCAGGCCGTCGGTGCCAGATGCCAGGCCCAGTTCCGGCTCGTGGCGGTATTCGTTTGGCAGGTCGGACATATCTTCCGCATCGACATACGGCGGGTTAGTGACAATCAGGTCGTACTGCACTTTCGGCAAGTCGCGGAACAGATCGGACCGAATAGGAATGACGTTGTGGATCAGACCGTGTTCTTCGATATTCTGTTCGGCAACCGCCAGCGCGTCGGGAGAGATATCAACCGCGTCGACTTCTGCATCCGGGAAGGCATAAGCACAGGCAATCGCAATGCAGCCGCTACCGGTACACATATCTAAAATGTGCTGCGGTTGCTTGCTGATGAGTCCGGCAAATTTATTGTTGATCAGTTCACCAATCGGCGAGCGCGGCACCAGCACACGTTCATCGACGTAAAATTCATGACCGCAGAACCAGGCTTTGTTGGTCAGGTAGGCCACCGGAATGCGTTCGTTGACGCGGCGGATCACGCGCTCAACAATACGGTGTTTTTCGCTGGAGGTCAGACGCGCGGTGCGCATGTCTTCTGGGATATCCAGCGGCAGGTAGAGCGAAGGCAACACCAGTTGCACGGCTTCATCCCACGGATTATCGGTGCCGTGACCATACCAGATATTCGCCGCGCTGAAGCGGCTCACCGACCAGCGCAACATGTCCTGAATGGTTTGCAGCTCATTTACTGCTTCATCAACGAAAATTTTATCCACGTATTCCTCCAGGGCATGATCGCAATAATTTCGGCGGCTAGTTTGCCATGAAGATGACGATAAATCAGCATTCACGCGCGGTGAGTGAGGAAAAATACGTTTAAAACGATCGATTGCGCTACGAGTCGGGTAAACTGTAGGAAAATTAGAAATAGAGACAGATAAATGAAAAAGAAAACAACACTTAGCGAGGAGGACCAGGCGCTGTTTCGCCAGTTGATGGCGGGGACTCGCAAGATTAAGCAGGACACGATTGTCCACCGACCGCAGCGTAAAAAAATCAGCGAAGTGCCGGTCAAGCGGTTGATTCAGGAGCAGGCCGATGCCAGCCATTATTTCTCCGATGAGTTTCAGCCATTATTAAATACCGAAGGTCCGGTGAAATATGTTCGCCCGGATGTCAGCCATTTTGAAGCGAAGAAACTGCGGCGCGGTGATTATTCCCCGGAGTTGTTTCTTGATTTGCACGGTCTGACGCAGCTACAAGCCAAACAGGAACTGGGGGCGTTGATTGCCGCCTGCCGCCGTGAACATGTGTTTTGCGCCTGTGTGATGCATGGTCATGGTAAGCATATTTTGAAGCAGCAAACGCCACTGTGGCTGGCGCAACATCCCCATGTAATGGCATTTCATCAGGCACCAAAAGAGTATGGTGGCGATGCGGCATTGTTGGTGCTGATTGAAGTGGAAGAGTGGTTGCCGCCGGAATTACCCTGACATCATGACGGGCATACGCTTTCACTGACAGACGCCGACGGTTAAGTGTAAGATTATCCAAACAGAACTCAACGCAGGGCACTCAATGATGAATATCCGCACGCTTAAGCTCACTAATCTGGGGCGGTTTGAAGAACTTGACGTTCATCTGGCTCCAGTGGAGGAGTTCAAGAGCAATGTGACCGTTTTTATTGGTAATAATGGTGCAGGTAAAACATCAATATTAAAATCGTTGGCAACCAGCCTGAGTTGGTTCGTTGCCCGAGTTCGTACTGAAAAGGGTAACGGTAGCCCTATTCCTGAAGACGCTATTCTGAACGGTAGGAGTTCGGCGACAATTGAACTTCAGGTACTGAATACGCATCCAGCGACGGAGGCCGCTACGCCCTACCGTTGGTTGCTTGCCAGAACGGCCAGTGGGAAAAAATCGACCACCGCCTCCAGCCTGCAAGAGGCCAGCCAATTGGCTGCGTTTTATCGAGATCAATACACCCAGAATAGCGGGGCATCCTTCCCGCTTATCGCCTTCTATCCCGTAGAACGTGTCGTGCTGGACGTGCCGTTGAAAATAAAAGAACGTCATAATTTTTTGCAACTGGATGGCTACGATAACGCCCTGAATCAGGGTATTGATTTCCGCCGTTTCTTTGAATGGTTTCGCAATCGCGAAGATGCAGAAAATGAATCAGGCTTACCGCAAGACGTTCTGGATAAGCTCAGTACCAGGATAGATCTCGATAACACCGTCTTAAATGCATTAACGGCAATCATGGCCTCGTCCCGGGATCGCCAGTTGACCGCCGTCAGAACGGCCATTAGTCGCTTTATGCCAGGGTTCAGCAACTTACGCGTCAGGCGTAAACCTCGCCTGCATATGTCGATTGATAAAAATGGCCAGACACTGAATGTGCTGCAATTATCGCAGGGTGAAAAATCACTGATGGCGTTAGTCGGCGATATTGCTCGCCGCCTGGCAATGATGAACCCGATGTTAGAAAACCCGCTAAACGGCGAGGGAATTGTATTAATTGATGAAGTGGACATGCACCTGCATCCAACATGGCAGCGTACAATCATCCAGCGTCTGACGACAACATTCCCACATTGCCAGTTTGTCTTAACAACCCACTCTCCTTTAGTGATCAGTGATTGCAAAGATGTGCTGGTTTATTCTCTGGATGATGGCGAATTAACGCAGCTCCCGTCTCTGTATGGGCAAGATGCGAATACTGTGCTTTTGAATGTGATGGATACGGATATTCGCAATGCGACAGTGGCAGAAAAACTTAACGATCTTTTGGATCTGATTCAGAAAAACGACTTTATCAACGCTAACGCTCTTCTGAATACGCTAAGCCTGGAACTTCCTGAAAACCATCTTGAACTGGTGAAAGCCAGAATGCTTCTGCGCAAACAGGAAATTAAACATGCGCGAAATAACTAAAGGGCAACCGCCGGCTAGTTTGCAACAGTGGGTGAGAGCAAAACCACGGGATAAAAATGCCAATCAGTGGTTTCAGGAACTTTATGCGCAAAAAAAATGGGATATCGTTGGCGATCTCAGCCAGCAGTGCGCTCAGGAACAATTTTATCTCTGTGCTTATTGCTGCGATCGCGTGACAGGTACAAACCGCGATACCGTTAATGAACATGTCGAAGCCAGGGATTTAGCTCCTGCTCGCAGTCTGGAATTCACGAATATCGTTGCAAGCTGCAAAACAAAAGGCCAGTGTGACGACTCGCATAAGAACCAGCCATTGCTGTTAACGCCGCTTATGCCGGAATGTGAAACCGAGTTTATCTTCAAGATCAGTGGTCGAATTGAAGGGACGACGCCGAGAGCTATCGATGCGATTAAGGTACTCAACCTTGGCGATAGTGAACGTAATAATCGGGCATTAATTGAAAAACGTAAGCAGCTTTCCGACAGCCTTCTGTGGGCTAATGGCATTGACCCTTCAGAGGGGCTTGAGGATGACGATCTGCTGCAAGTGGTTATCGACGAATTACTCACCCCCGTCGACGGTTATCTGGCACCTTTCGCTCCCGTGGTGGCGAATATTCTAAAAAACTGGATGACCGCATGACATAACGGACAACGGGGCCAGATGGCCCCGTCGTGTGGTGTATGCGCTACAGTTCGTTGAGCGTGTACTGGAAGCGGCAGGTGGAATCAATGGGCTGGCGGCTGCTGGTATCGACACGCACCACCATGTCATGCAGTCGCTTGTCAGTAATGGGATACGGGTTGGGTGTGACCGTCACTTGCGAACTGTCACAGCCGGAGGTGGAGAAGGTGATCATCTGCGCCACAAAGCGGCAGTATGCGCCTCGATCGTCCATCACGCTGCCGTCACAGAGCTTGCCGCTTTCCATCAAAAAGGTGGGCAGCGTTTTCTCAATCGTTCCGCCCGTCGATGACAATGACAGCACTTTAGAATGGGCAACATAATCTTCACTCCACGAAATATCATAAGTGGCGACGGGGACAGGGCATGATGAGTTGTGAACTTTGGGGCCGGTATAGGAGGGACCAATACCATCTATCGAAGAGACATTGCTGTCAGTATACGTCGAAATCAGCCACGGGCAACCGTGCACCGGACCGTCATAGTACACACCGAGAGGGGCATTATAACAATCCCAATTAGATTTGTTCGACTGCGCATCATACGCTTCAAGACCAACACACGTAGATTTTGAAGTCGTATTGAACGACTCCATTTTCAGCGTCGGAGCAGTAGAACTCCCTGTCCAGGACACCAAATCTAAATTCTCGGTTTGAAGCATTATACTGTGTTGTTTATAAACACCAAACTCAACACCGTCAGGAGTCAGTATCTCAAGATAGTAGTGTATTTGTGTGAGATAGCCGGAATAGGCTAATGGGGTTATCAGGGTGGCGATTTTTGTGGCCGCCTGTGCCCCCGAACACCCTCCCCCCAATAAAAATATACAAACTAACGAGCGTAGTATTTTCATCTTAAATGTACTCAAATGTCGCGGTTAAGGAAGCGGTAAACTCACCCATCGTCACTTCCCGCCCGCTTTTCGCCTGGAGCCAGGCATTAAAATTCAGATTGTTATTGCCGTTACTCAGCACGAAAGTCGCCCCGCTGGTGTTGTTGATTGGCACCGCCGTTCCGTCGTTTTTTTCCATGCCAATCCCGACGCCCTGCGCCGCCGAGGAGGCATCCAGCGCCAGAAAACCGGGCTGTTCACTGTCTTCCGTACCGGTCAGCGTCACCCGGACTTCATACTCGGCTGGCCCTTTACAATCTTTCAGCTGAAACACCACCGGCACCCGCGCCGACTGCCCGGTCACCATCAGGTCTTTACGACTAACGGTGGGGAAATGCACCTCCGCCAGCGACTCGCCCTGAACCACCAGCGTGCAGGATTTACTGAGTAAATTGCCGTAGAAATGCAGATTGTCTGCCGCCTGCACGTGGGGCATCAGCAGCACCGCCGCCAGTGCAGCCGCGCGGTGAGATATCCGTTTTAGATTCATTGGTAATCCACCTGTAATGTTGCGTAGGCAGAAAAGGTTCCGTCGCTGAGCGCTGCATCATTGGCTTTCACCGGTACGGCTTGCAGCGTTGGCGGAGTTGACGGGTCAATTTTCAACGGTGTTCCCAGCTTAAACGGCTGGCCGTTTTGCTGTAGCTCAATCCCCAGGCCGCTAACGTCCGTTTCAATGGCGGAATCATCATAAGGGGTTTGGCTGCCCGTCCAGGTCAGGCTCATCTCCCAGGCGTCGTCGCGCACATCGGGGTCACATGTGATGGTGTAAGGCACATCCTGACGGAAATTATCGCCGTTAATGTTGTCGATAATGACGTTGCGAAACTCAACTTCGATCGTCTTACCATCGCTGATAGTACAGGCGGGCGGCGAAACCAGCGTGCCGTGAAAAGTAACGTCGTTAATCGCGGCCTGCGCCAGGCCAGCAAAACCGTAAATTAAGCACCATGCGAGTCGTTTCATTGGTAGTCCACCACCATGGTCATGGTCGCGTTAAACTCTGACGCCATCAGTTGCACACCGCTCTGCTTCACCGGAACGGCTTCGAAGTCTGGCTGAGTATTGATGTTGAACGGCAGCCAGCTACCGCTGCCCACGGCTACCAGCGAATGATCGACAGCATTCTGAATACGAATGCCAAAACCGCTGATTCCAGTACTCAGCACCGTTTCGCCGTTGATGGTCGTGGTGGTGGCCTGAAGCTGCATTTGCAGGTCGTCGCTGACACTGTTTGAGCAGTTCAGGGTGTAGCCCACTGGCTGACGGTAGTTGGCACCATCAATGCTTTTAATAATCACATTGCCGAACTCCACCGCGCTTCCCTTTACCGAACAGGGCGGCGGTCCATCCACCAGCACGCGCAACGTCAAATTGACGATTTTGCCGCCCGCCATTACCGGTGAAACGATCGCGCCACTGGCCAGCAGTAGCGCGGCAGATCCGGTCAGAAAGAACGCTTTCATGTTGCTTCTCCCGTTATCAACCTTTGCTGCTTTGATCTTCATCCACCTTGCAGGTGTTCCCTTCACAACGGAAGATCAGCGGCATGCGCGCGCCGTAGTCGTTGATATAGGTCAGCACCGGGGCGCTCGCCATTTTAGCCTTTAACGGTTGTGACGTTTTCGGTGGCATCACCAGCGGTTTAAACCCGGCGGCGGTCAGCCCTTTCTTCTGTGTGCTGGCATCGCTGATGATGACGTGGTACGGCGTCGGGTTATTGACGGTATAGTCCTGGCCGCTGCGCGTGAGTGTGACCTTAAACTGCCACGGTTTTCTCATGTCAATCTTCTCCAGCGCCTTTGGTCGCCAGAACAGCTTGATGCGCGTTTGCAGCGCAATTTGCAGGGTGTTGGCTTTCCCGGTCTTTGGCGGGATCTCACGCACGTTATAGTAGAACAGGCTTTCTCGGTCGGACGGCAGCGAGTGAATGTCCGGCAGCGCCTGAATCTTCACCTGGCCGTTCATCATGGCGTCAATACGCTGCACCGGCGGCAGTACCGCCAGCGGCGAGGTGATTTTGTTGCCCTTCTCGTCTTCCAGCCAGCTTTGCGCCAGGTAAGGCAGCTTTTCGTTGTTGTTACGCAACGTCACGCTGATCGATTTATCGCTTTCGTTAAACACCAGACGGGTGCGATCCGGGGTGACCGATGCATGCGCCGTCAGGCTGGCGGTGGTAAGCAGTGCCGCCAGCGCCGTGCTGACGAGCATTGGACAGGATAATTTATAAGACATTGATCGTTCCTTAATCAGATTATTGAGTAGTTGAAATTGACGTCGGCGCTTCCGTTGGTGTGACTTGCCGCGTCTGGTCCTGAATAACAGGCTTAATTTCTGGCGCTGAAGAATCAGGGGCTGCCGTTCCCTTTTGTTCACACGGCAACAACAGGCCGCTGAACAGATCGGCGGGTAGCGGCTTCGGCAGTACGATCTCGCATTGTGCGCTGCCTTCCCAGAACACCGTCATATGCTCACCCGCATTGACCCCCGCCAGATAGACATTGCCTTCATCATCCACAATGCCAACCTGCTGCTGCTCGTCGTTTTTCACTTCCGCGCCAAACGGCGGGTAGCTGCCGTCACGCAACCGCAGTACCGCCATCGCTTTTTGCCCGCTGATCACTTTGAATTTGCGATAGCCAATTGCACCTTCCGTCAGGGTTGCCTGTACCACCGACTGGGTGGCTTCCGCATCTTCTGGCAGGTTGTTTAAATCGATATACGCCTGATTGCGATAGTAGTTGTTAATATCGGCGACCACCGCCTTGCCAAACATATTGGTGTACACCGGCGCGCCGTTGCTTTCGACCGGCACATTGGCAATCCCGTCGGCGTCAATCAGCAAGCGCGTACCGCCCATGCTTTGAGTGCGATGCAGCGCCCCACCATGCGCGGTCAGCGTTGCCCCGCCCTGTAAGGCGATCCCCGCCGAGCGGTATTCCCCTTCATGGTAGTTGGCGCTGAGATCAACCTTCGCCAGCGAACCGTCGTGGCTCAGATAACCATCCACGCTGCCGTGCTGTTCGCTGGTACCGACGTTAACCTGGTAGTGCGTTGCGTCATCGACGCGCTTAAAGTAACCGACCTGGCTGCTGTCCGACCCACTGCCGTAAGAGCCGTTGTAGGTCACGGTGCTGCTGTCGCTCCACGGAATGCTCATGCTGAGGTACACCCCCTTATCCGCGTTATCGTCATATTCGTAGCGATAGCCGGTCACCGAGATGCTCATGTTGCGAATACTCCCCATATTAAAATAGTGGGAAAACATCAGGTTATAGTTTGTCTGTTCCGGGCGATCCCAGTAAGTACGATGGGAGTAGTTGAGATAGATCGAGACACCCGCAGCGGCAAAGTTCTGGTTATAGGTGATCGTATACATCTCTTTGTCGTTACCGGTCCGCGCCATGTCCGACTGGTTCGCGTCCAGATACTCGCTCATGGTCATGAAGTTCTTTTCAGAAAAACGGTAGCCTGCAAAGGTGACGCGGCTGTTGAGTTCGTCAAAGTCTTTGGCATAGCTCACGCGAAAGGAGTTGCCGTCCAGTTTTCCTTTGCCGTATGCGCTGTCATGATCCAGGTTGACGTGCGAGTGGGTCACATCGAACGCCAGCGCGCCAAACTGTGCGAGGTCGCGCCCCACCCCCATCGCCGCCGACTGGTAGTGTTCATCTGCCAGCGCGCCACCGTAGAGCGACCAGCCATCTGCCACCCCCCATGACGCTTCTCCACCGGAGAAAAAGCCGCCTTCGGTCCTGTGGTTCCAGTCTTCCGGACGCCCCATCATCACTTTGTAACGCACCTGCCCCTGGCGCGTGAGGAATGGCATAGATGCGGTGGTAACGTCATATTCCTGCACCTGACCATTCTGTTCTTCAACGCGGACGTGCAGTGTGCCGGAGACGGAGTCGCCGATATCCTGAATGCGGAATGGCCCGGCGGGAACCTGGGTTTCGTAAAGTACCCGACCCATCTGGCTAATGGTGACTTTTGCACTGCTGTGCGCCACGCCGGAGACATCCGGCGCATAGCCGCGCAGGTTGGGCGGCAGCATCTGGTCATCGGTGCTGACGCTGCTGCCAATATAGTTAAAGCCGTCGAAAATATCGGAGTTGAGATAATCTTCACCCAGCGACAGCTTGGCTTTTAAAGAGGGTAAGGCCCGCCAGGCGTAATAACGGCTCCAGTCCCAGTTTTTGCTCGTTGTACTGTTACTGCTGTCATCGTCTTCGTCGTCGTTGCTGCGGGTGTGCTGATAATCACTTTGCCAGTCTGCGCGGAAACGCCATGCCCCCAGGTTCGCCCCAACGGTACCGTTGCCGCTGATATCATGTGAGTCCTCGCCACCCTGCTCCTGATGACGAGTTTGCGCATTGAGGCTGTAGTCGGCAATCAGGCCAGGAATACCGTCGTCCCAGCGTGAGGGTGGGTCCCAGTCGCTGCTGGTATATTCGAGGTAAGCCTGTGGCACTGTCAGCAGCAACGCCGACTGGCTTAAATCATTCTCGACTTCCATCCCATCTAATTGCCCCGGTTTAAGGCATTCATCGTTGTGCGTCCACTGCAGGCTTTTTGCTATCCCTTCTTTCAGCCCCAGCGCCGCCACTAACTCAGGTGTCAGGCAGGCATACGTTTTTGTTGGATCATTTTCAGAGACGTACCAGTTAATGTCGTATTCATCAGAAAGGGGGGGTTTATTTATAAATACACGTAAATTATATTTACCCGCGTCGACATACCCTTTTTTTGAAAACTTACCGAGATCAATTTTCGTGTCACCCTTTAACTCAAGAAAACGGGGGTCAAATTGAATGGAATCATCAGCCCATGCATTGACTGATCCACCAGAGATTGCCAGCGCAATATAGCAGGCGATTCCCCGCAGCCGAAAATTTGAGTGATTAAGCATACACATATCCGTTTGTGAAACAGTCGTAAATCCGTTGCGCGTTGAAAAACCCCACAGCAGAACGCTGTGGGGTTGTCACATCAGAGATAGGTAATCTGGAATGTGGTCAGGGTTTCGAACTGGCCGAGATCCGGCGCTTCGGTTTCACCCACCAGCCAGGCTTTAAAGTTCAGCGTTTGCTTGTCTTTACCTTTGCTGGTTGAAGCATCCATCACGATTGGCTGAACAATCTTTTCGCCCACTTTATAACCTTTGCCATGGGTATCGCCGATCACCAGGCTCACATTCTTCATGGCAACACCGCTGTCAACGTTGAATAACGCATAGTTATCTGTGTTGGCTGGCCCCGCGTAGTTAGTACCGGTGAACGTGGTCTCCATGTTTGTTTCAGTGGAAAACACGCAGTCCTGTAAACGGATCTGGAAATCTTTCGGTGTGGTGGTGCCACCGCCGGTCAGTTTAGCCGCACCGATGTCACCCATATCGACTTCCAGTTTGTGATCGTCTGGAACGATAGAGCACGGGGAGTCTTCAATGGTGCCGTAGAAGCGCGCGGTACCGTTGTTGCCTGCTGCAAATGCAGAACTGGAAACAACTGCGCCCATGACCATCGCCGCAGCAATGGCTGTTTTGGCAAACTTACTCATTATTTGTCCTTAAATCATTAAGAGTTATAATATAAACACCTGACATAAAATTAATATATATTATGCCCGATATTTATAGTTAGCCATTGAACATATACACTCCAATATAATCATAGAATGTAAACAAGTATTCTCTGGTGTGTCTGTATGTTGGTCTTATCTATAAAAAAACTCAATTTAGTAATACTTAAACACTTTATGTAGATTTTATTAATTAATACATCTACAAAATACTTTCACCACTTTCCAACAAAAAAACATGCGAATTATCAACAAAAAAACAAACTATTATAATCAACAAAAATGAATTGCTTATAAAGCACACTAAAAAAAATTATAATGACCTTACCATCATTTATTGCTAAAATTTAATATTAATTAAATCAATAAATATATATTCAAGATACAAAACCATTATCTTCTTTATTTTATTACGGGATTCAATAATGGGAAAATATAATAACTATCGAGAGTTGTTAAATATTAACAACATTTAGACAAGAAAAAGAATGATTGTATGACGGAGAAACTGCCCGGTGTACGCGCACGTAACCGGGCATTGATTGCTTAAATTGCTTTTGCCATCTTCAAATTACAAGGGCTCATTTGCCAGTTGAATTGGCCTTTTCCGCTTTCATCAAGCGTTACGCTGGCAATCGCTGACGTGGTAAACATAGGCGGCGTTTCGCCCGGACATAACTCGGCAACCAGATACCCGACTAAGGGTAAGTGGGAGATCACCAGTACCGAAGCAACACCTTCATTGGTCAACGCCTGCAAATAGGCACTGACCAGACCAACATCGCCGCAGGGTGTTAACTCCGGCAGAACTTCTGCACTGGAAGGCAGGTTCAGACAATCCCCTACTTCTTCCAGTGTTTGCTCGGCTCGCAGGAACGGGCTCACCAGAACGCGTTCGATTTCCACTTTTTGACCTTTCAGCCAGTTCGCCATCAGGCGAGATTCGTCACAACCGTTAGTAGTCAGAGGACGAACCGAATCACTGGCGGCATCGAGGGCTGCGTCGCCGTGACGCATGATAAAAACTTGCATATTGCACCGCTTTTGTTAACCAGATTCGCCCGTTTTCTTTCATCTGAAACCAGAGAAAGAAAACGGTGGCCGGCATTGTGCCTTATCCATTCACCGAATGAAACGCTGTTTTTTACCTCAATGGCGTAAGTATAGTCAATATGCGTTTACATTTTGAGCAACACTCCGCCATTCAGCGCGGATTCATATAGCTTTGACCTTCTTATTGCAGGTCAGTTGCAGTTGTTTTCCAAAAACTTTCCCCACGCTTGCTCATCTCGACTAAACGCTCGCAAGGGGTAAAACGGGAACCATACTGCGTGGCCAGTCGTTGCATTATTGCAACCACTTCGCCTGCGCCGAGAGAATCGATATAGCGGAACGGTCCACCGAGAAATGGCGGAAAACCAATGCCAAATACCGCGCCTATATCCCCGTCACGCACGCTACGGATAACCTGCTCGTCCAGACAACGTACTGCTTCATTCAGCATCAACATCACACACCGTTCAGCAACCTGCGGTGCGGAGAGTCGCCCCTGCCCTTGTGCGCCAATGAGCGGGTAAATGGCGGGATCGACCTGTTTTTTGCTTTTACGCCCTTTCTGACCATAAAGATAGAAACCCCGGCCATTTTTTCTGCCTTTGCGATCGTCGTTCAAAATTGAAGAAACAACATTTGCAGGCGCGCTAAAACGTTCTCCATAAGCGGCTTCCAGTACAGGAATAATTTTAGTCCCGGTGTCGATTCCTACCTCATCCAAAAGTTGAATTGGGCCTACCGGAAAACCAAATTTCACCAGCGCGGCATCAATGTGCTCAATACGCTCGCCTTCGGTCAACATGCGGATAGCTTCATTAATGTAAGGCGCTAAAATGCGATTGACGTAAAACCCGGCTTTGTCACGCACGACAATTGGCATTTTACCCTGTTTTTTCGCCAGTTTTACTGTGGTAGCGATGGTTTGCGCCGATGTACTCGCATGAGGAATAATCTCCACCAGCGGCATTTTTTCCACCGGACTGAAGAAATGCAGGCCAATAACTTGCTCAGGTCGCGTAGCGTGAGCGGCGATATCACCAATCGGTAAAGATGACGTATTCGAAGCAAAGATGGTATGAGTAGCGCAATTTTGCTCAACTTCCGCCACCATTTGTTGTTTTAATTCGAGATTTTCAAACACCGCTTCAATAATTAAGTCACGATGGGCAAAGCCGCGATAATCCGTTGTTCCCGAAATTAATGCCAGCTGTTTGTCACGTTCGCTGGCTTTGAGATGTCGGCGGCGCACTTTGCCCTCCAACTGATCCCAGCTGTACTTCAATGCATGATTTATGCCCTGCGGGTTGATATCTTTAATTATGACCGGCAAGCCCGCTTTACAAGCAGTAACATAAGCAATACCGCCCCCCATCAAGCCACCACCGAGAATCCCCACGCTGTTTAATGGCGCAGGCGGCGCATCACTGCCGGGATCTTTCTTCACTTCCGTACTGGCAAAAAAGATATTGCGCAGCGCCTGCGATTGCGGCGTCATCGCCAGTTCGCCAAACGCCCGTGCTTCAGCGTCATAGCCGCTACTGGTGCCCTGCGCTAATCCCGTTTCGACAACCTCCAGGATGCGTTCTGTCGCCGGATAGTTACCTTGCGTTTTGTGTTCTGTTTTCTTACCGACCATTTTGAACAGCAGCGCACGACCTAACGGCCCCGCCAGAATACGCTCGCGTACAGGTAGAGGGCGTGAAGATGGGCGATCCTGCTTTGCCAGCTCAACAGCGGCTTCCAGTAAAATGGATTGCGGAACGACATCATCCACCAGCCCCAGCTTTAATGCCTGTTTCGCCCGAAGTTGTTTTCCAGTGAGGATCATCTCCAATGCTGTGCTGACACCTATCAGGCGCGGTAAACGCTGGGTGCCGCCTGAACCGGGTAACAATCCAAGTTGTACTTCAGGCAAACCGAGCACCGTTTTAGCATCATCAGTACACACGCGACCGTGGCACGCCAGCGCCAACTCCAGCCCGCCGCCCAGGCAAGCGCCATGAATAGCCGCGATAACCGGAATGGGCAAAGCATGAATCTCCGCCATTAACTGTTGCCCCTGCCGCGCCAGTACTTCCGCTTCTTGCGCCGTTTTGCAGTTGCCGATCATGTTGATGTCTGCGCCAGCAATGAAGTTGTCTGGTTTCGCGGAGACAAACACCACGCCACGCAACTCTTTGTTTTCACGGAGTTGCTTAATAATGGCGCGCACCTGCGAGGCAAACTCCGCCTTCAGGGTATTCATTTTCTCACCCGGTACGTCGATGGTGATGATAGCAATGTTGTCCAGACGAACATTAAGAGTAAACGCTGATGCCATTTCCATTATTCCGCCTCCACAACCATTGCTGCGCCAAGTCCACCCGCAGCACAGGCGGTCACTAAACCAAATCCACCGCCGCGACGGCGAAGTTCATGCAATGTCTGGGTAATCATCCGCGCGCCGGTCGCTGCGAAGGGATGCCCGTAAGCAATCGAACCGCCAAGCACGTTAAATTTGCTCTCGTCCACTTCGCCAGTGGCATGTGCACGCCCCAGTACGTCGCGAGCAAAACGTTCGCTGCCAAGCAACTGAATATTGGCCAGCGTCTGGGCGGCAAAGGCTTCGTGCATATCGATCAATGTCAGATCGCTCATCGTCAATCCGGCCCGTTCCAGCGCCAACGGTGTTGACCAGGCCGGGCCGAGCAACATGTCCTGCCAGACATCTATCGCAGTAAATGCGTAGCTGCGCAGATACCCCAGCGGTACCAGCCCTAATTCTTTCGCCCGGGATTCAGTCATCAGGATCACCGCTGCCGCGCCATCGGTCAGCGGCGTACTGTTCGCCGCCGTTACCGTCCCGTGTTTACGATCAAACGCCGGACGCAACTTTGCGTAATCAGCAAGCGAGGAATTACCGCGAATATTGTTGTCTTCGGCAAACGGTTGTTTATAAGGAGGGATAAAGGCAGTCATCACCTCTTCTTTGAGTTTACCTTCTGACCACGCCTGAGCGGCACGCTGATGCGAACGGTGCGCCAGTGCATCTTGCTGTTCGCGAGTAATACCGTAGGTTTTCGCCATTTGTTCAGCGGTGTCGCCCATCCGCAAGCCAGTAGAGTATTCCGCCACTGCCGGAGGCACCGGCATTAAGTCGCGCAAACGCAGGCGAGAGAAGAGTTTCAGGCGCTGGCTCATGGTTCGAGCTTTGTTGACATCCACCAGCACGCGCGCCAGTTTTTTACTGACGCCAATTGGCAATACGGAAGAGGAATCGGCCCCACCGGCAATCCCCGCGCGAATAGTTCCCGCCATCAGGCTTTCTGCGACGTTTGCAACCGCCTGGAAACTGGTAGCGCAAGCGCGGCTGACGCTGTAAGCATCGGTATGGACATTCATTCCGGTGCCAAGAACAATTTCACGCGCAATATTGGGGGCTTCCGGCATCTGAACGACCTGACCAAAGACCAGTTGTTCAATCACTTCGGCGGGAATTTCGCTGCGTGCTAGTAGTTCGCCTACGACCATCTTCCCCAAATCAACAGCGGGAATGCCATGAAAAGCCGTCGCCTGGCGGGCAAAAGGCGTACGTAAACCGCTAACAATGGCGATACGATCGCCCAGGCGGGTAACCAGCGGTAAAACCTGACCCATAACACTCCCCTGTAAAATAATAAATAAAGTGGTCTGACCTGATCATAGTCTTAACCATTTTTTTACATTTAGCCAAGTGGAGAAAAGGGAAAGTGGGAGCTATGACACAGAGAGAAAAGTAGAAGAGAAAATAAAACGCCCCCGCCAGGAACTGACAGGGGCGTATATACCCGAGAGGAATTAACGCAGACCCAGCTGGAAGATCAACATTTCAGCTTCGCAGGCAAAAGTGAAATCGATATCCAGGCGTACACCGTCAGACTCTTCAGTGAAAGTCGGGGTGATTTTGCACGGTTCGGATTCCACGCTACGGGCTTTTTCAGTCAGCGCCGCCAGCGTTTGTTCTGCTTCTGCGCGGTTTGCAAACACGCGGCTGTAAGACGCGGTGCAGTCGGAGTTGTCCATAATGGTGCCAACATCCATACAGCAGCAAACCGGGGTTTCATCAGCACTACATTTACTCATCGTTGATTTCCTCTGTATGTGCACCCAAGGTGCCAGATAAACGTTGTGGATATTTTACGCTTCCGGAAAGAGCTGCTCCAGTTGTTAATTCTGCAAAATCGGATAAGTGACCGAAATCACACTTAAAAATGATCTAAAACAAAATTCACCCGAATCCATGAGTGCGCCACCTCCAAATTTTGCCAGCTGGATCGCGTTTTTTAGATCATATTTGAAAAAAGATAGAAACATACTTGCAACATTCCAGCTGGTCCGACCTATACTCTCGCCACTGGTCTGATTTCTAAGATGTACCTCAGACCCTACACTTCGCGCTCCTGTTACAGCACGTAACATAGTTTGTATAAAAATAAATCATTGAGGTTATGGTCATGAGCCAGAAAACCCTGTTTACAAAGTCTGCTCTCGCAGTCGCAGTGGCACTTATCTCCACCCAGGCCTGGTCGGCAGGCTTTCAGTTAAACGAATTTTCTTCCTCTGGCCTGGGCCGGGCTTATTCAGGGGAAGGCGCAATTGCCGATGATGCAGGTAACGTTAGCCGTAACCCCGCATTGATTACCATGTTTGACCGCCCGACATTTTCTGCGGGTGCGGTTTATATTGATCCGGATGTAAATATCAGCGGAACGTCTCCATCTGGCCGTAGCCTGAAAGCCGATAACATCGCGCCTACGGCATGGGTTCCGAACATGCACTTTGTTGCACCGATTAACGACCAATTTGGTTGGGGCGCTTCTATTACCTCTAACTATGGCCTGGCAACAGAGTTTAACGATACTTATGCAGGCGGCTCTGTCGGGGGTACAACCGACCTTGAAACCATGAACCTGAACTTAAGCGGTGCGTATCGCTTAAATAATGCATGGAGCTTTGGTCTTGGTTTCAACGCCGTCTACGCTCGCGCGAAGATTGAACGTTTCGCAGGCGATCTGGGGCAGCTGGTTGCCGGTCAGATCATGCAATCTCCTGCCAGGCAGACTCCTCAGGGGCAAGCATTAGCAGCTACCGCCAACGGTATCGACAGTAATACCAAAATCGCTCATCTGAACGGTAACCAGTGGGGTTTTGGCTGGAACGCCGGAATCCTGTATGAACTGGATAAAAATAACCGCTATGCACTGACCTACCGTTCTGAAGTGAAAATTGACTTCAAAGGTAACTACAGCAGCGATCTTAACCCGGCTTTTAATAACTACGGTTTGCCAATTCCTACCGCGACAGGTGGCGCAACGCAGTCGGGTTATCTGACGCTGAACCTGCCTGAAATGTGGGAAGTGTCGGGTTATAACCGTGTTGATCCGCAGTGGGCAATTCACTATAGCCTGGCTTACACCAGCTGGAGTCAGTTCCAGCAACTGAAAGCGACCTCAACGAGTGGCGACACGCTGTTCCAGAAACATGAAGGCTTTAAAGATGCTTACCGCATCGCGTTGGGAACCACTTATTACTACGATGATAACTGGACCTTCCGTACCGGTATCGCCTTTGATGACAGCCCAGTTCCGGCACAGAATCGTTCTATCTCCATTCCGGACCAGGACCGTTTCTGGCTGAGTGCAGGTACGACTTACGCATTTAATAAAGATGCTTCAGTCGATGTTGGTGTTTCTTATATGCACGGTCAGAGCGTGAAAATTAACGAAGGCCCATACCAGTTCGAGTCTGAAGGTAAAGCCTGGCTGTTCGGTACGAACTTTAACTACGCGTTCTGATAACGCGTTCGCCTGGATAAAGTCACCTGCTATGCAGGTGACTTTAACTCCCACACTTCAACGAAAGTTGTTTCCTCATTGCTTGCCTCCTGAGTTTTGCAAACAGCCTGATGGTAGCTTGCCCTTTCAAATCATTAAGTGGTATCCACAGACAAACCTGAAGGGAAAGGCATATTTTCAGGCGTTCTGCTCGTCTTTCTCAAAGAGTTTACTTTTCTGAATTTCCAGGATACTCAAACCACCCTGGCTATTGTGCGCTCATACACTCAAATTAAAGATAGGGTCTAAATAAATGAGCGTTTTTTGATAGTCTATTTTATTAGGTAATATATATTTGTAACAAATCAATCAACATGGAATAAAATCATGCTACCATCTATTTCAATCAACAATACCAGCGCAGCTTACACAGAATCCATCAATGAAAATAACAATGATGAAGTTAATATATTAGTACAAGAGCTCAAAAACCTTTTTAATGGTAAGCAAGGAATAAGCACCTGTGTTAAACATCTACTTGCGCTTATAAAAAATGCCATACGAGGAAACGACAATCCTGATAGATTTAATATTAATAATTCCTCAGTTGCTTATATTGATATTGGCTCCAATGATACAGACCATATTACTATTGGTATCGGGTGATGCTGCCAACTTACTGATTTAGTGTATGATGGTGTTTTTGAGGTGCTCCAGTGGCTTCTGTTTCTATCAGCTGTCCCT
>OAVT01000150.1_pt1 | contig 28953 bp, 37 predicted proteins | sample 1476461 | NCBI WGS metagenome assembly OAVT01 (sample SAMEA2580109, study PRJEB22360) | human gut metagenome | biome: human gut; feature: human-associated habitat; material: faeces | place: Denmark | collected 2008/2010
AGGGATAAGCCGAGGGTACCGCGCAGCGGCGATTTTGTTCGCCAGAGCCCGGGGGTGCAGGGGGCGGCGGCGATTGGCCGCCCCCTGCGCGCTCCTTGCGCCAGTGATTATATGAAGCAATGCACATGACAGGAGCGCAACAGGATGAGAGACTGAACTATTCTCGTTATTTTCGGACCTGATGACATTAATTAATTTTAAAATATCATCTTAAATACGCCAGTCACCACCAGTAGCCCAATCAGGAAAATAATCAATACAGCCCAGAGTATAATTTTCATTGGCGTTCCTTTATTTGTGAGTGCTGAATAAGTATAGGAAAAAACGAAGCCCTTTGCCGCTATTCATAAACGATTAAGATAAATCGGAAGATATCATTCGCTTAGTGTATATTTTTCTGGATATGTCGTTTTATTGCCACTGATGTATTGCCACGCGAAACTAAAAAATATATCGCAACACACGGTAATCTCCGCGCACCTTTTCTTACCTGATTATTCCCCCATGAATCGTGATTCTTTTTATCCAGCCATCGCCTGTTTTCCGCTGTTACTGATGCTAGCCGGGTGTGCGCCTATGCATGAAACCCGCCAGGCGTTAAGCCAGCAAACACCCGCGGCACAAGTTGACACCGCATTACCCACGGCGCTGAAAAATGGTTGGCCAGACAGCCAATGGTGGCTGGAGTATCACGATAATCAACTCACCTCATTAATTAATAACGCACTACAGAACGCACCGGATATGCAGGTGGCTGAACAGCGCATTCAGCTGGCTGAAGCCCAGGCGAAGGCAGTTGCCACTCAGGATGGTCCACAGCTCGACTTTTCTGCGGATATGGAGCGGCAAAAAATGTCGGCAGAAGGGTTAATGGGGCCGTTTGCTTTGAACGATCCTGCCGCAGGTACGACCGGTCCGTGGTACACCAACGATACTTTTGGCTTAACGGCGGGCTGGCATCTCGATATCTGGGGAAAGACTCGGGCGGAGGTTACTGCTCGCCTCGGTACGGTTAAAGCACGGGCGGCGGAACGCGAGCAAACCCGCCAATTGCTGGCTGGCAGCGTAGCCCGCCTGTACTGGGAGTGGCAAACCCAGGCGGCGTTAAACACGGTCTTACAGCAAATCGAAAAAGAGCAGAACACCATTATCGCCACCGATCGCCAGCTATATCAGAACGGGATTACTTCTGCAGTTGAAGGTGTGGAAACCGATATTAATGCCAGCAAAACCCGGCAGCAGCTCAACGATGTCGCGGGGAAAATGAAAATTATTGAGGCACGGTTAAGTGCGCTCACCAACCACCAGACAAAGTCATTGAAGCTTAAACCGGTCGCGTTGCCGAAAGTGGCAAGTCAGCTTCCTGATGAACTCGGGTACTCCTTACTGGCCCGGCGGGCAGATTTGCAGGCGGCGCACTGGTACGTTGAGTCATCGTTAAGCACTATTGATGCGGCAAAAGCGGCATTTTATCCTGACATCAACCTGATGGCCTTTCTGCAACAGGATGCGTTGCACTTAAGCGATCTGTTCCGTCATTCCGCGCAGCAAATGGGCGTTACGGCAGGCCTGACGCTACCCATTTTCGATAGTGGTCGTCTTAACGCCAATCTCGATATCGCAAAAGCCGAAAGCAACTTGTCTATCGCCAGCTACAACAAAGCGGTGGTTGAAGCGGTAAATGACGTGGCGCGGGCGGCCAGCCAGGTTCAGACACTGGCGGAGAAAAACCAGCATCAGGCGCAAATTGAGCACGATGCCTTGCGTGTGGTAGGTCTTGCGCAGGCGCGCTTTAACGCGGGCATCATTGCTGGTTCCCGCGTCAGCGAAGCCAGAATCCCCGCGCTGCGTGAGCGGGCCAATGGCCTGTTATTGCAAGGGCAGTGGCTGGATGCCTCCATTCAACTCACCGGTGCGCTGGGCGGGGGTTACAAACGCTGATGATATGCGCCTTCTATACTTAACATTTATTCAGCGTTAAGTGGAGAACTCGATGGCACAGGTCGCGATAATTACCGCCTCCGATTCGGGGATCGGCAAAGAGTGCGCGTTATTACTGGCGCAGCAGGGGTTTGATATTGGCATTACCTGGCACTCAGATGAAGAAGGGGCAAAAGATACCGCGCGTGAGGTAGTTAGCCACGGCGTACGTGCGGAGATCGTGCAACTGGATCTCGGCAATCTACCAGAAGGGGCACTGGCGCTGGAGAAACTTATTCATCGGCTGGGGCGTATTGATGTGCTGGTGAATAATGCGGGCGCAATGACCAAAGCGCCGTTTCTTGATATGGCTTTCGATGAGTGGCGCAAGATTTTTACCGTTGATGTCGATGGTGCATTTTTATGCTCGCAAATTGCTGCCCGCCAGATGGTGAAGCAAGGGCAGGGCGGTCGCATCATCAACATTACATCGGTACATGAACATACGCCGCTGCCGGATGCCAGCGCCTACACAGCCGCTAAACATGCGCTCGGCGGGTTAACCAAAGCAATGGCGTTGGAGTTGGTCAGGCATAAAATTTTGGTGAACGCAGTCGCACCTGGGGCGATCGCCACGCCAATGAACGGCATGGATGACGGCGATGTGAAGCCCGACGCGGAGCCTTCGATTCCCTTGCGACGTTTTGGCACAACGCATGAGATTGCCAGTCTGGTGGTATGGCTTTGTTCGGAGGGCGCAAATTACACCACCGGGCGGTCGTTGATAGTGGATGGCGGCTTTATGTTGGCGAATCCGCAGTTCAACCCAGAATAGCGCAGTGAGGTGCGTGGTTATTTCATTGGGTTAGGCCAGATAAGACACGCCAGCGTCGCATCAGGCATGGTGCACCGGATGTCGGATGCGGCGCGAACACCTTATCCAGGGCAATAGTTTTACGCCTGATGATCCGGCTTTTTCTTCCCGCGCCGTTTCAGCCACCAGCGCACGCCTACCACCAGAACCACGACCAGAATCAACCAGACCCAGTGCTTCAAATGCTGGTCGAGATTGTGCAACCACGGCGCAATCACCTGCCCACCAGCGTAACCGATAGTGGTAAAAATCAGCGACCAGGCAAATGCGCCGAGAATATTCAGCGGCAGAAAGATTTTCGGCGGCAGCTGGCTGGCACCAATCAGCGTCGGGCCAATGACCCGAAAGCCATACATAAAACGCGTACCAATGACAAACAGATACGGATGGCGTTGGATAAGTTTCTGCGCCCGCTCAATTTTATCCTGATGTTTCGAGAAACGGCGTAACAGCTTGCCGCCAAACCGCCGCCCGCACAGATAAAGCACCTGGTCGCCAATCATGCCGCCAAGCGCCACAGAAAGTACCACCAGCGGGAACTTTAATAGCCCCTGATGTGCCGCAACGCCTCCCAGCAAAGTCACGGTTTCACCTTCCGCCAGGCTACCGATCACCAGCGCGGCATAACCATATTGTGAGATGAGTGTATTGAGATCCATAGGACAGTCTGTCTCCCTTTGCTTGCCTGTAAGCATACACCCTGTGAATCATTCACGCTGAAAAAGGACGTACATCAGACGGTGCAAATTACATGAGCGAACAAAAAATAATCACAAGCTGACTTATACTTGAACTGTCAGGTTCATGAACTCACAACAAGGGGGCGGTATGAGCCATGTCTGGGGACTGTTTTCCCATCCCGATCGTGAAATGCAGGTGATTAATCGCGAAAACGAAACGATTTCTCACCATTACACCCACCACGTTTTGCTGATGGCGGCGATTCCGGTGATTTGCGCCTTCATTGGCACTACACAGATTGGCTGGAATTTTGGCGATGGCACTATCCTGAAGTTATCCTGGTTTACCGGACTGGCGCTGGCTGTCTTGTTTTACGGCGTTATGCTGGCTGGGGTTGCGGTGATGGGGCGGGTCATCTGGTGGATGGCGCGTAATTATCCGCAGCGTCCGTCACTTGCGCACTGCATGGTCTTCGCGGGCTACGTTGCAACTCCGCTGTTTTTAAGCGGTCTGGTGGCGCTTTACCCGCTGGTCTGGTTGTGTGCGCTGGTCGGCACGGTGGCGCTGTTTTACACCGGCTACCTGCTGTATCTCGGTATTCCGAGCTTCCTGAATATCAACAAAGAGGAAGGACTTAGCTTCTCCAGTTCGACACTGGCGATAGGCGTGCTGGTGCTGGAAGTGCTGCTCGCCCTTACCGTTATACTATGGGGCTACGGTTATCGTTTGTTCTAGAAAGTTCTTTTGCGCTGCATTGCTGGCGTAAATGTCAGCAATGCAGCATTTCCTCACGATTCTTCTTTGACGATCGCACTTTTTGCTCGTTATGATGGCGTCGCTAGCCTCAGTAAATCCTTACTCCGGCGGTGCGCAACCCGTGCGCGTGAACCACTATCTGAATGCTCATCATGCCGAAATTTCGAGTTTCTTTATTTAGCCTGGCCCTGATGCTGGCTGTGCCTTTTGCACCGCAGGCCGTTGCGAAAACGGCAGCCGCTACCACCGCGTCACAACCGGAAATTGCCTCCGGTAGCGCGATGATTGTTGATCTGAATACCAACAAAGTGATCTATTCGAACCACCCGGATCTGGTGCGTCCGATTGCGTCTATCAGCAAATTAATGACCGCGATGGTTGTGCTGGATGCACGACTGCCGCTGGATGAAAAACTAAAAGTGGATATCAGCCAGACGCCGGAGATGAAAGGGGTCTATTCGCGCGTACGACTGAACAGCGAAATCAGCCGTAAAGATATGCTGTTGCTGGCGCTGATGTCTTCAGAAAACCGCGCGGCGGCAAGCCTTGCGCACCATTATCCCGGTGGTTACAAAGCCTTTATTAAGGCGATGAACGCGAAAGCGAAATCGCTCGGAATGAACAACACGCGCTTTGTTGAACCAACCGGATTGTCGGTGCATAACGTTTCAACCGCCCGTGACTTAACCAAACTGCTCATTGCCAGCAAACAATATCCGCTGATCGGGCAGTTAAGTACCACCCGGGAAGATATGGCAACCTTCTCTAACCCGACGTATACGCTGCCGTTCCGCAATACTAACCATCTGGTGTATCGCGATAACTGGAATATTCAGTTAACTAAAACCGGCTTTACCAATGCGGCGGGCCATTGTCTGGTGATGCGTACGGTTATCAATAATAAACCGGTGGCGCTGGTAGTGATGGACGCGTTTGGCAAATATACCCATTTTGCCGATGCCAGCCGCCTGCGTACCTGGATTGAGACCGGTAAAGTGATGCCTGTTCCGGCAGCAGCGTTGAGCTATAAAAAACAAAAAGCCGCCCAGATGGCGGCGGCGGGGCAGACGGCACAGAACGATTAAATGAATGACGGATGGCGATACTCTGCCATCCGTAATTTTTACTCCACTTCCTGCCAGTTTTTCCGCTTACTGGTTTTACCGATCCCCGGATTCATACTGTTGGTCGGATCGTTCTCGCGATAGAACTTCTGCAACGTCTCCGGTGCTTTATACAAATGACCGACGTTATGCTCGGCAGGGTATTGCGCGCCGCGCTGCTGCAGCAGTTCCAGCATCTGTTCTTTCAACGCATGCACATCCACGCCTTTTTTCACGATGTAATCCTGATGGAAGACATAGCACATAAAATGGCCGTAATAGAGCTTGTGCACCAGCTGGCTGTCGATCTCCGGCGGTAAATGCTCATACCATTCGGTGTCGTTACGCCGCAGAGCGATATCCAGCGCCAGAATGTCTTCGACTTCATCGGAATGCACAGCCTGATAACGAATTGCTGCGCCCGCAGCGGCGAAACGGTGTAAAAACGCTTTGCTGCCTTCCTCCGGCGTACAGACAAAGAAATCGCCCTCGGCCTGTTTGAAATAATCCACCAGCCACGATTTGGCTTCACCGACGCCATCGCCCGCCATTTTTAACAGCAGATGATGCTCGTATTTATCGCGCCAGTTTTTCATGCGTGGCGGTAAATGGCTGGGGAACAGGTGACCGAATTTTTGCATTGCACGGTCGGTAAAATGCGGACGGAAGAATTTCACTTTCTCCAGCATCGCATCGGTGCGTCCCTTGAGATTAAAGAAGAACGGCATCTTGTCGGTGCCTAACTTATCAATCATCAGGAAGGTGTCTTTGCCGTATTTTTCCGCAATATCGTAGATATCCCGGTGCATATATTCCCCGGCAACCGGCAAATTTTCGAAATTAGCCAGAATATGACGGCGGATTTCGGTCAGCACTTCCGGCTGGTTGGTGCCGATATAAAACACCTGCTGATTTTTTTCCGCTTCGAAGGTATCAAGACGTACCGCAAAGACGGCCAGCTTACCTGCGCAACCAGAAGATTCAAATAACCGATCCGGATCAGCGTTATAACGTGCGGGCGTGTCGGCTTCAATATCACGAACGCGGTGGACATAGTCATAATCGTGGGCGTGACGACCATCGTGGCGCACATCGTCATCTTTGATGCGATCGTCATCCAGCTTGCTAAGGATCTGCTCCGGCGTTTCGCCCAGATCAATCCCCAGATGGTTAACCAGCGTCAGCTTGCCATCTTCATTTATACGCGCGAATAACGACATTTCGGTATACGCCGGGCCACGTTGCACCAGCGAACCACCAGAGTTATTACAGATACCGCCGATGACCGATGCGCCTATACACGATGATCCAATCACCGAGTGCGGTTCGCGTCCCAGCGGTTTGAGGGCTTTTTCCAGTGAATAGAGCGTGGTGCCCGGATAGGCCAGCACCTGTTCGCCCTTGCCGAGAACGTGTAGCTTGTCGAGACGCAGGGTGCTGATGATCACGATATCGCGATCATAGTCGTTACCGTTTGGCGTAGATCCTTCGGTCAGACCTGTATTGGCGGCCTGCATGAGAATAATTTTGTCGGCGGTGACGCAGGCTTTCAGCACCCGCCACAATTCCAGTAGTGAGCCAGGGAAAACGACAGCCAGCGCGTCGCCCTGACCAGAACGGAAGCCCTTGCGATAGCGGGCCGTTTTTGCGGGATCGGTGAGCAGGTGTGAATGACCGACCAGACGGGCAAGTTCATTCAAAAAGGCTTTATTATCAGTTGTTGTCATGGAAGACATTTTCCACTCCTTGTGGTGGCGAAAAAATATCACAAACTAGAATAGCGCCTTGTATGACAATTCAGCGAGTGAATATTTTGAAAATTCAGACAATAAACTGAGCATTCTTTTTCTCTCTCTATCATGCTTATGGCAAACTACGGTTTTTGCACCATTTTCGCTGCCTCGTCGGGCAACAGAGGAAGAAAAATCCATATGAAATGGCTATGTTCAGTAGGAATCGCGGTGAGTCTGGCCCTGCAGCCAGCACTGGCGGATGATTTATTCGGCAACCATCCATTAACGCCCGAAGCGCGGGATGCGTTCGTCACCGAACTGCTTAAGAAAATGACAGTTGATGAGAAAATTGGTCAGCTGCGTTTAATCAGCGTCGGCCCGGATAATCCGAAAGAGGCGATCCGCGAGATGATCAAAGACGGGCAGGTTGGGGCGATTTTCAACACCGTAACCCGTCAGGATATCCGCGCCATGCAGGATCAGGTGATGGAATTAAGCCGCCTGAAAATTCCTCTTTTCTTTGCTTACGACGTGCTGCACGGTCAGCGCACGGTGTTCCCGATTAGCCTCGGTCTGGCCTCGTCTTTTAACCTCGATGCGGTGAAAACAGTCGGGCGTGTCTCTGCTTATGAAGCGGCAGATGATGGCCTGAATATGACCTGGGCACCGATGGTCGATGTTTCGCGCGATCCGCGCTGGGGACGTGCTTCCGAAGGTTTTGGCGAAGATACGTATCTCACCTCAATAATGGGTAAAACCATGGTGCAAGCGATGCAGGGTAAAAGTCCGGCAGATCGCTACTCGGTGATGACCAGCGTCAAACACTTTGCCGCTTACGGCGCGGTAGAAGGCGGTAAAGAGTACAACACCGTCGATATGAGTCCGCAGCGCCTGTTTAATGATTATATGCCGCCGTACAAAGCGGGGCTGGACGCAGGCAGCGGCGCGGTGATGGTGGCGCTGAACTCGCTGAACGGCACGCCAGCCACCTCCGACTCCTGGCTGCTGAAAGATGTTCTGCGCGACCAGTGGGGCTTTAAAGGCATCACCGTTTCCGATCACGGCGCAATCAAAGAGCTGATTAAACATGGCACAGCGGCAGACCCGGAAGATGCGGTGCGCGTGGCGCTGAAATCCGGCATCAACATGAGTATGAGCGACGAGTATTACTCGAAGTATCTGCCTGGGTTGATCAAATCCGGCAAAGTGACGATGGAAGAGCTGGATGACGCTGCCCGTCATGTACTGAACGTTAAATATGATATGGGGTTGTTTAACGACCCGTACAGCCATCTCGGTCCGAAAGAGTCTGACCCGGTGGATACCAATGCCGAAAGCCGCCTGCACCGCAAAGAAGCGCGTGAAGTGGCACGCGAAAGCCTGGTGTTGCTGAAAAACCGTCTCGAAACGTTACCGCTGAAAAAATCAGCCACCATTGCGGTGGTTGGGCCATTGGCGGACAGCAAACGTGACGTGATGGGCAGCTGGTCCGCAGCCGGTGTTGCCGATCAATCTGTTACTGTGCTAACAGGGATTAAAAACGCCGTCGGTGAAAACGGTAAAGTGCTGTACGCCAAAGGGGCGAACGTCACCAGTGACAAAGGCATTATCGATTTCCTGAATCAGTATGAAGAGGCGGTCAAAGTCGACCCGCGCTCGCCGCAAGAGATGATTGATGAAGCGGTGCAAACCGCGAAGCAATCTGATGTGGTGGTGGCTGTGGTCGGTGAAGCTCAGGGGATGGCGCACGAGGCCTCCAGCCGTACCGATATCACTATTCCGCAAAGCCAACGTGACTTGATTGCGGCGCTGAAAGCCACCGGTAAACCACTGGTGCTGGTGCTGATGAACGGACGTCCGCTGGCGCTGGTGAAAGAAGATCAGCAGGCTGATGCGATTCTGGAAACCTGGTTTGCGGGGACTGAAGGCGGTAATGCAATTGCCGATGTATTGTTTGGCGATTATAACCCGTCCGGCAAGCTGCCGATGTCCTTCCCGCGTTCTGTCGGGCAGATCCCGGTGTACTACAGCCATCTGAATACCGGTCGCCCGTATAATGCCGACAAGCCGAACAAATACACTTCGCGTTATTTTGATGAAGCTAACGGGGCGCTTTATCCGTTCGGCTATGGTCTGAGCTATACCACTTTCACCGTCTCTGATGTGAAACTTTCTGCGCCGACCATGAAGCGTGACGGCAAAGTGACCGCCAGCGTGCAGGTGACGAACACCGGTAAGCGCGAAGGGGCGACGGTAGTTCAGATGTACCTGCAGGATGTGACGGCTTCCATGAGTCGCCCGGTAAAACAGCTGAAAGGCTTTGAGAAAATCACCCTGAAACCGGGCGAAACCCAGACTGTCAGCTTCCCGATTGATATCGAGGCGCTGAAGTTCTGGAATCAACAGATGAAATATGACGCCGAGCCTGGCAAGTTCAATGTCTTTATCGGCACTGATTCCGCACGCGTTAAGAAAGGCGAGTTTGAGTTGCTGTAATGCTTTAGCAAGGGCGCGACGTTTGCGCCCTTTGCCTGATGTTCATATCTTAACTTGCTGAATTTTCGCCCTTTGTAGGCCGGATAAGGCGCTCGCGCCGCATCCGGCAGGAAACGCCGGACCGAATATGCCTCTTAAGTATTTATCTGATTCTGTAACTGAATCCGTCCGCTCAGGCTAACCCTGTCATTATCAACTATGCTTTTCTCTTAATTCGCTGAAAACAACAGTAAAAGAATGAGGAAAGCATCATGCCACTCTCAAAGGTCTGGGCAGGTTCACTGGTTTTGTTGGCAGCCGTGAGCCTGCCGCTGCACGCGGCTTCCCCAGTTAAAGTCGGTTCAAAAATCGATACCGAAGGCGCGCTGCTCGGCAATATCATTTTGCAGGTGCTGGAAAGCCACGGCGTACCAACGGTCAATAAAGTGCAACTTGGAACGACTCCTGTGGTGCGCGGGGCGATTACTTCCGGTGAACTGGATATCTATCCGGAATATACCGGCAATGGCGCGTTTTTCTTTAAAGATGAAAACGATGCGGCATGGAAAAATGCCGGGCAGGGCTACGAGAAAGTCAAAAAGCTCGATGCAGAGCAAAACAAGTTAATCTGGCTGACGCCCGCACCTGCGAATAACACCTGGACCATCGCCGTGCGTCAGGATGTGGCAGAGAAAAATAAACTCACTTCGCTTGCTGACCTGAGTCGTTACCTGAAAGAGGGCGGCACCTTCAAACTGGCTGCCTCAGCAGAGTTTATCGAACGCGCCGATGCGTTACCCGCGTTTGAAAAAGCCTATGGCTTTAAGCTCGGTCAGGATCAGTTGCTGTCACTGGCTGGTGGCGATACGGCAGTGACGATCAAAGCCGCTGCTCAGCAAACCTCTGGCGTTAATGCCGCAATGGCTTACGGTACCGACGGTCCGGTCGCGGCGCTGGGGCTGCAAACCTTAAGCGATCCGCAAGGCGTGCAACCTATCTACGCACCTGCACCAGTGGTGCGTGAATCGGTGTTGAAGGAGTATCCGCAAATGGCACAGTGGCTACAGCCAGTCTTCGCCAGCCTCGATGCAAAAACATTGCAGCAACTGAATGCCAGCATTGCTGTGGAAGGACTGGATGCCAAAAAAGTGGCTGCCGACTACCTGAAACAAAAAGGGTGGACGAAGTAATTTCCCGTGACTTATCTACGTATTAATCCTGTTCTGGCGCTGTTGCTGTTGCTGACGGCAATCGCAGCGGCGCTGCCGTTTATCAGTTACGCGCCTAATCGTTTAGTTTCGGGTGAGGGGCGTCATCTCTGGCAGCTGTGGCCGCAAACGATCTGGATGCTGGTGGGCGTTGGTTGCGCCTGGATGACAGCCTGTTTTATTCCCGCTAAAAAAGGCAGCATTTTTGCACTCATTCTGGCGCAATTCGTCTTCGTATTGCTGGTGTGGGGAGCAGGAAAGGCGGCGACACAACTGGCACAAAATGGCAGTGCGCTGGCGCGTACCAGCCTCGGCAGTGGTTTCTGGCTGGCTGCGGCGCTGGCATTGCTGGCCTGTAGCGATGCCATCCGCCGAATCTCCACGCATCCGCTGTGGCGCTGGTTGTTGCATATGCAGATTGCCATTATTCCGCTGTGGTTGCTGTACTCCGGCACGCTTAACGATCTCTCGCTAATGAAAGAATACGCCAACCGTCAGGATGTGTTTGACGACGCGCTGGCACAACATCTGACGTTGCTGTTTGGTGCGGTGCTGCCTGCGTTAGTGATTGGTGTGCCGTTGGGCGTCTGGTGCTACTTTTCCACTGCGCGGCAGGGGGCGATTTTTTCGCTACTCAATGTCATTCAGACCGTGCCTTCGGTGGCGCTCTTTGGCCTGTTGATTGCGCCGCTTGCCGCGCTGGTTACGGCCTTTCCGTGGCTGGGTAAGCTCGGCATAGCAGGAACCGGAATGACACCCGCACTGATTGCGCTGGTGCTCTATGCCTTGCTGCCGCTGGTGCGCGGCGTGGTAGTCGGCTTGAACCAGATCCCGCGCGATGTGCTGGAGAGCGCCAGAGCGATGGGCATGAGCGGGGCGCAGCGATTCCTGCATGTTCAGTTACCGCTGGCGTTACCGGTATTTCTGCGTAGCCTGCGGGTGGTGATGGTGCAAACCGTCGGCATGGCGGTGATTGCGGCGTTAATCGGCGCAGGCGGTTTTGGTGCGCTGGTTTTCCAGGGGCTGCTAAGCAGTGCCATTGATTTAGTGTTGCTGGGGGTGATCCCGGTAATTGTTCTGGCGGTGCTGATCGATGCGCTGTTCGATTTGCTTATCGCACTGCTGAAGGTGAAACGTAATGATTGAATTTAGCCATGTCAGCAAACTGTTCGGCGCACAAAAAGCCGTTAACGATCTCAATCTCAATTTTCAGGAAGGGAGTTTTTCGGTGCTGATTGGCACTTCTGGCTCCGGCAAATCCACCACCCTGAAAATGATTAACCGCCTGGTGGAGCATGACAGCGGCGTGATCCGCTTTGCCGGAGAAGAAATTCGCTCGCTGCGAGTACTGGAGTTGCGCCGCCGGATGGGCTATGCCATTCAATCTATTGGCCTGTTTCCCCACTGGAGCGTGGCGCAAAATATTGCCACCGTGCCGCAATTACAAAAATGGTCACGGGCGCGGATCGACGATCGTATCGACGAATTAATGGCGCTACTGGGGCTGGAGCCAAATTTGCGTGAGCGTTATCCGCATCAGCTTTCCGGTGGTCAGCAGCAACGTGTGGGAGTGGCGCGCGCACTGGCTGCCGATCCGCAAGTCTTACTGATGGATGAACCTTTTGGCGCGCTGGACCCGGTAACGCGCGGCGCGTTGCAACAAGAGATGACGCGCATACACCGTTTGCTGGGGCGTACCATTGTGCTGGTCACTCATGATATTGATGAGGCGCTACGGCTGGCAGAACATCTGGTATTGATGGATCACGGTGAAGTGGTGCAGCAGGGCAATCCGCTGACGATGCTGACTCGTCCGGCGAATGATTTTGTTCGCCAGTTTTTTGGACGTAGTGAACTGGGTGTGCGCCTGCTTTCGTTACGTAGTGTGGCGGATTACGTGCGTCGCGAAGAACGTGCAGAAGGTGAGGCACTGGCAGAAGAGATGACGCTACGCGATGCGCTCTCCCTGTTTGTCGCGCGGGGATGCGAGGTGCTGCCGGTGATGAACACGCAGGGCCAGCCTTGCGGCACGCTGCATTTTCAGGATCTGCTGGTGGAGGCGTAAACGTATGAAGATGTTGCGCGATCCGCTGTTCTGGCTCATTGCTCTGTTTGTGGCACTGATTTTCTGGCTGCCTTACAGCCAGCCGCTGTTTGCTGCCTTGTTCCCACAACTGCCACGCCCCGTTTATCAGCAAGAGAGTTTTGCAGCTCTGGCACTGGCTCATTTCTGGCTGGTGGGAATTTCGAGTTTGTTTGCGGTGATCATTGGTACTGGTGCCGGAATTGCTGTCACTCGCCCTTGGGGCGCGGAATTTCGTCCACTGGTGGAAACTATTGCCGCCGTTGGACAGACTTTTCCGCCCGTTGCAGTGCTGGCGATTGCCGTTCCGGTGATCGGCTTTGGCCTGCAACCGGCGATTATCGCCTTGATCCTTTACGGTGTGCTACCCGTCCTGCAGGCGACACTTGCCGGGCTGGGATCGATTGATGCCAGCGTGACCGAAGTTGCCAAAGGCATGGGAATGAGTCGTGGTCAGCGACTGCGTAAGGTCGAGCTACCGCTGGCGGCTCCGGTGATTCTGGCGGGCGTGCGAACTTCGGTGATTATCAACATTGGTACGGCGACGATCGCCTCAACGGTAGGGGCCAGCACGCTGGGTACGCCCATCATCATCGGGCTTAGCGGATTTAATACCGCGTATGTGATCCAGGGGGCGTTACTGGTGGCACTGGCGGCGATCATCGCAGACCGCCTGTTTGAAAGGCTGGTGCAGGCGTTCAGCCAGCACGCAAAATAAAGGTATAACCTGCGAGCATGACGCCACCAATTCCGCCTAACGCCATAAACAGGAACAGGGCGATGACTCCAATTTTAGCTATGCGCATAATGCACTCCTTATGTTAACGAAAGGATTGTACAGTAAAGCGCATTTGTTAACGAATCATTAAATGCCGAGTGGGAAAATATCATGGCCTTGTTCCTGCCAACTGGTGAGTTGCTGCTGTTGGGCGGAGGTTCGATTTTCACCGCACCACACCAGCAATGTACGGCCTTCGAACAGTTCAGGGCGTAGTTGATTGAGCGAGTGGGCGAGGACATCAATGCGCCATCCTTGTTGACTGGCAATCCAGCCCTCCAGCCACAGACGGGTGGTATCCTGAATATTCCAGCCAACCACCAGCGCATCTTTACCCTGTTTTTTACGTGCCGAAGCCAGACAAATGGCAATGTAGTTGATCAGTACGCCGTCGAGGATCGCCAGCAGCGCCTGGAGAGTCGGTTGTTGGCACTGAAGCCGTCGGCGCAGTGGAATGAACAGATGTGTGGTGAGTGTCTGGGCGGGGTAATCCTGACCGCGCTCTTTGATCCACGTTCGCAGGCTATGCAGATTGCCGCTTTGCAGGTAAGTCAGTAATGTTTCTTGCTGATCGCGCCAGCCGTTCTGCACATCAACATTTTCATTACTGAGCAGCATTTTTACTTTGCTGACCTGCACGCCATTGTCGATCCAGCGTTTGATCTCGCGGATCCGGTCAATATCGGCATCGTTGAACAGCCGATGACCGCCGTCTGTCCGTTGCGGTTTCAGCAATCCGTAACGCCTCTGCCACGCGCGTAACGTGACAGGGATTAAGGGTAAACTAACTGATTTTACAAGTTTTTATTTTACCCCACTTTCTTATGGGGCATACATGGGACACTTTCAGATAGTCTTTTGTTAAGGAGTTCTATCTGTTCGTGATTGTTGTCTTTCATCCATGCTCCGTAAACATTGAATACCATTTGTGCGTTTGTGTGGCCCATCTGGCTTGCGATAAAACTAGGATTAGCTCCAGCGGCAAGTGACCAGCATGCATAAGTATGCCTGGATTGGTACGATTTTCTGTGTCTCAGACCTGCGCGTTTTAAGATACTTGTCCATGACTCCCTGATGGAGTCAACCTTATAGTGCGGTCCGGAAAACTGCCGCTGTTTTATTACCTGAGGACTAAAAACAAAAGTGCATTTATGCACAGTACTTCTCCCATATTCCCTCTGCTTTACCTCTACAGAATGTTGCTTTCCAAGCATGGTCATTTCCGCCTGACTTTTAAGAGCATCAATAGCTGGTTGAACCAGATGAATTGTCCTTCCGGTGCCAGCATCGGTTTTTGGTGGAGTGAATTCGCCAAGTTTTGTATAATTCCTACGGATGGTTATAGTCCTTGCTTTAAGATCTATATCTTCCCATGCCAGCGATACCAGCTCCCCGTGACGAATACCCGTGTATACAGCGAGAATCCACAGGTTTTTTGTTTGTTGATGACGGCAAGCCTCAATAAAACGAATAAATTCGTCACGGGTGAGAGGATCTGGTTTTACCTTGGACTTTTTTAAGGGTGCCAGACCGTTAAATGGGTTTCCTGAGGTATAACCATTATCTGTTGCAAATTGAAACATTCCAGCTATGGTTGTCATATAGTAGTTTACTGTGACCACTGAGCGCCCTTTTATGGAAGAAATCTTTCCATTAGAAAGCTTTTGGTAACCGGTCAACAAATCTCTCCTTGCGAAAAGTAAATCCTCTTTTGTTATGGATGAAACCAGTTTTTTCTCACCCAACATAGGCAACATGTTTTTAATTACTGACTGGTAACGATTAAGTGCATTCGCACAAATCTCAATTTTCTTAAGGTCCAACCATTTTTCCGAAAGTGCCTTAACGGTTATCTCTCTTTTTCCCAGACCAAAGTGTTTCAGGTTAGGGGAATTAGGGAACTGTGTGGCGTAGTCGAAACTCCCCATTCTGATTGCAAAACAAACGGAAGTGCGAAGTTCACCTGCGATCTTCCGGTTTTTGGCGGTGTCAGGAACACCGAGGTTTTCTCTGACACGTTTGCCATTATAGTGAAACCATATACGGAGTGATCCTCCATGGTTTTCAACGCCTGTCGGGTATGATACGTTACTCATTAAACCTCCCAGACGTCCAGGAGCATTAACAGGTTAACCGGAACTTGCATTTTTGGCACCTGGTTGTTTCTGGTTTTCGATCCATCGCATAATTTCTTCGATGTTGTACAGGCATTCACTGTAATGCCCAGGATCACCTTCTACAGCGTAATGGCGGTATTCTTTTCCCTGCATCCATGACTTTCTCCTGGCCCGCTCGATGGTGCCGGGCTTTAGCCCTGTTGATGCAATAAGGACTCTCTCCGTACACCATTTGCTGGGGGTTATCTGATAGATGATTGTCTGCATGCCAACCTCATAAAACTTTCATCCACGGCAGTGGCACCACACGTCAAACATTCGCTTCACAACTTCACGACAGTAGAAACCGTCACCATCTTGCGTCAGGTCATAGCGATTGCCGTAACGCTGGTGGACCCATCGTTCAAATGCTTTATTCATTCTTTACTTCCTTTTTATGGCTCGTAATTTTTTCAGGTGCTTTTCCTGCTCAGTATCCGCGAGAATTTTGCGGTACTCCTGGTGGTCAATATGTTCGAACAGGCTGTTGAACTCAGTGATGCGTACCCGCCCGGAGCGCCCGTCCATCCTCCGAAAGAATACCGAGTGAACAGTACTGCGAGTAATTTTTACCGGGTAGCCAGCACTATCGGTGTATATCTGCCCGCGTTGAATCAAAGCGAACATGTGGTTATCCCCATCGACAAATCGAGAACACAACAAACGCTGCTGCGAATACCACCCCCAGAGTTACGATTGCATCAGGCCAGCTCATTGATTCACCTCCTGCGGCGGTTCTGGCAGCGGCATCCAGTGGGTTACCTCCTTGAGATACAGGTCTTCGCCATCACCGTCATCCCAAGTGGGCTTGCCATCATTAAACCAGTCGCCATATACGCCGACCTGAGTGTTGGGGATGTTTGGTGGGTAGTTGTTTTTAAAGTCAGCAGCTAACACATAGCATTGTCGCTCTCCCATTTCTGGCATTCGCTCACTACAGCTTATCCAACTCTCCGGAGTTACCGGAGAGTTGCCAGCCTCATACGCCACACGCATCCAGTGCATAAGCGTTTCAGTGCTCACACAGCCGCAATCAACATCAATTTTGCCGTGCTGCTGTTCCAGCCATTGCTCAAAAGTTAACTTGTAAGTTTGGCTTACAGGTTCTGCACTATCAGCTTCGCGCCGCTTCTGTAGCTCTGCTGCCATCGCTCTCACGACTTCAACTGGTGCCCTTGCCGCAAACTCTATGTTGGTGATCAGCTCATTAAGATATTGCTCGCCTGGATACTGTTTCTTATCGGTTATAGTGGTCATGCTGCGTTTCCTTCTTTCTTATTAACAATTACACCGTCATATATTTCATTAAGGTGTCCTCTTAGCTCCATGCGCCTTAATGCAGATAACATGTAATCGCATTCAACCTGCTTATTCCCAGTAAATGGCTTATCGTCAGAATTACCCCAACAGCAATTACCCCTGGGCCATCCATGTACTTTCCGTACTCTTCCGTTAACAACGTGAAGTAATCCCCAGCCGGGAGGTAAATCCTCAACTGAAATAATTTCCGGCTCACTAATAAAGAATCGCCAGTCGCCCATGCCAAGTGAGGGATTTTTACGGAAACGCTTTTTTCTATCTGCCAACAAGTCAGCACGAGAACACTTCGCCTCTATCAGGCATGATGCTGAATTTCTGAATCCCATAGCATCTGGCTGTTCTCCGGTACTGGTTACAGCAACAAAGCGGTCATGAAAGCAAACCTTGAACCCGTTGCGCTTAAGGAACTTGTACGCAATCTGACAGAGTTCGTGGTGTGTTAACGCCATATCACTCTCCTTTCCCATGAAGCATGGCGGCGCGGCAGGCGTTCCATATTTCGGCAGCAATATCGCGCTCGCTATCGGTTAATTTGTACGTGGAAACATAGCCAGAGAGCATTTCTACGTTTTCCGGAGTTGCTTCTTCCGGCACTACCGGCGCTGGCAAGGCAGCGTGATAGTAGAGTGGCATAGTTTTGTACAGTGGTTCGCCAGGACTTCCGTCAACCTGATTCCATTCTTCAACCCAGGCATCAACAACCGCTTTGCTGGTTGATACATGTTCTTCTGAATCTACATTTTGTCCTGATATACAGAACATAACTGCTTCTGCTTCCAGCGATGCCAGTGCGATTTCATAAGCCCGACGCTCAATATTGTCTCGGACGTCCAGGCTGCCTATACGCTCTTTGATTTCTTTAATCAGTTCTTTGTCGGTTAAAGTGGTCATTTGTTAATCCTCAAAACTTTATGCCCGGGCGCAAAAGCACGCGTTTTGTCTTTGCTTATTCGCCAGCCATCCTTGCGCGCCTCTTTTGCACAACCAGACCATGACGTACCGATATACTCACCGAAGTCTGGCGACTTATATTTGCCATCTGTACACTGGAGGCAGTCACAATAGAGATGCATGGTGTAACTTGCGGCAATAGCCATATCACTCTCCTTTAGTGCGCAAATGGTTTTTCCAGCGGTTTTGCGCCGCGCTGGGCTTTTTGCAAAAACCACAATCCATCATCCCGTAATATTTCATCAACCCCATCCGTCGGTTGCTGAGTCTCACCCACTGCCAGACGCCAGGAGCGTTTCTACGAACTAACAGAATCTTTGCTTTACGGTTGTTGGTTGCCATATCACTCTCCTTTGATGCGAATGCCAGCGACGCGTAATGCGTGTTCTAGGTCAATCAGGTAAAGCCAACTGCCATTTTCTTTAGGTATCATGACATGTCGCTCATCTGCATTTATCGGGTGTCCATATCGAAGGTCGTAGCGAGTCGGTAATTGAACTTCCCGCGCTTCCAGTTCAGCAATACGCTTGCACCCATCAGAGATAACTCCCTCGTAATACTCGCGCTGCTCGTTGAGTTTTGATTTTGCTGCTTCAAGCTCAACGAGCAGCTTCCCAACCGTAAGCGCAATATCCTCGTTCTCCTGGTCGCGGCGTTTGATGTATTGCTGGTTTCTTTCCTGTTCATCCAGCAGTGCCAGCACGGTAGCCGGGTTAGCCTCTGCTATGAATTCAGCGTTTGCATAAGCCTGAGCATCTGATTCAATCAGGCAGTTAACATGACATTCCGCAATCACGCCACCGGGTTCTCCTTTCCATTTTTGACAAACAAAAACTCCTGTTAAATTGCCGTGCTGGTTAACAGATGTATGCCCTACGATGTAGCTTCCTTTAGTTGCTTTCTCTGCCTTTTCACGCAGTGCCTGATAGTTAATCTCGCTCACTCTTCATCCTCCAAGTCGGCAACGGCGTCCATCACATCAGAACCGCGAATAACCTCAAAAGCACGGCAGGCCATTTGAAATACCAGTTGCTCTTGCGGGTGAGGAGACTCCCAATATTTGAAGCCTGGGCGATGCGTGTACCCCATCATTGAATAAAAATCACCAGCAAGCTTAATCGCGGCATCGACAAGCTCTCTGTTAGTCATTCTTTTTCCGCTCACTGGTTGCCTCCTTTGCGAAGCTGGGCGGCTAACTCATCACATATGTGCGTCAAAGAACAAAGTTTGATTGATGGATGTTCGCGCATCATCTCTACCCCCTGCGCCCGCACTTCAGACAGGAAAGCATCGGTGGCTGGCATATTTCCTGTTGCCTTCATTGCTTCCAAAATAACCAGAACGCCATCTCGCCCAATCTCCTCGCAGATAACCTCGGTGCTGTCGCCAACAACATCGCAAAATGCCTGAACTGCTTTACGAGCCAGCGCATTCTCCGCCACCAGCGCCGCGAGATTAGTCTCAAGCTCTGCAATTCGACACATAGCATCAATATTTGTGTCCTCCAGGCGCTTAATTTCACCAAGCAGCTCCAGTGCAACCTTTGGGTTGAACGCGGCAACATGACGAGCGTTGTTCTCTGCATTTTTCTGTCCATCAAAGCCGGTCCATTTGATAACGTCTTCACATCGTTCATCACCGGGCGTGTGCACCGCATAAGTACCAGTATCCGTCGAAATAAATGCGACCCATTCGTCTGGTGTTGCCTTTTCTGCCGCCTCACGCAGTACCTGATAGTCAATTGTCATTCTCGCCATCCTTCACAGTTGTAATCACTACAGCCTTCAAAATCATATGGGCTGTACTGCCAGGTTATTTTTCCGCAATGCGGACAATTCCAACGCACCTTCCCGCTTCGCGACTTCTTTCTTCTGTTCTGCTCTTTCAACCAGTCAGGCATGACCAAACCTGCGCCCTGAACCATTGTTCTGCGGTTAAAGTTATTGATATTGAACGTCCGGCGCTTTGCTGCATCAGCAATGGAAAATGGCAACCAAACTATTCCTGGTTCGTTTTTGTTGGCGACGCTAAAGATGGTCGCTTTACTGAAGTCATCTGTTGGCAATCCACCGTGTTGAAGCCAGTAAACATCATTGCCGTTCCAGCTACCTTTTTTGTAGGCCACATACGCAGTGCAATCTGACTCAATCAGGCTTTCTGTAGGGATGTACTGGCAATCAACGTGCCACACTGCCATTGCATCCACGCTATCCGCGCAAACAGGCTGATCGATATCTCGCCCACAATTCCAGGCTTTTTGGGCTTCTTCCAGCGTGTAAACATGAGCGCGATCGATATCAGAACTGTAACCATTGCCGTTATGGCAATGGAATGAGGCGTTATTACCCACAGTTTCACGCAAGCACATCATGTAAAAACGGTTACTCACTGGATGCCTCCTTGGTGGAGTTGCGCTGCGATGCACGAAAAAAAAGACTCCCGTGTATGACTGTTAAGAGCTGGTGCGAACGCCTCGTTAAGAACGGCGGCATCACAGCCGTCATCAATATAGAGCGCAATTTTTTTCTCCAGGCGCGCTTTGGCTTCCTGCAACTGCATACCCCGGCACGCACGCGGGATATAATCAGCAATTTGAGCGATAGCTTTTTCGTTCTGTTTAAACATGCTTCACCTCGATAGGCTTGATGGTGTCTAACAGCAGTCGGCGGCGCGTATTTTCTGCAAAATGGCGGCGTCCAGTTTCTTTGTGGTAAAACTCGTTTTTGCCAACGACCCACATCCGCTTTGTCTGGTGCAGTTTTTTTACCTGCGGACCGTCTCGGGTGATAACAATTCCTGTATGAGTTTTTATCACGCTCATTTTTTATTCTTCGGTGCTTTCGGCATTACTGCCCAGTGAGTGATATTGACGTTTTCAAGGTCCCCGACCTGAAATGTCCACTGCCATTCTCCGGTTTCTTTTTGTCCCCAGGTGTACCAGAGAGAACGCCAGCCAATCAGCCAGCCTTCTCCATTAGCATCAAATAACAGAACACTTTCATTTGCTGGTGGCAGTTCAGCTGACACTGGTATTATTTTGTTTTCCAGTGCCGCACATTTAGCTTCAAGCGCGTCGAATTTACGTAACAGGTACTCAGCATTTGTTTCATTCACTTTCAGATCTCGCGGTACACATTTCCCGCGAAGAAACCCTTCCATTTCGAAAACATTCATGCGCATTTGCGTAACTCCGATAAATCGTTAAAACGTTCCATAAACATCCCGTAGGCATGACCCGGTGCCAGTGGAATCACGTTGAACATCTCTGTTGCCGGGATGCCTTCCAGTACAGGCCAGAAAGAGCCATCATCAAGCCCGAGATCGCGGCGTTCGGTTGCCAGCATGATGAGATCGGCATATTTCACGGGTGTACTCATAACTGGGGGTAACCCGTATTTCTCACGGATTACGGCGTCTATTTTTTCTTCCATCCGTTTATAGTCAGGAAGAAGGCGTTTCAGTGGTGCGGGAATGTCCTGGCAATACGCTTCTGTTGCATCATGCATTAACGCTTCAAAAGCAAATTCCTGCGGCACCAGCTGGCTGCAAAGAACCGCATGTTGGGCGACGCTGTAGAAGTGCGAAAGATGACCGGCAAAGCGACAGATATTTGAAAGGGAAACCGCGATATCGTTAATATCGATGTCGTCTTTATTTATCTTGTCATAATAAAAATGCTTCCCGGAAAAAGTTTTAATAAATGACATTTCGTTCTCCACTTTATATGCGCTGCACCGCTCTGAATTTTGATTGCAGCAATCCAGCCCATTTGACATGGGATGATTGCTGCAATTTTTTTAAGTTGTTGGATTTTGGCTTTTATCTTCTTTGTAAGAAAGAAGGTCACACATCAAATTAACTACCTTGCTGAATTGGAAAAGGTCAGCGCCAGTCTGATGACGCCACTGGAATGCTTTATCATCTTCATCATTAAATGTCTGAGATTGAGTATTGATGCGCGAAAAATGGAAATTTTCGGTAAGAATGAAGGTCACACCGCAACCGGATAACTCCATTTTATCAGCAGTGAAACTACTACTAAGGCTATCGGCCAGTTCGCTTTGAATTGACTCATGCTCAGCTGAGTAGCGAATAATTTCCTTTTGATCTGCGTAGCGCGATAGCTGAATATAATTTCCGACAGTGAATCCTTCAAATGCATTGGCTGCACCATTGATGTAGTTATTCAGGCGTGTAGTCAGTCCATTCTTGATATCACTGATGTTGATTGTTTCTGTTTTCACTGAACCGACAACCTTAATCAGCATTGCGCATACCATACCGGCTATTATTTTATTGGTTGTGTTGATTACCAATAATTTCTCATCAGTGCTGTACAATGCAAGAATCAGAGTAGACTTAACAAATGCCTGTTTGCATAGATCTACTCGTACGTTATCAATAATGGCCAGTCGTTCGGCACGCTTTAATTTATTCCCGGACATATTTTCGGTTGTTTGGATTCGAGAATTAGCTTCTTTCATGACGACATGTCGGGGAATTATTTTCTGATCATGACGGATTACCATTGCGTACCCACCAGATATCGGAGTTACCAGTTCACCAGTGACAGGATTCTCTACAAAAGAGGACCGTGAAAATTCTGTTTCCCCGATTTCAGAATAAGGGAGTTCGAGAAGATGACCTTCAATAGCCTGTATACTAGGTAATGTTGCTCGGTACACAATTGCGTTACGAAATTTTGGTAATTTCATTCTATTTTCCTCTGCACAATGTATTAGTTTCTCCACAAAACAGAGAAGAACACCTGCGGTGGCAGCCGCCCGGATGGATTGGGTTATGAGCCCGTCGTCCGGTGATGCTCTTCTCTGTTTTGTAAAAAGAGCGGTACCAGCCGGAAGCAAGTGTACAAACTGGTACCGCCAAAGCAGTGGCTGTTGTGGTGGGGTTGTCACTCAGGCGTATGGTCAACCTGACAACCCGGTGTCCTCAACGGGGAAAGAGTAACCCCGCCATACTTACCGCCGCGCCATTTCGCGGATTACCACAACGCTGAGAGCACTTAGCCAGTTACGGCACCACACTTTGTCGCGGTTCCATAAATGCCCTCATCGTTGCACCCTGGTCTCTTCCCAGGCGTCAAACCGAATCGCCACGCTGGTTAGGCGTCTTATCAGCATCATCATTGACTTGCACATTCCGGCTACCTGGTTTGTTTGCCCGAGCAAGGAGTGGATTGTCCCCTTTAACGTCACCAGACCGCTAACGACGCATGTGCCATACGCCGTGTTACAACCAAATTTTGTTAGTACCTTGTTTGTATGTCTGGAAAGAAAGATAAAATGAAGTTGCGCATTATGCAAGTGTTTTTATTGCGAGATATGCAATTTGGTGGGTAATGAAAAGCCACCTTCTGGTGGCTAATTGATGTTGAGGTAGGGGTTAATTGTGTCGCTTAAGGGTTTGTGACTGACTGATTAAGACCTTTCCAAAGACCATAAACCGATGTTCGTTTTCGCTGGTAATTCCCCATTCGCGGTAAATCTGATTATCAGAAATTACCAGCAGTTTATCAGGTATCATTTGCAGTCGTTTGACGTAAATTTTATCATCAAAACCAAATACATATATACCATCCCCATCAAACTGATTGATACTGATATCAACGAAGATGAGATCTCCTGGCTCAATGGTTGGACACATACTGTCCCCACGAACGTTGATAACTTTAATGTGATTGGCTGGCCGTCCGCCAAACATCGATACAGCATTATCAGTTCTGTATTCAATGGCATGAATCACATCAATGACATCACCGCCCTGGATAAGGCCATTTCCCGCACTGGCACTGACATCCAGCATTTCAATACGGAATACATCCTTCACCTGCGCAACATCCTCACCAATACTGTTTTTACATACAGTATTACTTTTGACGTCTGAGGTAAAGAGATCAGCGATATCAACACCTAAGCTCCTGGCAATATTACTCAGGGCTTGTTCAGTGAATTGTTTCTGCTTACCTGTTTCCAGGCGTGAGATATTCGCCGCATCCACTCCTATTGCTTCAGCGAGATCGGCGATTTTCATGTTCTTCGCCTGGCGAAGTTGTCTGACTCGGTTTCCTATGTTCATGCGTTTATTACATTTCTTTATTGCGCGTTAAGCAAATCAACTTGCGCAAAATATTTGCGTGAAATAATATGCTCATCACGCAATATGTGGAGGTTATATGCAATCACCATTACGGAATGTGCGTAAGGCGCACGGATTTACTTTGCAGCATGTTGCTGCGGGCGTTCAGGTCAATCCAGCGACGCTGAGTCGTATTGAAAGACTGGAACAAATTCCATCTATCGATCTTGCAGAACGTCTGGCCAATTTTTTTAAGGGTGAAATCAGCGAAATGCAGATTCTTTATCCGGCACGTTTTCAATCTAGCCAAAACCAGAATGGGTTTAAACCACAGGAACAGGAGGTAAGCCGTGGGTAATCATCACTGGAAAGTGGAAAAACAGCCTGAGTGGTACGTGAAAGCTGTCAGAAAAACTATCGCGGCGTTGCCGGGGGGTTACGCTGAAGCTGCTGAGTGGCTGGATGTAACAGAGAACGCATTATTCAACCGCCTTCGTGCAGATGGCGATCAGATTTTCCCGCTGGGATGGGCAATGGTTTTACAGCGTGCTGGTGGCACTCATTTCATTGCTGATGCTGTGGCGCAGTCTGCAAATGGCGTCTTTGTGTCTCTTCCTGACGTCGAGGATGTGGACAACGCCGATATTAACCAGCGTCTGCTGGAAGTCATTGAACAGATCGGCAGTTATTCAAAACAGATTCGTTCAGCAATCGAAGACGGTGTAGTGGAACCGCATGAGAAGACAGCAATTAACGACGAGCTGTATCTCTCAATTTCGAAGCTGCAGGAGCATGCAGCACTTGTCTACAAAATTTTTTGCATTTCAGAAAGTAATGACGCCCGCGAGTGTGCAGCTCCGGGCGTCGTGGCGTCGATTGCTTCTGGTTGTGGAGAAACTAACGCATGAATAGTTTAACGGCAAATAACCGTTTGTCGCAACAGCTGGTGGTCAGCGTCGCTGAACACCTGTTGTTACGGCATGAATGCAGATTACCAAATCACCTGGCTGTAAGTAACCACAGAGAACTTTACCTGACTGTGGGGGGCGAGTTGTGCAGGAACTTAACCGCTGGTTTCGTGACGGAAGAGGGCTTTATGTCCATGTTATTCGTTGGGAGCCAGAAACACAGCGCGTTATCTATCTTCGCAAAGACTACCCGCATGAGTGCTTTAGTCCTTTGTGGAAATTCAGGCGTGATTTTGTTGAGTGTGAAGGACCACCAGCATATTGATTCTGCAATTCCGGGACGTTACACTGTTCAGGCACCTTATAAAGCGGGTGCCGGGATTGGCGTCCTGAAATTCGCACATGCGCATAACCGCGCTTCAGCGGTTTTTTTGCGCACGTTTCCTCACATCCAAATTATGGTGGGGCGTGCAGGGGCATCGAAAGATGCGCCGGGGTCATGTGCGACCGGTTACGCCAACCCTGTACGTCTCACCACCTCTGTGATTGGCGTCCCATGTGGTGAGTTTTCAAAATTCGCACATGAGGATGTCACTATGGCAACCACCCCTACCCAAACTCACCCTAAAATTGATGTTATCCATGGGAAGGCTGTTACCTCTTCTTTGGCCGTTGCCGAATATTTCTGCAAGCAGCACAAAAACGTTATTCAAAAAATCCAGACGCTTGAGTGCTCTGTTGAATTCACTGAGCTGAATTTTCAGCCCAGTGATTACACCGATTGCACAGGCCGCAAACTCCCTTGTTACCAAATCACCCGCGACGGTTTTGCGTTTCTTGCCATGGGCTTCACGGGGAAACGTGCTGCCCGGTTCAAAGAGGCATACATCAATGCCTTTAACCAGATGGAGAAACAGCTTTCAAATCCCTCTGTACTGAGCGACGTTGCACATAACGCCAGCGTTCTCTATTCCTACATTTCATCAATTCATCAGGTCTGGCTGCAGCAGCTTTATCCTATGTTGGCAAAAGCCGAATCTCCGCTGGCTGTTAGCTTGTATGACTATATTAATGATGCTTCGGCGCTGGCCTGCCTCATAAATTTGTCGCTGAATCCTTCAGAGGTAAGGGGGCGTAAATGATCCGGAATATTTTCAAACGGTTTACCAATCGCCACCAGCATATTGATTCTGCAATTCCGGGACGTTACACTGTTCAGGCACCTTATAAAGCGGGTGCCGGGCGTGGAAACCCGAAATTCAATATAGAGCACAACCGCGCTCATGCGGTTTTTTCGTGTCATGAGCATCGTTACGCCCAAATTATGGTGGGGCGTGCAGGGCCAACTTCGGTTGGGCCGGGTTCTATGTTGACCGGTATTTCCACCCCTGTACGTCTCACCACCTATATGGTCGTGGAAAGCCTTGGTGGTGAGTTCATTGAATTCAACATAGGGGCTGTCACCATGACTACTCTCCCAACCCAATCTCACCCTGAAATCACGATTATCAATGGTCGCGTTGTCACCACATCTCTTGCAGTAGCTAATTACTTTACTAAACGGCATGAGCGGGTTTTAGATAGAATTAGAAACCTCGAATGTTCCGCTGAATTTACTGAACACAATTTTGTGTTAAGTGAATACACCGACGCATCAGGCCGCAAACTCCCTTGTTACCAAATCACCCGCGACGGTTTTGCGTTTCTTGCCATGGGCTTCACGGGGAAACGTGCTGCCCGGTTCAAAGAGGCATACATCAATGCCTTTAACCAGATGGAGAAACAGCTTTCAAATCCCTCTGTACTGAGCGACGTTGCACATAACGCCAGCGTTCTCTATTCCTACATTTCATCAATTCATCAGGTCTGGCTGCAGCAGCTTTATCCTATGTTGGCAAAAGCCGAATCTCCGCTGGCTGTTAGCTTGTATGACTATATTAATGATGCTTCGGCGCTGGCCTGCCTCATAAATTTGTCGCTGAATCCTTCAGAGGTAAGGGGGCGTAAATGATCCGGAATATTTTCAAACGGTTTACCAATCGCCACCAGCATATTGATTCTGCAATTCCGGGACGTTACACTGTTCAGGCACCTTATAAAGCGGGTGCCGGGATTGGCGTCCTGAAATTGTCAACGGCGATGTATGACGCGCCAGCGTCTTTTTTATCGTCCGCATTTGCTCACATCCAGATTATGGTGGGCTGGGCGGGGGCACCGAAAGGTGCGCCGGTCTCCGTTGACGCCGGTTACGCCAACCCCGTCCAGTTCACCACCAGTGAAATTGGCGTTTCCGGTGGTGGAAGTTTTTCACTGTCAACGGAGGCTGCCATCATGGCTACGATCCCAGCCCTCACTCAACCTGAAATCACCATTGACAACGGCCAGGCCGTTACCACTTCTTTGGCTGTTGCCAACTTCTTCTCCAAGCGTCACGACGATGTGCTGAAAAAGATCCGCACTCTGGATTGTTCCCCTGAGTTTTGTGCCCGCAATTTTGCGGAGACATCGATTTCGGTAAATCAACCGAACGGTGGTACACGCAAGCTCCTTTGCTATCAAATCACACGAGACGGTTTTGCGTTTCTTGCTATGGGTTTCACGGGTAAACGTGCTGCCCGGTTCAAAGAGGCATACATCAATGCCTTTAACCAGATGGAAAAACTGCTTTCAAAGCCATCCACGCTGAGCGATGCCGCAGATAACGCCAGCGTGCTTTACTCCCACCTGTCGGTAATCCACAAGGTCTGGCTGCAGCAGCTTTATCCCATGTTGGCAAAAGCCGAATCCCCGCTGGCTGTAAGTCTGTATGACCGCATCAACGACGCGGCGCTACTGGCCAGTCTCATAAATTTGTCGCTGAACCCTTCAGAGGTAAGGGGGCGTAAATGATCCGGAATATTTTCAAACGGTTTACCAATCATACTTTCCGTTGTCCTCGTCCGGGTCAGTGGTACACCACGCCTGCAGGGCATGTTCTACGTGTTAGCCTGGTTGACCGTGAATGTCAGAAGGTGATTTGTGAACCGCTGGGCCGTAATTACCGCGTCAGTATGCCGCTTATAGCCTTTCGCTCCGGAAAAAACATGAAGCATCTCGGAGGTGCTGCATGAGTATGGAGTTGATGGTTAAAGCGATGAAAATTCGAGTGGGAAATCCATTGCGAAAACTGGTTCTGATTAAGCTGGCTGATAATGCCAGCGATCAGGGTGAGTGCTGGCCCAGCTACCAGCATATTGCTGACCAGTGCGAGATTAGCAAACGTTCTGTGATGAATCATATTGCGGCCCTTTGTGAGTCCGGGCTGGTAAAAAAAGTCACCCGGAAAGGTGAAAAAGGTAACTCAAGTAATATCTATCTCCTTCATCTTGATGGTGCAGGAGATTCACTAGGGGGTAGTGCAAATAATTCACTATCTGGTGCAGCAAATTCACCAGGTAGTGCAGGAGTTGCACCAGGGGGTAGTGCAGGAGATTCACCCAGAACCAGTCACTCTTTTGAACCAGTCAAAGAACCAGTCAATGAACCAATAGCTGTTGGTGCATCTGCTGATGAGTCTGTGCGAGTTCGTTCAAACCGACCGGAATACTCTCCGGAGTTTGAGCAGGCATGGCTGGCCTATCCAAAACGTGCTGGTGGCAATTCAAAATCTGCAGCCTTCAAAGCCTGGAAAGCCCGTTTGAATGAGGGGGTAAAACCCGAAACCATGCTGGAAGGTGTGAAACGCTACGCGGGCTGGGTATCTGCGATGGGTAACAGCGGCACACAATTTGTGAAACAGGCTGTCACGTTCTTTGGTCCGGATCGTCATTTCGAAGAATCCTGGGAAGTTCCTGCGGTATCTGCAGCCAGACGCGAGGACCCGTACTTCAAAGCCAGTTACGACAACGTGGACTACAGCCAGATCCCGGCAG
>OAVT01000210.1_pt1 | contig 17878 bp, 14 predicted proteins | sample 1476461 | NCBI WGS metagenome assembly OAVT01 (sample SAMEA2580109, study PRJEB22360) | human gut metagenome | biome: human gut; feature: human-associated habitat; material: faeces | place: Denmark | collected 2008/2010
GAAAAGCAACCCTATACCGTGATGGGCGTTATCGTCCTGTCTGTTGCTCTTATTTTCTTCCGCATCCGCTTGCCGGAGATCAACCATGACGATTGCGAAGATACGACTGCTGAGGCTAAAGCCGGGTTGAAAGGATTGTGGAAACATCGTTGTTTTACCTGGGGGGTGATGGCCTTGTTCTGCTACGAAATAGCGGAAATATCGATTAACAGTTTCTTTATTAATTATGTGACTGACGATGGGTGGATGGATGCACATGATGCAGCGATCGTTCTTTCCTTTGGGGGATTGGGCTTGTTTATGATCGGGCGTATTATCGGTAGTTGGATTATGAGTTATATCCGGGCAGAGAAAGTCTTGTTTATCTGTGCGATCTTTACCGTTTTGGGTGCTCTGTTCGTTACCCTGAATTTAGGTACTCTGTCGAAAGGTGCTCTATTTGCCTGCTATATCTTCGAGGCTATTATGTTCCCGACGATTTTTGCTATCTCGCTGAGGGGATTGGGTGACTATACCAAGCGTGCTTCGTCCTTCTTGATGATGTCTCCGATAGGAGGAGCTGTCGGACCGTTATTGATGGGCTATGTAGCCGATATCTCGACAATGTCGTTTTCGTTCGTCGTACCGCTATTTGGGTATGCCGTAGTCCTTATTTATTCCTATATGGTGATGGCTAAGAAACTGCGTTGATTTATGATTTCAGATTTATGATTTATCAGTGATACATAGCTCATAAATCATAAATCTGAAATCATAAATCGTTTCACTTATACCTTTCGATAATATCCCAAACATCCTTCTCTGTTCCCCCGAAAGGTCCTGAGGCTTCCAGCTTGATTGTACACATGGCGGCGGCAAAACATCCTGCTTCTTTGTATGAAGCTCCTTTGTTTCGCATGTACAGATAGCCGGCCATATAGGTATCGCCACATCCCGTAGCGTCTACAATCTCTGTTGGAGGGTATGCGGGTATTTCATGAAATTCGCCGTCGGCATAAATGACAGATCCCATGCTTCCTAATGTCAGCAAAACCTCCTTAACGCCCCAGTTGGCTAATTTCAGAGCAGCTTCACGCGGATTTTTGCATCCGGTGAGAACTTCCGTTTCGTGTTCGTTGGCTTTCAGGATATGGATGTATTTCAGTGCCTCTTCCTTTTCCGGCCAGTCTACGGCGAAAACATTCTCACCGCGAACTTCACGCAGGTAGCCTTGGGCATCGACCGATAACATCCCTTTGGTCGATAAATATTTGATTACATCTAAAGAAAAATCGTCCGCCAGCAAACTTCCCAAATGATAGATGCGGGCATCGACATCCTGTAACCCTTCAACTGTGAACGGATCGGCTTTTGCCAATACCCGCTGCGTCCGGTTGTTCTGGTTCTCGCCATATGTATTTTCAAAATAGACGGAATGGGTACTGGGCAAAACCTTTACATCGATCCCTTTCCTGCGTATTTCTTCCACCGCGTCCATCTCACTGACAGCAAGAGCTGTTACCAACAGGAAGTCGGAAGTATCTAATTTGCTCATTCCATGCGCGAAATAGAAAGATGTTCCTCCCGGCATATGCAGTGTCCTTTTCGGCGTTACAATCTTATCCAACGTAATGTGGCCGATGCAACAAAGATTATGTGTATTCATATTACTTATTTAATCAGGCTGCAAAAGTATATAAAAACAAGAAATAAATTGTTGCTATGAATATTTTTAGCTCTTCCTTCGCCAGTTTGAATAATGAAACTTGCCATTAATAGTTTGTCATAGGCTCAAACAATGGAAATTTCTGATAACTCATGCCCTATCATGCGAATTGTTTCCACTAGATCCGAGAAACGCTGATTGGAGAGCTTATTGGTTCCTTCTCTCGGAAGTTCTTGTACTTTATGCACAGCTATCGACTAAAAATTAGATACGTTTGTCTTGAATACAATATACAGTTTACTTGTCTAACCAATAACTATTATTATATTTGCATTGTGCAAATAGCACAATTGCGTTGTTTAACTGATTCTTTCAAATAAAAATCTGGAAAATTTGAAAGGGGGAAGAATGGGTTAGCATATCCCGCATCGTATCCGTAAGTATGGTGTGGGAGTATGTTGCTTATTTACTTCCAAAGGTTTTCCAGAGCCCTATTTGATAGATAAGTCACAGCTCTCACACTCTATATAATAATTTAAAGATTAAAGTTTGGAGATCGAGAACGCCGTGATTTTATTCACACAGAAGAAAGATGCTGGTTGAAAAGAAAATACTATCCGACCATTTTGAAGAAATATATGTCTCTTGGTTTTCCCGGATGAAATATTTCGCTCTGGAGTATGTCGTGTCAGAAGAAGACGCAGAAAATATCGTCCAGGACGTATTTACCGAATTGTGGGAAAGAAAAGAGATCTTGGCTTATGATGTGAATCTGGTTGCCCTGCTTTTTACTTCGATCAAAAACCGTTGTATCGACCTTTTACGTCACCGCATTGTTGTAAAGGAAGCTGTCAACCTGATACAGGAAGAGTATCAGGCTACTTTGCGGATGAAACTTGCCTCCTTGGAATTATTCGATCAGTCTCTACTCTCCGAGCAGGATATCGAACGGATCATTACTGAAGTGGTAGACTCTTTGCCTGAAAAATGTCGGGAAATTTTTATCAAAAGCAAAATAGAGGGGAAAAAACAGAAAGACATAGCTGCTGAATTGAATATTTCCCTTAAAACTGTTGAAAATCAGATGGCTATCGCCTATAAGAAAATTAAAAGCGAATTGAAAGACTATCTCCCTTTATTAATATTTTTACTCGCTAATTAAAAAAATCCGTTTATCCTCTTGGGGGTTTTGGTTCCCTGATCCGTTTATTAAGAACAAAAGCGGAAAATATGAACGAACGGATACATAAATACTTTTATGAGGAACTTTCCACGGAAGAGCGACTATCCCTGCTGCGCGATGTCGAGGCGAGTGAAGAACTCAAAAAAGAATTTGTAGAGTATCAAAATCTATATGCCTTGTTGAACTTAGGACATCAGGTGCAGGATAAAACAATCGGCAAACAGAAATACGACTGCTTTATTTTGCAAAAGCAACACTCCGTGATGTGGAAGCGTTGGACACGCCGGATCGGGTATGCGGCTGCTATCCTGATATTGGTCGTTTCAACAAGTATATTGACATATTGGTATACACAGCCTGAGCAAGCGGAGTTTTTATCGGAGAATGTGATGAATACTCTGTACACTCCTGCCGGACAGCGGGCACAACTGGTCTTGCAGGATGGGACGGAAGTTTGGCTGAATGCGAAGTCGAAGTTGATCTATCCAGCCCGTTTTACCGATGATAAAAGGAATGTTACGATCGAAGGAGAAGCCTTCTTCAAAGTGGCGAAAGACCCTTCCCGCCCTTTCATTGTTTCTACGCATGATGTCGATATGGAAGTTTTAGGCACCCAATTTAACGTGTGCAGCTATCCTGCGACCGGCTATGTACAAACCAGTTTGTTGGAAGGTTCCGTACGCGTCTTTTTCCGGAATAAGGAATCTGACGGGATCATTTTGGAACCGGATCAACAAGTGACTGTCTCGAACGGAAAGATGAAGGTAGAACCGATTCGCCTGAAAGCTCATTTTTTATGGCTTGACGGTATATATGCCTTTGAAAATGAACCTTTGATCAATATTCTGGAAAAAATGGAACTTTACTATGACGTAAAGATCGTAGTAAAAGACACATCTTTATTCAAAGATACTTATACGGGAAAATTCAGGCAGCGCGACAGTCTTGACGATGTTTTCCGCGTATTGCAGCAAATCCGCAAATTTAAAGTAGAGAAAGACACAGAGCGGAACATAGTGACCTTAAAATAAGAACATGTCAAACATAAAAACGTATAGCCTATGATGAAAGAACAGTAAAAAAACAAAAGCGGCAGAAGCTACCAACAACTGCCGCAGGAGTTAAAGCAAACACAAGTCGTAATTTTTTAGTATTCACTTTAAATTTAGAACAAAGATATGAAAAGAAAAACTTTGTTACAGTCCTTTATTGTGCATAATAACCGCATTAAAGTTTTTTTTAGAATTATGAGAATATCACTTTTTCTTTTGTTTGTTTGTGTGTGCCAGTTAATGGCAGAAGAGGCTGGTGCGCAAAAGATCAGCCAGAATAGCATGACTATTAAACAGCTGGTCAAGGAAATCGAGACACAGACCGACTATCTGGTTGTGTTTCGGGATCAGGATGTGGATGTCAATAAGGTCGTGTCTTTTCGAAAGAAATCTGCAAAGATATCTGATTATTTGGAGCAGGTAGCTGAGAGTACTGGGATTGGGTATCGATTTGAAAATAATTATATCACATTGGTTCAGAAATCCCAATCTGTTACCCAGAACAAGAAAAAGATTTCCGGTAAAATTGTCGATTCGACGGGTGAACCTGTTATTGGAGCTAATATTGTCGAAAAGGGGACGACTAATGGAACGATAACGGATCTGAATGGTAATTTTACATTGGAAGTTTCTTCTAAAAGTATTCTACTAGTCAGCTATATTGGATATGCTCCTCAGGAAGTTACAGTAGGAAATCTGCAAAGCATTAATGTAAAACTGCGTGAGGACACGGAAATGCTGGATGAAGTAGTCGTTGTCGGTTATGGTACGCAAAAAAAGTCGGATGTAACGACTGCCGTCGCTTCAGTTTCTTCTGAAAATTTGAAAAACAGGGCGGCAGTGAACTTTGGAGAGGCAATGGCAGGACAGGGTCCCCGGGGACTGATCCAGCAAACGTTTCTTTGTCAGCAAACGAACGGAGCTCCAGGTGGTGAGGGACTGACGATAAAGGTACGTGGCACAGGTTCTATCACGCAGTCTAACGATCCACTTTATGTTGTTGACGGCTATCCGATGGAAGGTGGTGCATTTCGTTTGTTGAATTCTTCCGATATTGAGAGCATACAGGTGTTGAAGGATGCTTCTTCTACTGCTATTTATGGCTCGAGAGGTGCTAACGGTGTTGTTATTATTACGACAAAGAAAGGACAAATAGGTAAACCGACTGTTCAGTTGAATGCATATGTTGGATTTCAACAGCGCGAAAAGAAAATCGAAATGATGAACCGCGACCAGTATGTACAATGGTTTATTGACGGACATAACCAGGCTTGGCTGGATGCGAAAGTCATTTCTTCGGACCCGGACCAGTCTCCGCATTCCATCAATGATCCGAACTCCCGTCGTGCTCTTTATTCCGGAGCAAGTAGCCAATATATGATACCGGACGGAACAGGCAGTTATAAATATAATTTCCTTGATCCGGCTTCAGTGGCACAAATGCCAGATAACGACTGGCAGGACCTGCTGTATCGCAATGCTTTAATGCAACAGTATGAACTATCGGTTTCGGGTGGTTCGGAAAATACACGTTATACATTCTCTGGTAGCTATACTAGTCAGGAGGGTATTGTGTTGAATACTGATTATGAGCGCTTTAATTTTCGTACAAACGTCTCTTCCAAAATTGCAGATTGCTTGAATGTTGGGATGAGCTTGATGGCCTATAGTGCGGATGGAACGGAGCAGGCAAATGGAAAAGACTCTCCTGTACTGTATGCTTTGAATTTACCTCCTATTTATCCTTTGCATAATGAAGACGGAACGTACGGTTCGATGGTCCGTAATCCGGAAATTTTGGCCGGTGATGTTGCTAACCCGATCGGTATTGCCGAGCAGGTGATGAACAAGCGGAAACGTCACGGATGGTTAGGAACTATTTTTGCCGAGTGGGAAATTATTAAAAATTTGAAGTATCGTATCAGCATTAATGGTGGAATACAGGATAATATCCAGAAGAAGTTCGAACCTTCTTATGTTGATTTCGATTCTTCGAAGGCTCCCCGTCCAGCAAAAGGTATTAATGAACGGTGGACAGACCGTGATTGGGTGATTGAAAACACTTTGAATTACTCGTTTACTTTGGCTGACAAACATAGTTTTAATGCATTGTTGGGATATACGACTCAATCTCATACATACGAACATATGAAAGGAGAAGCTCGAGGGTATGCAAATGATAATATCACGACCTTGAATGCAGGAACCATGTATGCTCTGACGAGTGACGAATCAGAATATTCTATGATTTCTTACCTGGGACGTATCAATTATGTTTATGATAATCGTTATATGCTGACAACGACTCTCCGTAGTGATGGTTCATCTCGTTTTGGTAAAAACACGAAGTGGGGAACTTTTCCGTCCGTTTCACTGGGATGGCGTATCTCGCAGGAAAAGTTCATGCAGGATGTGAAACAAATCAGTGATTTGAAGATTCGTGCAAGTTTCGGTATTTCCGGTAATAACCGGATTGGTAATTATTCTGCTATCGGTTTGTTGTCTACAGGTTTTTACCCAACAGGAGATGCTGTTCAGAATGCGGTTAATCCTAGTACGATGGCGAATGATGATTTGGGTTGGGAACGTACGCGTCAATATAATTTAGGTTTTGAATTAGGATTGTTCAATAATCGGATTCGCTTGGAAGGTGATTTTTATGACAGCCAATCAATCGATTTGCTGTTGAATGTTCCTGTACCGACCATAACGGGTTATTCTACCCAGATGCAAAATATAGGTAAGGTTCAGAACCGGGGTATGGAGTTCACGTTGAATACTAAAAATTTGACAGGCGAATTTGCATGGTCCAGTAATTTCAACATTTCGTTTAATAAAAACAAAGTGTTGGAAGTGGGAGTGGATGGACGTCCTATATATGGAAGTGCTGCAAATGCGAATAATGCATTTATCACAAAGCCTGGGTATCCGATTGCCAGTTTTTATGGCTATAAATATATCGGAGTTTTCCAAAGTGAAGAAGAATTGGCTAAATATCCACATTTAAGTGGCGACAAAGTGGGAGATGGCCGTTATGAGGATGTAAATAAAGATGGAGTGCTGGATCAGAATGATAAAACGATCTTAGGAGACAATAATCCGTTGTTTACAGCAGGATTTAGCAACTCTTTCAGTTATAAGAATTTTACATTGGATATTCAGTTTACAGGTTCTTATGGAGCAGAAGTTTTCAGCTTTTACAAACGTATGTGCGGAATCTATCATGGCGACCGTAACGGTATGATCGAGCAATTGGGACGTTGGCAATCGAAAGATCAACCGGGTGATGGTATACATTTTCGTCCGACCCGTACACCGTCTGGTTGGCAACGTGATCCTTCTTCTGCTTGGGTACAAGATGCATCTTATCTGCGATTGAGAAACTTGACGCTCGGCTATAATTTCGACCAGAAAGTTTTGGATAAGATGAAAATGAAAGGACTGCGTCTTTATGTGACGGGACAAAATCTCTTTACGATTACGAATTATGTAGGATATGATCCTGAAACCAGTAGTGAAAGTGGTCTTGCGCAAGGTGGTGACTATTTAGGATATCCGGCTGCACGCTCGTTTATAATTGGTGCTAATATTACGTTCTAATCATCTTTAATACTATATCATTATGAAAAAGATATATTTGTTATTTGTATTATCTGTTTTATGTATGTCTTGCAGTGATGATTTCATTAGCAAAAATCCTCCTTCGGATCTTAACTCGGAAGGATTTTATAAGACTGAAACCGATATGAACCAGGCAGTATTGTCCGCTTATGCGAATTTACGCTCCCTTTATAACCAAACATATGTCAGATTAGGAGAAATTCGCTCTGATAACACAACCTATTCTTGGTTAAGTGGAAATCCGGCAAATGAAAAAGGAATTGATGAATTTTCATCTCCTTTATTGCCAGAAAATAATTTCTTGGCCAGCTGTTGGGATGATAGTTATAAAACGATTCTGCGCTGCAATATCGTGATTGGAAGGATTGAAAATATTGAATTTAAAAGTGAAGTATTGAAAGCTCAATATACGGCAGAAGCACGATTCCTGCGTGCATTAATTTATTTTTATCTGAATCGTATATTCGGTGGATACGGAGTGAATGGTGAATTACTTGGTGCTATTAAAGTCGATAGGGAGATCACACAAACGGAAGCTTATGACATGGGAAGAGTTTCTCTTCAGGAAATGTATGATCTTATAATTCAAGATTTGAAATATGCGGAAAGTAATTTGCCTGAATCATACGGCTCTACTGATATTGGGCGTGTGACGAAAGGAGGAGCAACGGCTTTATTGGGTAAAGTCTATATGACGATGGCAGGCTATCCGCTGAATAAAGGGGAGGAGTATTATAAATTAGCAATAGACCAATTTAAATCGGTAATTGGTAATTCTCGTTATTCTTTGGTCCCAACCTATAAAGATTTGTTTGAAGTATCCAACAAGAACACGTCGGAATCGCTTTTTGAGGTCCAATATAAGAAAGGAACGCAAGGCGGAGCTACTGGCAGTCCTTGGAACAATAACTTTGCACCTCGTTTTTCTGATAAAGAAGTTGTGTTGGTGGGAGATAAAGGTGGTGAAAATTCCCCTACGCAAGATATGTCCAATGCTTATGAAGTGGGTGATCCGCGTAAATACGTTTCCATGCGTGACGGTTGGACGAATGCGAAGACGGGAGCTTGGGAAAATGAAAAATATGTCTGCAAATATTATGATGTTTCAACAAGCGGTTCGGACAACGATAACAACTGGATCGAATTGCGGTTGGCTGATATTTATCTTTTATATGCCGAAGCACTTGTTCGTACGAATGGTGATAAACAGACTGCTATTGACTATGTAAATAAAATTAGAGAACGTGCACGTAATACGCCGGGAGATCCGGACATTACACCTGCTGCGGATTTATTACGGGATTACACGCTTTCAGATTTCTCAACCTCCAACGACCTGTTATTGGCTATCGAAAAAGAACGTCGCGTGGAACTGGCTTTCGAAAATCATCGCTGGTTTGACTTAGTGCGTACAGGACGGACAAAGGATGTGATGACTGCTGAACAAAAGTTTGACGGTTATTCCGATTTTACTTGGAGTGATGATGCTCTTGCTTATCCTATTCCGATGACTGTCATGCAGTCTAATCCTGGTAAAATTATCCAGAATAAGGGATATACGCAGTTGTAATTGATATAATGAGGGTGTATTTGCACCCTCATTATAAACTCATAATTTGCTAATACCATGAATAAAATAAGTGTTGCTTTAAGCTTCTTGTTATTGGCCGTCTGTACATCTTTTGCACAAATAAATGAGAAAAGGTACACAATATCGGATTGTATAACCTCTTTTTCAGATGAGCGTGTGATTAAGAATAAGACAGGCTGGGCTTTCTGGTTTATTCCTGCTGACGGAATTGCGGATACTCTTTCAGTAAAGATGTCGTGTGTGGATAAGGGAATAAAGACACATGAACCTCATTCTCATTTTGAAGACGAACTCTTTTACATGGTAGAAGGGACATCCGTTGTTCATCTGAATGGCGAAGAGCATGTTCTCAATCAGGGGGATGCCTTTTATGCTCCGGGAAGCTCTTCTCATAATATTCGAAGGGTAGACGATAAACCGATCAGGTATCTTATGTTCAAGCGTGAGATACGGGGAAAATTGTCAAAACCTTTTTTACTGGGAAAAAAGAATTATTCTATGAAAGACTGCTTGATCCCCTTTGATCATTCGCTTCATACCCCAAAAGGCGGGAGGCTAAATATGTGGTATCTGACAAAAGAAATGTCGGCTGGAGGTTTGAATGCCCAGTTACATGTTTTTTCGGATTCACATCTATACAAGCAAGACGATTATGCCGGGCAGGAGGTCTTTTTTATACTGGAAGGGAAAGCGGAAGTAACGGTTAACGATGAAAAACGTATTGTTGAAGCGCTTTCATCCTGCTATTGTCCTCCTGGTTCAAAACATAGTATTCAAAAGGCAGGAGGAGATCGTTTGAAATTCATTGTAGTAAGAACAAAATAATAGAAATGGAGATGAAAAAAGTGTTTGTATTTTTAGCCGCACTTCTGTTTACGTGGACAGGAAGTGTCGAGGCACAAGACAATCAGCTTACAGCCAAGGAAAAGAAAGAAGGCTGGGTGCTGCTATTTAATGGAAAGAATCTGGATGGATGGACTTCTGTCGGGAAAGATGTCCCGCCTGCATTCGGTTGGGAGATTGAAAACGGAGTAATGACGGTTCGTAAACAGGATGGTAAAAGAGGTGGCGATATCATTACGCGTGCACAATATTCGGATTTCGACCTGAAAGTGGATTTCCGTATCACGAAAGGAGCCAATAGCGGAATTAAATATTTCTTCACCAAGTACGAAAAAGGGGGTTGGTTAGGGTTGGAGTATCAAATCATGGATGACGAAAACCACCCGGACGGGAAATTAGGACGTGACGGAAATCGCTTGGAAGGTGGCCTTTATGATATGTTCCCGACATCCGCTAAAAAGGTAAATCCGATAGGTGAATGGAATCAGGCCCGTATTGTTGCTAAAGGTTCGAAAGTCACACATTACTTGAATGGAAAGAAAATCCTGACATTCGACCGTAGCAGCCAATTGTATAAGGAAACCTGGCAATTGAGCAAGTATAAGAATTGCCAACCTATGTTTGGAGATGTGGAAAAAGGGCATATTCTTTTGCAGGATCACGGGGATGTCGTTTCTTTTAAAAATGTAAAAATCAGAAAGTTGAAATAATTAAAAAACAAACAGAGACATGAAAAATACAACAACAAGAAGAGGCTTTATCAAACAAGTCGCCGCAACGGGTGTGGGTCTGACCATCGGCGGTATGTCGTTCAAAGCGACCAGTGCCAAGAGTTATGCGAATATTATGGGTTCGAACGAACGAGTGAATATGGCCGTTATGGGAACGAATGGCCGTGGTGCCGGTATGGCTCGTAATTTCCAAAGTCGTAAGGATGTGGAAATGCGTTACGTTTGCGATGTGGAAGAAAAAGCATTGGCAAAAGGGGTTGCTGCCGTAAAGAAAGTTGGAGGCAATCCGAAGACGGAAAAGGATATTCGTAAGATATTGGAAGATAAAAATATCGATGCCATACTGGTGACGGCTCCTGACCATTGGCATGCACCTGCAACCATTATGGCTTGTCAGGCAGGTAAACATGTCTATTGTGAAAAACCTTGTAGCCATAATCCTCACGAAGGTGAGTTGAGCCTTGCAGCCGCCCGTAAGTATAACCGTGTCGTGCAGGTCGGTGCGCAGCGTCGTTCCTGGCCGGGACTGACGGAAGGGATCGAGGCACTGCACAATGGTGTCATCGGAAAGGTTCATTTTGCAAAGGCTTGGTACACGAATAACCGCAAATCGATCGGTTTCGGAAAAGAAATGCCGGCGCCATCAACGATTGATTTTGATTTGTGGCAGGGACCGGCTCCCCGTCGTTCTTACCGGGATAACCTGATTCATTATAATTGGCATTGGTTCTGGCATTGGGGAACAGGCGAGGCTTTGAACAACGGTACACATGAGATAGATGTCGTTCGTTGGGGATTGGGATTGGATTTCCCGACAGCCGTCAGTTCTGAAGGCGGACGTTTCCGCTATAAGGATGATTGGGAAACTCCTGATACGCAGACGATCGATATCCGGTTCGGCGATGATTGCCTTGTAACTTGGGAGGGACGTAGTTGTAATTCCCGCGATACGGAAGGACGTGATCGTGGTGTGATCTTTTATGGTGAAGGTGGAGCGTTGGAAACAGGTCATAATGGGTATCGCATTTTCGATATGAAGAACAAGCTGGTTAAAGAGCTTGCTTCAAAGGATGTCATTGACGGTCGTGACCCGAACAGTCCGAGTGCTAACTTGGATATGGGACATATTGCCGATTTCATCGATGCGATCAAGACAAACCGGCGCCCGAATGGAGACATTGAAGAGTTACATAAAAGTACGTTGTTAGTCCAGTTGGGTAATATTGCCTGGCGTACAGGTCATCGCTTGATGATCGACCCTTCCAATGGTCATATTGTGAACGATCCGGAAGCTCAACGCTTGTGGAGCCGCACGTATGAACCGGGCTGGGAACCTATTGTTTGAGTTTCTATTTCATGGTAAAAATAGAAGAAAAGCCGGATACTTGTTTGGAAAAACAGGTTCCGGCTTGATTTTATTGGACTAATACATGTTGATTGACATTGTCCTATATAAGAATATTTGAATCTATGAATGATGATTTAGAAACAACCATCATACCATCATGTTTCTTGTGTGAAGGTTGAATATCAAGATATACAGCTATGATAGTTCTCATTTCAACTATCATGCAACTATCATAAATCAGCTGTTTAACCATCATTTTGGTCGTTTTTATCGGAAATAGATGTACTTTGGAAGTGTTAAAACAGAATGTTTTTGCCTTTTTTGCCGGAATAAGGTACTTTGGAAAGCAAAAGACGTTAGTTCTTTTCCTCAAAATACGCGTATCAGGTCCATTTACACCCCCATCTGAGCGGTCTTGAGACCTGGGTCTGCAGGGGGGTGACACCCGGATCTCGACAAAAATATATAGCTATATGGCTGAGAATAAGCTATATGTTGTGTGTGAAAAAGCTATTATATCTATGATAGTATGATAGTTAAAAAAACATCCATCATGCCTGCTATCATTCTATGTAGAGATTGATATTCATTATATAAAAGGCAAAGCATGATGGTATGACAGTTGTTTTCGCAATCGAAATTCATCTCTTTGCAGAGATATGTACCTCCTTCATGTGAATCGGATTTGTAGATTTTTATAAAACCTCTACCACCCTCTCCAGTGCCATCCCGTGCGATCCCTTTATCAGCACATGATATCCTTCCAAGGGATTTTTGCGCAAGGCTTCGATCAGCTCCTCTGTTGTGGCATAGGTGGTGAAGTCTTTTCCGGCGGCTTTTTGGAAATGTTCGCCGCACAGAAATACTTTATCGTAATTACCTTCCTTGATCCGGGCTACGACTTCGGTATGGAGTTCGTCGCTTGTAGGACCTAATTCGCGCATGTCGCCTAAGATGAGAGCTTTGGGCGAGACAGGCATTGTGGCGAAATTGTCTAAAGCGACTTTCATGCTGCTCGGATTTGCGTTGTAGGCATCGATGATCAGTTCGTTATTTTCAGTCTTTTTCAGTTGTGAACGGTTGTTAGTCGGCTCGTAAGCGGCAATGGCACGGCTGATGCGTTCTGCCGGAATCTTGAAGAAACGGCCAACAGCAACGGCAACTAAGGCATTGTCCAGATTGTAGTTACCGATCAGATGGGTTTCCACTGTGTGGATTTTGCCCTGTTGTCTCCATTCGAAAGTCAGGTAGGGATTGCAGCTGACTACACATCCCCAGGCAAAAGCCGTTTCATCGGAACCGTATGTGACCTGTTCGATTCCATTGGCGATCTCTTTCAGATATTTATTATCCTGATTGATGAATATCTTACCTTTCGTGCGGCGCATATAGTCGTATAATTCACCCTTTGTTTTGATCACACCTTCGAATGAGCCGAAACCTTCCAGATGGGCACGCCCGACATTGGTGATAATCCCGTAGTTTGGCTGTGCTATGTCGACCAACTCTTTGATATCGCCCGGATGGCTGGCTCCCATTTCGATCACAGCCATTTCGTGGTCGTGCGTCAGGCGGAGCAAGGTGAGAGGTACGCCGATATGGTTGTTCAGGTTGCCTTCGGTGTAGAGAAGGTTGTATTTGGTAGACAGGACGGAAGCCAGCAGTTCCTTGGTCGTTGTCTTTCCGTTTGTTCCGGTGATACCGATAATCGGACAGCCGATCACTTTACGGTGGCGGTGCGCTAATTGCTGCAAGGTCGTCAGCACGTTGTCCACAAGGATTGTGCGTTCTCCTATAAAATAATCCGGATTGTCGATTACCGCATACATGCAACCGGATGCCAGCGCCTTTTCTGCATATTGGTTACCATCGAATTTATCCCCTTTCAAGGCAAAGAAAATCGAACCGCGAGGGCAGTTTCTGCTGTCGGTTGTCACTTTCGGATTGTGTATAAACAATTCATATAGTTCAGGAATAGTCATAGTCTTTTTCCCTTTATAATTTCTATGAGAGTTATTTTGCGCAAATGTAGTGATTTAATGTATTTACCTTTATCTTTGTCGGAAAGAAAAATAAGAATGTTACATAAAACACTCAATATTAGAGGAACGCTTACCTCACTTGATACTCCGCTGGTGATGGGGATTCTGAATGTCACTCCCGACTCTTTTTATGCCGATAGTAGGAAGCAGACGGAAGTTGCAATTGAGGAACGCATACAGGCAATTTTATCCGAGGGAGGACAGATCATCGACCTCGGAGGTTATTCTTCCCGCCCCGATGCCGCAGAGGTCTCACCGGAAGAGGAGATGAAACGTCTGGCCTTTGCCTTGAAAATACTGAATACGCATTATCCGGATGTGACTCTGTCTGTCGATACATTCCGGGCGGATGTGGCACGTCGTTGCGTCGAAGAATACGGCGTCGCGATAATCAACGATATTTCGGGAGGAGAGTTGGATGCTGGAATGTTTGAGACGGTCGCCCGTTTGCATGTACCTTATATAATGATGCATATGCGTGGAACTCCTCAGACGATGCAGCAACATACCGATTATGCAGATATAATGGAGGAGATTATGCTCTATTTTGCCCGGAAAGTCCGACAGCTCCGTTTGTTGGGAGTGAACGATATTATATTGGATCCCGGTTTCGGTTTCAGTAAGACGGTAGACCAGAATTATACGTTAATGGGACATCTGCGTGAGTTTAAGGATTTCGGTTTACCTTTGCTCGTCGGTGTTTCCCGCAAGAGCATGATTTATAAATATCTGGGTGGAACACCAGCCGACAGCCTGAATGGAACGACAGTCCTGAACACGATCGCTTTGTTGAATGGGACGGATATCCTTCGTGTCCACGACGTAAAAGCCGCAGTAGAAGCAGTCAAACTCGTTTCGAAAACTTTCAATTTTCAACTTTCAACTTTCAACTGTTAATATTATGTGGATGAATTTCGGAATAAAAGACCTGATTGATGTTTTATTGGTAGCCTTCTTCTTGTACCAGACATATAAGCTGATGAAGAATTCCGGAACTCTGGCTATCTTTAGTGGAGTAGTGTCGTTTATTATTGTCTGGATTCTGGTTTCCCAAGTGTTGGAGATGCGTTTGATGGGAGCGATACTCGACAAGTTTATCAGTGTCGGTTTCCTTGTACTGGTGATTTTGTTTCAGGATGAGATACGTCGTTTTCTGGTGGCACTTGGTTCGCACAGGGGATGGAAGTTCCTGGGAAAAATATTTTCGAAGAAGAACCATGACAAGGAGAACGAAGGGAAGTTTATTGCCCCGGTTGTCCTGGCCTGCATGAATATGGCGAAGAAAAAGACGGGAGCACTGATATGCATCCAGCAGGATGTCGATCTGACCGTTTATGAGCATACCGGTGAAATGTTCAACGCTGATGTCAATGCCCGCCTGATCGAAAATATATTCTTCAAAAACAGTCCTTTGCATGATGGAGCAATGATCATTGCGGACAATCGTATCAAGGCTGCCGGCTGTATTCTTCCGGTTGCCCAGAACGCTAATTTGCCGAAAGATATGGGATTACGCCATCGTTCCGGCTTGGGAATGTCTCTCGAAACGGATGCACTGGTAATCATCGTTTCGGAAGAACGTGGGAAGATATCGGTCGCTCATAATGGTAAAATAGAAGTGAACGTTACGGCAGAGGATTTGCAACAAATCCTGTCAGGGGAGAAGGAAGTAACAAATTATTGTTAAATGTTCTGAAACTGATAGGTCTGCATGTAAATCTTTTACTGATTTTGCAAACTCTATATTGCATTTTGCCTACTTTTGTACCCGATTATTGTGATATCTAACTAACAATATAATAAAAACAGATCTTCCGCTATGGACTTAATGCAAGAGATTATTGCACGCGCTAAAGCAAACAAACAGCGTATCGTTCTTCCTGAAGGAACAGAAGAAAGAACATTGAAAGCTGCCGACCGTTTAGTGGCCGACGAAGTTGCAGACATTATCCTGATTGGCAACCCCGCTGAAATCAACAGTCTGGCTGCTCAGTACGGGTTGAACCACATCGGACAAACTACTATTATCGATCCGAAGAATCACGAAAAGAAAGCCGCTTACGCAGACCTGCTTTTCCAGCTGCGCCAGAAAAAGGGTATGACTCCCGAAAAGGCTGCCGTTTTAGTAGAAGATCCTTTGTTTCTTGCCTGCCTGATGATTAAATCCGGTGATGCCGACGGTGAAATCGCTGGTGCACAGAACACGACCGGCAATGTGTTGCGTCCCGCTTTGCAGATTATCAAGACTGCTCCGGGTATGAGTTGCGTTTCAGGTGCGTTCTTGATGTTTACAAAGACTCCCCAGTATGGTAAAGAAGGCATTTTGGTATTTGCCGACTGTGCCGTAATGCCGAATCCGACAGCACCAGAATTGGCAAGTATCGCTATTGCTACAGCTGCTACAGCCCGCGATATCGTAGGAATGGAACCGCGTGTCGCCATGCTGAGCTTCTCTACGAAAGGCAGTGCCTCTCACGAGATGGTCGACAAGGTTGTCGAAGCTACCCGTCTGGCAAAAGAAATGGCTCCCGACCTGAAGGTTGACGGAGAATTGCAGGCCGATGCCGCTTTGGTTGAAAAGGTCGCTTCATTGAAGGCTCCGGGCAGCGATGTTGCCGGACAGGCTAACGTTTTGGTATTCCCGACTTTGGAAGTGGGCAATATCGCTTATAAGCTGGTTCAGCGTTTAGGAGGTGCAGAAGCTGTAGGTCCTATCCTGCAGGGTATGGCTGCTCCGGTTAACGACCTGTCTCGCGGTTGCTCTGTTGACGATATCTATAAGATGGTTGCGATTGCATGTAACCAGTCGATAGGTTTGAAAGCAAATAAATAATTTGATTTATGAATTATGATTTATGTGACGATGATAAATCATAATTCATAAATTCCTAAAATCCCAACTCATAAATCATTAAATCATGAAAGTATTAGTATTAAACTGCGGTAGTAGTTCTATTAAATATAAATTGTTCGATATGACATCCGGTGAAGTAATGGCACAAGGTGGTATCGAAAAGATCGGTCTGCCCGGTGCATTCCTGAAACTGACCGACAAAGACGGTAAGAAAGTTGTTTTGGAAAAAGAAATGCCCGGCCACAAGGAAGGTATCGAATTTATCCTGAGTATTCTGACTGACAAGACATACGGCTGCATTAAGGAATATAACGAAATCGACGCTGTCGGCCACCGTGTGGTACATGGAGGTGAAAAGTTCGCTTCCAGCGTGAAGATCGACCGGGATGTGATCAACAAGGTAATCGAATGTTCGGATCTGGCTCCGTTGCATAACCCGGCTAACCTGAAGGGGATCGATGCTATGGAAGCGTTGATTCCGGGTATTCCCCAGGTAGCAGTATTCGATACGGCTTTCCACCAGACAATGCCGGCTAAGGCTTATATGTACGGTTTGCCTTACGAGATGTATACGAAATACGGTGTGCGCCGTTACGGTTTCCATGGAACAAGCCACCGCTATGTTTCCCGTCGCGCTTGCGAAATCCTGGGCGTTCCTTATGAAGAACAGAAGATCATTACGGCTCATGTAGGCAACGGTGGTTCCATCGCTGCCGTAGATCATGGCAAATGTGTTGATACTTCTATGGGGCTGACTCCGGTTGAAGGTCTGCTGATGGGTACTCGTTGCGGTGACGTAGACGCTGGTGCTCTTTCCTTTATCATGGAAAAAGAAGGATTGGATGGTCATGGTTTATCAGACTTGATCAACAAGAAGAGTGGGGTTGCCGGCTTGGTCGGTGGTTCCTCCGATATGCGGGATTTGGAAGCAGGCGTAGAGGGAGGGGGGGAAAGGGCCTAACCTTGCT
>OAVT01000242.1_pt1 | contig 13599 bp, 10 predicted proteins | sample 1476461 | NCBI WGS metagenome assembly OAVT01 (sample SAMEA2580109, study PRJEB22360) | human gut metagenome | biome: human gut; feature: human-associated habitat; material: faeces | place: Denmark | collected 2008/2010
CGACCCACAACCCCCCCCCGCCCCCCCCGCGCGCCCCCCCCCGCCGATGACGAACATCCTCAATGGACAGTGCAAGCCCACATAGCAGACCGGGTAGCGTGAACAGGTATGGCATGGCTTAACATTAACCCCTAGCTAGACGTACACATAGACGTACACACATGAAACGAGGGAAGTTATGCTGCGTTGGCAGACGGCAGGGGAGTCTCACGGAGAAGCATTGGTGGCCATGATTGAAGGGTTGCCGGCCGGCGTGCGTATTAGCACGGACGATATCGTTTCCGCACTGGCACGCCGTCGACTTGGATATGGTCGCGGTGCCCGCATGAAGTTCGAGCAAGACAAGGTCCGTCTGCTGACCGGTGTACGCCACGGCCTGACCCTCGGCTCGCCGGTGGCCATCGAAATCGCCAACACCGAATGGCCGAAGTGGACCGAGGTCATGAGCGCCGATGCACTCGACCATGACCTGCCGCGCGAAGGCCGCAATGCGCCGCTGAGCCGCCCGCGCCCGGGCCACGCCGATCTGACCGGCATGCGCAAGTATGGTTTTGACGACGCCCGCCCGGTACTGGAGCGCTCCAGCGCCCGTGAGACCGCCTCCCGTGTGGCTTTGGGCGAGGTGGCCAAGCAGTTCCTGGATCAGGCGTTCGGCATCCGCACCGTAGCCCACGTGGTGGCGCTTGGTGGCGTGCAGACCAACCCCGACCTGCCTCTGCCCACCCCCGACGATCTGGAAGCGCTTGACGCCTCGCCTGTCCGTACGCTGGACAAAGAGGCCGAAGCCCGCATCATCGAACGCATCAACGAGGCCAAGAATGCCTCCGATACGTTGGGCGGCGTGATTGAAGTGCTGGCTTACGGTGTGCCTGCCGGCATCGGCACGTATGTGGAGTCCGACCGTCGACTGGACGCGGCTCTGGCCTCCGCGATCATGGGCATTCAGGCGTTCAAGGGTGTGGAGATCGGCGACGGCTTCCTGGAAGCCTCCCGCCCCGGTTCGCAGGCGCACGATGAGATCGTGGTCAACGCCGACGGCCGCATCGACCGTCTGTCCAACCGCGCAGGCGGCATTGAAGGCGGTATGTCCAATGGCCAGGTGATTCGCGTACGCGGTGCCATGAAGCCGATTCCGTCCATCCCCAAGGCCCTGCGTACGGTCGACGTGCTGACCGGCGAATCCGCACAAGCCATCAACCAGCGTTCCGACAGCACCGCCGTGCCTGCGGCATCCGTGGTGGCCGAGGCCATGGTGCGTCTGACTTTGGCGAAGTACGCGCTGGATAAGTTCGGTGGAGACAGTGTTGCCGAAACACGGCGCAACCTTGAGTCGTATCTCGCCTCGTGGCCGGAGCACATGCGCTGAACGAAGGGCGTATGGTTTCGTGACGACTGCCGCGGAACCATCAGCAACTGTACCCACCAATCGTCGAGAGGATTCGTAGATTATGACCGCACGCCCCCGCGCCGTCATCATCGGCATGATGGGAGCCGGCAAAACCCGTGTCGGGAAGGAAGTGGCGCATATGTTGCGTCTGCCGTTCGCCGATGCCGATGTGGAGATCGAACGTGAAGTGGGCATGAAGATTCCCTCCTACTTCGAGGAATACGGTGAGCCGGCATTCCGCGAGGTCGAGGCCGATCTCATCGCCGATATGCTTGAGGATTTCGACGGTATCTTTTCGCTGGGCGGTGGCGCTCCCATGACGCCATCCACCCAGCATGCCCTCGCCTCCTACATCGACCATGGCGGTCGTGTGGTCTACCTTGATGCCGATCCGGCGGAAGCCATGGAACGCGCGAACCGTGGGGGAGGCCGGCCCATGCTCAATGGCAACGCCAACTCCCGTTGGAAAAAACTGTTCAAGCAGCGTGACCCAGTATTCCGCGAGGTCGCCAACGTTCATGTCCATACCCGGGGGCTTACGCCTCAGGGCGCAGCGAAGAAAGTGATTGATATGGTATCTGAGCGAGCAGTGCATGTTACCGGAGCGGCAATTGAGCCGTATGATGTGGTCATTGGCGAAGGTGCCATGAACCATCTGGTCGACGTGCTGGGACCCAAACCCGCCAAAATCGCGCTTATCCACACTCAGCCGGTGCAGCGACACTCCGATCGTGCCCGCGCCCTGTTGCGTCAGGGCGGCTATGAGGTTTCCGACATCGTGATTCCGGATGCCGAACCCGGCAAGACCATTACCGTGGCCAACGGCATTTGGGAACGCCTTGGCAACGAAGGTTTCACCCGATCCGATGCCGTGGTGGGGCTTGGCGGCGGTGCCGCAACCGATTTGGCCGGTTTCGTGGCTGCCACGTGGATGCGCGGCGTGCGCTATGTAAACTGCCCGACCTCGCTGCTGGCCATGGTCGATGCCTCCACCGGTGGCAAAACCGGCATCAACACCCCGCAGGGCAAGAACCTCGTCGGCTCGTTCTACACGCCTGCCGGTGTGCTGGCCGACACCAAGACGCTGGCTACGCTGCCCAATGACATCTTCATCGAGGGTCTCGGCGAAGTCGCCAAATCCGGTTTCATCCGCGACCCCGAAATCCTGCATATCCTCGAAGACCACGCAGCTGAACTGCGCGCTTTCGACGGCTCTACATTCCTCGGCTCGCCGCTCGAAGACGTGGTTGCCGAGCTCATTGAGTGCACGGTAAAGGTCAAGGCCTACCACGTCTCCTCCGATTTGAAGGAGAAGGGTCTGCGTGAATTCCTCAACTACGGGCACACGATGGGCCATGCCATCGAAAAGCTCGAGCATTTCCGCTGGAGGCATGGCAATGCGGTGGCCGTCGGTATGGTGTATGCCGCCGAGCTGGCCCATCTGATCGGTTACATCGATCAGGATCTGGTTGACTATCACCGCTCGTTGCTTGCTTCGATGGGTCTGCCGACGTCGTGGAATGGCGGCTCGTTCGACGACGTGCTCGCATTGATGCATCGCGACAAGAAGGCCCGCGGCAATGAGCTGCGCTTCGTGGTCCTCGACGAGATTGGTCACGTCGTACACCTCGACAACCCGCCCGCCGAAGCCGTGGAAGAAGCATTCCGTCGTATCCAGCAGTAATTGAACGGCCGTAGGCCGTGCCGTTCGCCATCCCCTCAGAAAAAAGTACTTGGCTCCCCTCTAACGGAGGTACCCCGGAGTCGGATCTACCTTCTACCTCCCTCTGATGAGGGAGGTGCCCCGAAGGGGCGGAGGGAGAGAAGCACAAACAAAAGGAGTCCCAATGATCAAAGTCATCGTTGTCAATGGCCCTAACCTCGGACGTCTCGGCGTCCGCCAGCCCGACGTCTACGGTCGTCAAGACCTCGACACCCTGCGCAAGCTCTGCACCGAATGGGGCAAGGACCTCGGCCTCGAAGTCGAGGTGCGCCAGACCGACGACGAAGCCGAAATGGTGCACTGGATGCACCAAGCCGCCGACGAGAAAACCCCGGTGGTCATGAACCCCGCCGCCTTCACGCACTATTCGTATGCTCTCGCCGACGCCGCGCACATGGTCATTGACGAGAACCTGCCGCTTATGGAAGTCCATATCTCCAACCCGTCCGCCCGCGACGAGTTCCGCAAGCGTTCCGTAATCAGCCCTGTGGCCACCGGCACCATCACCGGCATGGGTTTCTACGGCTACAAGCTCGCGCTCGATGCTGTGGCGCACTTGCTGAGCGAATAGAACCAAGCCCTCCAGCCAATCCCGGGTAGCAGTCGACGTTGCGCTGACCAACTATTTCCTACTCCGTTTCTTCAAGGAACACGACCACCGTTTCCGCCACCGCGTACGTATACTGTTCGGCGGCTCCGAAGAGATCGCGCTCAACGACATCAAATGGTTCGTCGCCAACATCGGCGCGCCGTACCAGGCCATCGTCACCGATGGTCCCTTCCCGGTGAACAATATCCAAAAAGGGCTGCTCGATGTGGATGTCGAACTGCCGGTCGGGCCGCAATTGCCCAATGGACAAAAGGCTCATATGGCACCGGCTTGGGTATCGATTGCGAGAATGCGGAAAGCGGACCGACTACCGCCAATGGTGGTTTGATTATACCGGCGAATGAGTTCGCTGAAGCAGACAAGGTATTAGGCGCGGTATCAGGTGAGACTTCTGAAGATGCCATCGTATTGCACTTCGACATCCGTTATGCGGTAGGCCAGGCACACGAACAAATCATCGAGCGTATTCAAGCACAAGCCGAAGCGGCGGGCGGCCGCATTGTCGACATCCTTAACGATGACCCATACTACGTGCAGGCTGACGACCCGCGTGTCCAGTTGCTCACCGCAACCTACAACGACGTGCTCGGTTGCGAGGCTCGACCCGTGGCTGTCGGCGACGGCACCCACGCCCGCTTTATCCCGCGCGCACTCAACTTCGGTCCCGAATTCCATGCCGACCATGTGCCGGCGGTCGACGGCATCGACCTGGAGACCCCGCCATTCATCGCACCAGGTGCCGGCAACGCGCACGGTGCCGATGAATGGGCCTCGCTGAAAAACCTGAAAACAGCGTTTGTCCTATATGCGTTAGGCCTAGTGCGTCTCGACCAATACCTGCAATAGCTGGCGGATAAGACGTTTGACGTGATTATGACCTTGCGTATGCTTTTTGACGAGCCTACTATTCGTATTGTTCAAGTACGCCATGTCGGGGCCGACGCGTCTGGTGAACACGCCGGGTCATACACGGATGATAGAGTGAAATTCCATGGTTAGAAGAACACATGGTAATTCTCAAGAACACGTCACCAAGCATATTTTCGTCACTGGCGGCGTTGTCTCCTCTCTCGGCAAGGGCCTGACCGCATCTTCGCTCGGTCGTTTGCTGCGCAGCCGCGGTATCCATGTTCTGCAGCAAAAGCTCGATCCGTACATCAACGTCGACCCGGGCACCATGAACCCGTTCCAGCATGGTGAGGTCTACGTGACCGAAGACGGTGCCGAAACCGATCTCGACATCGGCCACTACGAGCGTTTCCTCGACGTCTTCCTGAGCCAGAAGGCCAACGTCACCACCGGTCAGATCTATCAGGAAGTGCTGCGCAAGGAGCGCGCCGGCGAATACCTCGGCCAGTGCGTGCAGGTTATCCCGCACATCACCAACGAAATCAAGTCTCGTATGCGCGCCCAGGCTTCCGATGACGTGGATGTGATCATCACCGAAATCGGTGGTACCGTCGGCGACATCGAGTCCCAGCCCTTCCTTGAGGCCGCCCGCGAAGTGCGCCGCGATCTCGGCCCGGACAACTGCATGTTCGTGCACGTTTCCCTGGTGCCGTACATTTCCGCCGCCCACGAGCTCAAGACCAAGCCCACCCAGCACTCCGTGATGATGCTGCGCCAGCTCGGCATTTCCCCGGACGCCCTTGTGCTGCGCTCCGACCGCCCGCTCAATCAGTCCATCAAGGACAAGATCTCCCTGATGTGCGATGTCGATGCCGAAGGCGTGGTCAACTGCGTGGATGCGCCGAGCATCTACGATGTGCCGAAGATCCTGTTCGAGGAGGGCCTCGACGCCTATGTGGTGCGTGAGCTCGGCCTGCCGTTCCATGACGTCGATTGGGACGAATGGGCCGACCTGCTGGAGCGTGTGCACCACCCCAAGCACGAGGTCAACATCGCCATCGTCGGCAAGTACATCGATCTGCCGGACGCCTACCTGTCTGTCACCGAGGCCATCAAGGCCGGCGGCTTTGCCAACTGGGCCAAGGTCAACGTCAAGTGGGTTGCGGCCGATCGTTGCGAAACCACCGAAGGTGCGGCCGCCGCTCTCGACAACGTCGACGGCATCGTGATCCCCGGCGGCTTCGGCATCCGCGGCATCGACGGCAAGATCGGCGCTCTGAAGTTCGCCCGTGAAACCAAGCTGCCTGCCCTCGGCCTGTGCCTGGGCCTGCAGTCCATGGTCATCGAATACTCCCGCCACGTGCTGGGCATTGAAGACGCGAACTCTTCCGAGTTCGAGCCCGATTGCGCCAACCCGGTGATCGCCACCATGGAAGAGCAGAAGGACATCGTGGCCGGCAAGGGCGACATGGGCCACACCATGCGTCTTGGCTCCTACCCGGCTGAGCTGGAGGAAGGCTCGCTGGTCGCCGAACTGTACGGCACCACGCATGTCACCGAGCGTCACCGCCACCGTTACGAAGTCAACGTGGCCTACAAGGATCGTCTGCGCGAAGGCGGCCTGCGCATCTCCGGCCAGAGCCCGGACGGCGAGCTCACCGAGTTCGTGGAACTGCCGCAGGACGTGCACCCGTTCTATGTGGCCACCCAGGCTCACCCGGAGTTCAAGTCTCGCCCGACCAAGCCGCACCCGCTGTTCGCCGGCCTGGTCAAGGCCGCGCTCGACCATCAGGCGGCGCGCTGACGCACTTTCGTGCCGTGCATAATATCGCGGCATGATGTGCTGGCTGCCGTCATCGGCGTAGTGCAAGACATACGGTAAAGACGTGGTGGCGAAATATCTAATGATGTTTCGCCACCACGTCTTTTTTGTTGTATGAGCAGCATGCAGCATGATGTATTGGAAGGCGACGGTAAAAAATTACCGTTTCTATGGTGTGTTGGTAGTATGCAGATAACGCTTAGTAGGCCATCGCAGAAAGACCGACCATGACCGAACACCTTGATGACTCGACCCAGCAGTTTGCGCCTCTGTTTGGTGCGAATAATGCCGTCAGCGGCACTGTGGCAGACAGTGTGGATGCTGCTGCATCAGATTCCATTCAGGGCGATGAGATGAGGAGGCGCCGCATCTGGCCGTGGGTGGTGATTGCTTGTCTGCTGGTTGCCTTGGGGGCTGCCTGTGGCGGCGGTGTTTGGTTCTTCCAAGATCACGTGCTGCCTGGCACAACGCTATGGGGAAATTCAGTTACCGGCAAAACCGAGCAGGAGATTGCCGACCTAATCAACGACCAGGTCGACAACACCGCGGTACGAGCGAAATACCAGGGGCAGTCGGCGACGTTCACGCTGAAAGATCTCGGCATCGAAGTTGATGGTGAAGCAATCGCATCCGATGTCATCAATGCCCAACGCGGTGACGCATGGTGGCAACAGTATGCGTTCTGGATTACGCATGATGTGGCCCCGCAAATCAATCCCGAGCTCGCTGATGGCAGTGTGGTAGATAAGGCGCTGAACATTGATGCACAAGAACCTGTTGACGCGCAAGTCGCATTGAACGATAACAACAGTGGCTTCAACGTTATTGCGGGAGAAAATGGCCAGGGAGCCAACGCCACCAGCATTGCGAAGCAAGCCATTTCCACAGTGGAGTCATTGGGCAGTGTCCAGCCACAGACCGTTCGGGTGGAACTCGACGTAACCGAACCGACGAATACCAATGCAATTGCCGATGAGGCGAAAACCACGCTGGAAACCCTAGTGAACAATGCCGTGGCCATCAAGGTGGCGGATAAAGACATCGCCACCGTGAATGCGTCCATGCTGGGTTCGGCCATGCGCATCGACGCCAACCAGCAGTCAAAGCTGAAAGACAATGAAGTACGTAATGGCTACGTGGTCTTTGATGCCGATAAGCTGCAGCAATACTATGACGAGCAAATCAAGCCGAATCTCAAATTGGAACGTGAAGACAAGAAGGTCGTCGTCAATAATGCTGGCGAGGTGCTGAGCACTGAAACAGAAGGCCATGATGGCATTGTGATTGCCGATGGCGCGGATACGGAGGTTGGTGCTCGCTTGGCTCAGGTGCTGGCCACGGGAACTGGCTCAGTGAATGTGGACGGCAAGGTAGATCCCAAACAGGAAGTCAAGGTCGCTCATCGCGTGGCGATTGACCTGTCCGACCGTAAGCTCTATGCCTATGAGAATGACACGGTGGTCAAGACATTGAATGTCGTGGTCGCGGAGGGCAACGACAACGTCACCGGCGAATGCGTTGGCATGATGTGTACGCCGACAGGTGACTTCAACGTATGGCAAAAGTTGCCCAGTCAAGATATGAGCGGCACGCTGAATCTTGCCGATGGCACGGTGGAAACATGGGATGTCAAAGACGTGGGCTTCGTCAATTACTTCTCCTCCGGTTGCGCAATCCACCGTATTGCCGGCGGATATGTAGCGGATGCCGTAATGCCCTCCATTGCCAACGGATCTCATGGTTGCGTGGGTATCGGATGGGATGTGGCCGAATGGTTCTACAACTGGTGCAATATGGGCACGAGCGTGCATATCCAAGTGTGATATGCAACAGTGTGATATGTAACAAATACGGCATGCAGTGGTGCGACACATAATGCCGCATACGCGATGTTCGGTGTGCATGGGACAAGCTTGCCCGGCTCCAATATCGCTGTATCGCATTCGTGTAATCAAGCCCACAGCCAATATGCGTCAGGGCGGCTAGTGTTTGCACTTGGGTTCTGCTAGGTTTTCATAGGATTAAGTGTGATACAAGGAAGGCAGGATGGTGACCGAAAACACAGCACCAAACGCCGCCGCTGACGTGGAGATGAGCCAGTATGTGGCTGATCGTACCCGCGTCAACGAGGACAAGATCAAGAAGGATGACGAGATCATCAGCCAGTTCGGCGACTACAACTATGGTTGGCATGATTCTGATGCCGCCGGCGAAGCCGCAAAACGAGGCATTGATGAGAACGTCGTACGCGCGATCAGCGCCGACAAAGGCGAGCCGCAGTGGATGCTCGACATGCGTCTGCGTGGATTCAAGGCGTTCCTCGAAAAGCCCATGCCCGATTGGGGTGTGGATCTCTCCGGCTTCAACGCAGACGACTTCAAGTACTACGTCAAGCCAATCGACAAGCAGGCGAAAAGCTGGGACGAACTGCCTGACGACATCCGCAACACCTACGATCGTCTCGGCATCCCGGAGGCGGAGAAGAACCGCCTCGTCTCCGGCGTGGCCGCCCAGTACGAGTCGGAGGTCATCTACAACTCCATCCAGGAGGACCTGAAGAAGCAGGGCGTCATCTTCGTCGACACGGACACCGCTGTGCGCGAATACCCTGAACTCGTCAAGAAGTACTTCGGCACCGTCGTGCCTCCGGAAGACAACAAGTTCGGTGCCCTCAACACCGCGGCATGGTCCGGCGGCTCGTTCGTATACGTGCCGAAGGGCGTGCATGTGGACATCCCGTTGCAGGCGTACTTCCGCATCAACACCCCGGCCATGGGTCAGTTCGAGCGCACGCTCATCATCGCGGACGAAGGCTCCTACGTGCACTACGTGGAAGGCTGCACCGCCCCGATCTGGTCCGAGGACTCGCTGCACGCCGCCATCGTCGAGATCATCGTCGAAAAGCACGCCCGCGTGCGTTACACCACCGTGCAGAACTGGTCGAACAACGTCTACAACCTCGTCACCCAGCGTGCCTACGTGCGCGAGGGCGGCACGATGGAATGGGTCGACGGCAACATCGGTTCCAAGGCCACCATGAAGTACCCGGCCTGCATCCTCGCCGAACCGTACGCCAAGGCATCCACCATGTCCCTCGGCTTCGCCGGCAAGGGCCAGTACCAGGACACGGGCGCGAAGATGATTCACCTCGCCCCGCACACCAGCTCCACCATCGTCGCCAAGTCCATTTCCCGTGGTGGTGGCCGCTCCGCCTACCGCGGTCTGGTCAAAATCGTCAAGGGCGCGTACGGTTCGTCCAACTCGACCGTGTGCGATGCCCTGCTGGTCGACGACTTCTCCCGCTCCGATACCTACCCGCACGTCGATGTTCGCGAAGACGACGTTTCGATGGCCCACGAAGCCACCGTTTCCAAGATCTCCGAAGACCAGCTCTTCTACCTGATGAGCCGAGGACTCACGGAAGAAGAGGCGCGAGGCATGATCGTGCGCGGCTTCGTCGAACCGATCAGCCGCGAGCTGCCTATGGAATACGCGCTCGAACTCAACAGACTTGTGGAACTCCAGATGGAAGGATCGGTGGGCTGATTCCGATGACCGACAACACAACACCCGTCAAGGAAATCAAGATTCCGGTCGCCGACCCCAACGACCCGTACGCGATTCCGGCCGCCATGCCGTCCTCCGTGGACCATGCCGTGCGCTCGTTCAACGCAGGCGACTACCCGGAGCCCAGCCGCAAGCAGGACGAATGGCGCTACACGCCTATCGAGCGCATCAACGAGTTCTTCACCGTGTTCAAGCCTTCCGGCGAAACGCAGATCGAAGTCTCCATGATTGACGGCTCGCCGTTGGCCGAAGGCGTGAAGCTCAGCCAGATCAAGCTCGGTGAGGGCCTGTCCGGCACTGTGTCCAAGCCCAACGACCGCGTCTCCGCAGTCGAATGGGAATCCGGCCGCACCGCAACCATTCTGGAACTGTCCGGTGAAATCGCCCAGCCCGTGCTCGTCAAGGTGCACGGCGCGGGGGAGGACCTCGACGCTTTCCATCTGGTGATCGCCGCCGCCGACAAGGCTCATGCGGACGTCGTCGTGGAACACGACGGTGACGCACGACTGGCCGAAGGCGTGGAAATCACCACCGGCAAGGACTCGCACGTCTCCACCACGTTCGTTCAGGAATGGGCCAAAACCGCCAAGCATGTGGCCAACCACCGCATCCACGTCGGCGAAGGCGCATCCCTGCGCCACTCCGTCGTGACCTTGGGCGGCGACATCGTCCGCATCCGCATGGATCAGGACTTCGGCGGCGAACAGGGCGACCTCAACATGCTCGGCATCTACTTCGTGGACCCCGGCGAGCACATCGAACACCGCACGATGGTGGTACACAACCACCCCGACTGCAAGTCCCGCGTGGTCTACAAGGGCGCGCTTGACGGCAAGGGCGCGCACTCCACTTGGGTGGGCAACGCGCTCATCCAGCCCACCGCCCCCGGCACCGACTCCTACGAGCTCAACCGCAACCTGGTCCTGACCCCGGGCGCCATCGCCGATTCCGAGCCGAACCTCGAAATCGAAAACGGCAACATCATCGGTGCCGGTCACGCCTCTTCGGTGGGCCGCTTCGACGACGAGGAACTGTTCTACCTCGAATCCCGCGGCATCCCCGAAACCGACGCCCGCAAGCTCGTGGTGCGCGGCTTCTTCGGCGAACTCGTCGAGGAGATCGGCATTCCCGCCATCTCCGAACATCTGATGACCGTGATTGACCGCCGACTGGCCCGTGGTGAAAACGACGCCATGGCACAGGTCCTCGAAGACAAGTAAGAACAGCATTTTTAGGAGCACAACAATGTCAACACTCGAAATCAAGGACCTGCACGTCCACGTCGAAACCAAGGAAGGCATCAAGCCGATCCTGAAGGGTGCCACCCTGACCGTCCACTCCGGCGAAACCCACGCCATCATGGGCCCCAACGGTTCCGGCAAGTCCACTCTCGCCTACACGTTGGCCGGCCACCCCAAGTACGTGGTCGACTCCGGCGAGGCCCTCCTCGACGGCAAGGACATCCTCAAGATGACTCCGGACGAGCGCGCCAAGGCCGGCCTGTTCCTGGCCATGCAGTACCCGGTCGAAATACCGGGCGTGTCCATGACCAACTTCTTGCGCACCGCCAAGACCGAAATCGACGGCGAGGCTCCCGGTATTCGCCAGTGGGCCAAGGACCTGTCCGCAGCCATGAAGCGCCTCAAGATGGACCCGAAGTTCGCCTCCCGTTCCGTGAACGAAGGCTTCTCCGGCGGTGAAAAGAAGCGCGCCGAAGTGCTGCAGCTCGAACTGCTGAAACCGAAGTTTGCCGTCCTTGACGAAACCGACTCCGGCTTGGACGTGGACGCCCTGCGCATCGTGTCCGAAGGCGTGAACCGCGCCAAGGAAGCCAACCAGTTCGGCATCCTCATGGTCACGCACTACACCCGTATCTTGAAGTACATCAAGCCGGACATCGTGCACGTGTTCGCCGACGGCCACTTCGTCAAGACCGGCGGCCCTGAGCTGGCCGACGAACTCGAAGAGAACGGCTACGACCAGTACCTGCCCGAAGGCGCCGACTCCGAGTCCGCACTGGCCTGAGTCCGTGACCGTGGGAGTCTGACATGCCCTATTCTCGACACGCTCCGGGCCGCTTAGGCCAGGTCTTTACGGTCGCGAACAGGCCATGTCAGACTCCCCCTCGTTTCGTACAATTGTTACGTAAGTAGGGGGAACATAATGGTTGATTTTAAGGCGATTCGGGCGCAGTTCCCGATTCTGGATCAGGAGATTCACGGGCACCCGCTCGTGTACCTGGATTCTGCGGCCACCTCGCAGAAGCCGAATGCGGTGATCGATGCCGAGGCGAACTTCTACCGTACAATTAACGCCGGCGTGCACCGTGGTGCGCACGAGCTGGCCGCCCGTAGCACCATGGCCTTTGAGGAGGCCCGAGCCAAGGTGGCCAAGCTGGTCGGCGCGAATGCGGCCGAAGGTGAAGAGGAGGTCGTCGTCACCGGTGGTGCCACGGCCGGACTGAACCTGCTCGCCACCGCATTCGGCAATGCATCGCTGGGGCGTGGGGGAGAAGCCGCCAAGCGTTTTGCCCTGAAGCCGGGCGATGAGATTGTCGTCTCGCGTGCGGAACATCATTCGGTGCTGCTGCCGTTCCAGGAGCTGTCCTACCGTACCGGCGCCACCTTCAAGTGGATCGACCTGACCGAGGACGGCCGTGTGCGTACGGACAACCTCGACGAAGTCATCACCGAGCGTACCAAGGTCGTGGCCGTCACCCACGTGGGTAACGCCACGGGTGCCATCACCAACATCGCCCCGATCATCAAGCGTGCGCATGAAGTAGGTTCGATCTTCATCTTGGACGCTTGCCAGTCCGTACCGCACCTCAAGGTCGATTTCCACGCGCTTGATGTGGACTTCGCCGTCTGGAGCGCGCACAAGATGTACGGTCCTACCGGCGTCGGTTTCCTGTATGGTAAGCGCGAACTGCTCGAAGCCCTGCCTCCGGCCAACTTCGGCGGCTCCATGGTCGAGCTCGCCTACATGGACCACGAGGCCCAATACATGGCCCCTCCGGCCCGCTTCGAGGCCGGCACCCAGCCGGTCGCCCAAGTGGTGGCCGCAGGCGTCGCCGCCGAATGGATGATGAACATCGGGCTCGAGAACATCGAAGCCCATGAGAAGACCATCGCCGCCGAACTGCTCAAGCTCGGCGACGTCGATGGCATTCGCATCCTCGGGCCGCGCGAAAACGTGGACCGCATCGGCACCGTGGCGTTCGACGTGGCCGGCGTGCATCCGCACGATGTGGGCCAGTTCATCGACGCCCAGGGCATCGCGATTCGCGTGGGACACCACTGCGCCCAGCCGGTACACCGCCACTTCGGCCTATACGCATCCAACCGTGCCTCCTCCGGTGTCTACAATTCGGTCGAAGATGCCCAAGCGTTGGTCGAAGCGGCCAAGGGCATCCGTAAGTTCTTTGGAGTGGAGTAAAACAGAACACCATGAACGAATTCGGTATGAGCGGGGATGACCTCGAACAGATGTACCAAGAGGTCATCCTCGAGGCGTCGAAACATCCGCATGGCAAGGAATCCTTTGCGCCCAACGCAGCGGTCGAACAGTCCGCGGACGCAGCGGCCAATGTCACCGTGCAAGCCAGCCACGAATACTGCACGCCCGGTGAATCGCACCAG
>OAVT01000243.1_pt1 | contig 13592 bp, 8 predicted proteins | sample 1476461 | NCBI WGS metagenome assembly OAVT01 (sample SAMEA2580109, study PRJEB22360) | human gut metagenome | biome: human gut; feature: human-associated habitat; material: faeces | place: Denmark | collected 2008/2010
CCGGGCTCAGTTCGACGTGACTTTGAAGCAGGTCATGTCCAGCCCCGCCGGCCCGATCGTCGATGAGGATACCTTCGACGCCGACAAGCTCACCGACGCCGACACCATCGTCTCCAAGAAGGCCTTCGCCGGCCCGTACACGCTGACCGCCTTCAAGATCAACGAGTCCGCCGCCTACGCTAAGAACGACTCCTACAAGGGCCTGACCCCGGCCAAGAACTCCGCCGTGCAGGTCAAGTACTTCGCCGACGCCTCCAACCTGAAGATGGCCGTCCAGCAGGGCCAGGTCGACGTGGCCTACCGCTCCCTGAGCCCGACCGACATCGAGGACCTCTCCAAGGACTCCAAGGTCAAGGTCGTCAAGGGCCCGGGCGGTGAGGAGCGCTTCATCGCCTTCAACTTCAAGATTCAGCCCTACGGCGAATCCCAGCCCGACGCCGATGCCAACAAGGCCAAGGCCGTGCGCCAGGCCGTCGCCAACCTCATCGACCGCGAAGAGCTCGCCACCAAGGTCTACAAGGGCACCTACACCCCGATGTACTCCTTCATTCCGGACGGCCTGGCCGGTCACGATGACACGCTGAAGTCCGCCTACGGCGACGGCAACGGCAAACCGAGCACCGAGAAGGCCAAGAAGGTCCTCGCCGACGCCGGCGTCACCACCCCGGTCGACCTCAAGCTTCAGTACAACAGCGACCACTATGGCTCCGCCTCCGCCGACGAGTACGCGGCCTTGAAGTCCCAGCTTGAGGAAGGCGGCCTGTTCAAGGTCGACATGCAGTCCACCGAATGGACCCAGTACAACAAGGATCGTGTGGTTACCGACGATTCCGACGGTGTGTACCCGGTCTACCAGCTTGGATGGTTCCCGGACTACTCCGACCCGGACAACTACCTGTCCCCGTTCTTCCGCGATGGTAACTTCGTGAACAACGGCTACTCCAACAAGGAAGTCAACGACCTGATCGTCAAGCAGGCCGGCGAGAAGGACGAGTCCGCTCGTGGAGACATCCTCAAGCAGATTCAGAAGCTCGAGACCGAAGACCTCTCCACCATCCCGCTGCTGCAGGGTGCCCAGGTCGCCGTCACCGGCACCTCCGTGAAGGGTGTCACCCTCGACGCTTCCTTCCGCTTCCGCTATGCCTCCGTCACCAAGGGCTGATCCAGCATGAGCTCCCCTCTTTGAGGGGGGGGAGCTGTCTGCCGACGGCAGACTGAGGGGAGCCCAACTCGTATGACTCCCCTCAGTCGGCTTCGCCGCCAGCTCCCCTCGGAGAGGGGAGCCTTTATTGCTTTATATACCGATTACCAACACCAAGGAGCATCGCGTGTCAGACAGCGCCATAGCGACCTCCAGCACCACTCCGGCGAAAGCCAAGACGAAGAAGAACCGACTGTCAGGTAGTTTCTTCCGCTTCGTGCTGACGAGGTTCCTTCTCATTATTCCCACCGTTTTCATTCTGGTCACCATCGTGTTCTTCGTGATGCGCGCCACCGGCGACCCGATTTCCGCCGCCCTGGGCGGCCGAGCTGGCGGTTCCCGCCCCCCGGGGCGCCCCCCTGACCCCCGCCGAACTCCAGCAGCGCATCCACGCGGCCGGCTATGACCGCCCGCTGATCGTGCAATACGTCGACTATCTTGGCGGCCTGCTGCACGGCGACCTCGGCACGACGCTGACCGATAACCAGCCGGTGATCAGCATTCTTACGCACTACGGCGCCGCCACATTCGAACTGGCCTTCCTCGCCCTGATTGTGGCGCTGATTGTCGGCATCGGCCTAGGCCGACTCGCCGCCCGCAAACGCGACCGTGCCGCCGACGCCGGCATACGCACCTTCGCCATCCTGTGCTACGCCACCCCGGTGTTCTTCCTCGGCCTGGTCCTGAAGCTCATCTTCGCCGTCTGGCTCAACATCCTGCCCGCCTCCGGCCGCTCCGACCTGAACTCCGAAATGCAGTTCACCCGTCTGGTCTCGCCGACCGGCTTCTACATCATCGACGCCATCCAGCTCGGCGACATGAACGTGCTCGTCGACGTGCTGCGCCACGCCGTGCTGCCGGCCGTCGCCCTAGGCCTCCTGACCGCCGGCGTGTTCATCCGTCTGGTACGCACCAACGTCATCTCCACCTACAATTCCGGCTACGTCGAGGCTGCCCGCTCGCGCGGCGTCTCCGAAAAGCGCCTGCTCAACAAGCACGCCTGGCGACCGGCCCTGATCCCGATCATCACCGTCATGGGCATGCAGATCGCCCTGATGCTCGCCGGTGCGGTCCTGACCGAAACCACCTTCGAATGGAAGGGCCTGGGCTTCATGCTGTCCCAGTACCTGAAGGCCCGTGACTTCGTGGCCGTGCAGGGCATCGTGATCCTTATCGCCATCATCGTGGCCGTCGTCAACTTCCTCGTCGACGTCATCGCCGCGCTTATCGACCCGAGAGTGAGGTACTGAGATGACCACCGCATCCCAAGACAAGATCACCGTCCCCGGTGACGACCGCCTTACCAAGCTCAACGTCAGCACCAAGACGCCGTTCTGGACCAAGATCCCGATCATCAAGGAACTGCGCGTGGCGGTCGGCTGGCAGAAGGGCATGCTGATCACCGGTCTCGCGATCACCGCGTTCTTCCTGCTCGTGGCCCTCTTCGCCCCGCTGATCGCCCCCTACGGCCACGCCCAGATCAAGGCCGCCGACGGCACGTCCTTCCCGGCGCAGGCCGCACCCTCCGCCGAACACATCTGGGGCACCACCGCCGCCGGATTCGACGTGTTCTCCCGTGTGGTGTGGGGCGCACGCACCGCCGTCATCGCCATCGTCGTGGCCGTGCTGCTCTCCATCTTCGCCGGCGTGCTGCTCGGCCTGGTCTCCGGCTACTACGGTGGCTGGGTGGACCGCATTCTGGTGATGATCGCCGACGCCGTCTACTCCTTCCCCTCGCTGCTGCTCGCCATTCTGATGGCCATCATGATCTCCCACGGCCAGTCCGGCCTGTGGAGCGGCATTCTGGCTTCCGGCATCTCCATCACCGTGGTGTACATCCCGCAGTATTTCCGCACAATTCGCGCCGAAGTGATCCGCATCAAGGAATCCGCGTATGTCGAGTCCGCGCGCGTGGTCGGCGCCTCCACCTGGCGCATCATGACCAAGCACCTGTTCAAGAACTCCACACGAACCCTGCCGGTCATCCTGACGCTGAACTCCTCCGAAGCCATCCTGACCCTTGCGGGCCTGGGCTTCCTGGGCTTCGGCATCGAACCGACCGCGGCCGCCGAATGGGGATACGACCTGAACCGCTCGGTTTCCGACGTGACCGCCGGCATCTGGTGGACTGCCGTGTTCCCGGGCATCGCCATCGTGCTCATCGTGCTCGGCATCACGCTCGTGGGCGAATCGCTCAACGATCTGGCCGACCCGCGTCTGCGCGCCCGCAAGTCCGCCGGCGAAGTGGTCGGATCGATCGAAGACACGTCCGTCGACCCAAACGAGAAGCCGACCGCACGCAACGAGGTGATTGCCGAACTCGACGCGAACGTCGACCCGCCGGCCACCGTCACCGACCATGACCCGACCATCGTCGCCTCCGAATGGACCGGCGAGGGCAAGCCGGAAGGCAAGGAGGGAGAGATGAGCGAAAACAACAAGAATCTCGCCGATATCAAGGACCTGTCCGTCTCCTTCATGACCGACGCCGGCTCCATCAAGGCCGTTGAGGACGTGAACTTCACCATTCCGCGCAAGACCGTGGTCGGCGTGGTCGGCGAATCCGGTTCCGGCAAGTCCGTGACCGCGCGCTCCATCATCAAGCTGCTGCCGGAGACGGCCACCACCTCCGGTGCCGTCTACCTGTCCAAGCGCGATGGCTCCGATTCGCTGGACGTGCTCTCCCTGAGCGGCGAACAGCTGCGCGAAGTGCGTGGTTCCGAGGCCGCGATGGTGTTCCAGGAGCCCAATTCGGTGCTGAACCCGGTGTACACCATCGGCTGGCAGATTGAAGAGGGCCTGCGCGCCCACGGCATGAAGGACAAGAAGGAACTGCGCGCCAAGGCCATCAACATCCTGAAGAAGGTCGGCATCCCGGATGCCGAAACCCGCGTGGACTACTACCCGCACCAGTTCTCCGGCGGCCAGAAGCAGCGCATCGTCATCGCCATGGCGTTGGTGCTGAACCCCGGCCTGATTCTGGCCGACGAGCCCACCACTGCCCTCGACGTGACCGTGCAAGCCGAAATTCTCGACCTGCTGCGCCTCGCCCGTGACGAGTTCGACGCCTCCGTGCTCATCATCACCCACAACATGGGCGTGATCGCGGACATCGCCGACCAGGTGGTCGTCATGTACCGCGGCCACGTGGTCGAGCAGGGCGACGTGGAGCAGATCTTCTACCATCCGAAGGACGACTACACCAAGCGACTGCTGGGTGCCGTGCCGCGCATCGGTCAGAAGCTGGTCGTGCGCGACCGCGAGGGCAAACCGATCGAGCGCAAGGCCGATTGGCGCGAACAGCCGATCGCCGTCGAGGCCAAGAACCTGACCATCACGTACCCGGGCCATCTCATGCAGCCCGACTTCAAGGCCGTGGACGGCGCGAACTTCACCATCCACCGCTCCGAAGTGCTGGGCCTGGTGGGCGAGTCCGGTTCCGGCAAGTCCACCACCGGCCGTGCCATCGCCGGCCTGCAGAAGGTGTCCGGCGGCTCCCTGAACGTGCTCGGCATCGAGATGAACGGCGTCAAGGAGCGTGACTTCAAGCCCAAGCGCGCGGACATTGGTTTCGTGTTCCAGGATCCGGGCTCCTCGTTCAACCCGCTGATGACCATCGCGGAGAATGTGGCCGAGCCGCTGCTCGTGCACCACAAGTACGGTTCCGTGGCCGATGCCAAGAACTATGTGGGCGACCTGCTGGAGATGGTCCAGCTGCCGCGCGCCTACATGAACCGTTTCCCGCATGAGCTGTCCGGCGGCCAGCGCCAGAGGGCGTCTTTGGCGCGTGGTTTGGCGTTGAAGCCGTCGCTGCTGATCGCCGATGAGCCGACTTCTGCATTGGACGTGTCGGTGCAGGCCAAGGTGTTGGAGCTGTTCAAGCGACTGCAGGCGGAAATCGGCTTCGCGTGCCTGTTCATCACCCATGATTTGGCGGTGGTCGATATGCTTGCCGACCGCATCATGGTGATGCATAAGGGCCAGATCGTGGAGCACGGCGATGCCGGCCAGATTATGCAGCACCCGGAGAACCCGTACACCAAGAAGCTGCTGGCCTCCCTGCCCGTGCCCGACCCGCGCGAACAGCAGCAACACCGCGCCCACCTCCACGAGCTCCTAGCCCAAGAGGCGTAATCGCATAGCATTGAAGCTCCCTCGTCAGAGGGAGCTAACTTTATATCCGCTAGTACTGCTGCCCATCGAACTGGAACAGGGCGTGGGCGTCGCCGTGCTTTTTGTTCTCGATGTAAGTATGGAACAGCTCCAGCCGCTCGCTCGTGCTGGCCGCTAGGGGAGTGGGCAGGTCATCCAGATCGAACCAGCCGACGCTCAGGCTTTCCTCGTCGCCCACGAACGGCTCGGCATTGCCGCCGGGCTTCAGGGCGCACAGGAACGAATGATCCATGTACATGGTGTTGTCGCCATTGGCGTAGGTCAGTACCTTGTTTGACGAGGTGACGGCCACCAAATCGGTGACGATGGCATCGATGCCCGTCTCCTCCTTGATTTCGCGCACCACCGTGTCCGCCGGCTGTTCGCCCGGCTCGTTGATGCCGTAGACCATCGCCCATTCGCCCGTGTCCGAACGACGGCCCAACAGCAGTTGACCATGTTCGTTCAGTACACAACCGGTCACGCCATTGAGCCACAACAGATCATGGCCGATCTTCTTACGCAATTCCAACACAAATTCCGGAGTGGACACATTGCCTCCTTAGTAGAAAAGAAGCTCCCTCATCAGAGGGAGCTTAGGTTACTTCGCTTGGGCAGCCTGCTCGGCCATCCAGGCTTCGACGTCGTCGATCTGCTTCGGGATGCCGGCGGAAATCCATTCGGGGCCGTTCTCGGTCATGAGCACGTCGTCCTCGATGCGGATGCCGATGCCGCGGTATTCCGGCGGAATCAGCAGATCATCCTCGCGGAAGTACAGGCCGGGCTCGATCGTGAAGATCATGCCCGGGCGAATCGGCGCGCTCTGATAGGACTCGAAACGGGCCTGCGCGCAATCATGCACATCAAGACCCAGGTGGTGGGCCACGCCGCAGGCGAGCCAACGGCGGTGCTGCTGGCCTTGCGGGGACAGCGACTCCTCGACGCTCACCGGCAGCAGACCCCAATCGTGCAGACGCTCGGCGATCACACGCATGCAGGCGTGGTGGATGTCGGAATAGGTGGCACCCGGCTTGGCGGCTTCGAAACCGGCCTGCTGCGAGTCGAGCACGGCCTGGTACAGACGCTTCTGGAAGTCGGTGAACTTGCCGTTGGTCGGGAAGGTGCGGGTGATGTCGGCCGTGTACAGGGAATCGACCTCAACGCCGGCATCCACCAGCAGCATGTCGCCGGTCTTCACCACACCGGTATTGCGCATCCAGTGCAGAATCGGGGCGTGGGGGCCGGAGGCCACGATGGAGTCGTAACCGACGGCGTTGCCCAGTTCACGGGACACGGCGTTGAACGCGCCTTCGAGGATACGCTCGGAGCGCGGCTTGTCGAGCGCGGCCGGCAGTGCGGAGAGCAGACGGTCGAAGCCATGCTTGGTGGCGTCCACGGCCTTGCGCATCTCGTTGATTTCGTAGCCGTCCTTGACCATGCGTGCCTCGGCGGCGAACTCGTGCAGCTTGTCGTCGGATGCGGAGTTCTTGTCCGGATCGGCGAAACCGTTGGCCTCGCGGATGGATTCAACCATCGAAGTGATTTGCGGGTCGGTTTCGCTGACCACGCGCACGCGTACGGCGCCGGCTTCGGCACCCACGTCCTTGGACAGGGCGTCGGCCAGCTGGGCGATGTCGTGGGTCTCGATGCCGGTCATCGCCTGCATCTCCTTGAGACCGGCACGCGGGCCAACCCAGTATTCGCCGTAGTGGGCGGACATGAAGAAGTCCTCGGTGGAGTTGTCGGCGCGCGGCGCCACGAACAGTTCCGGAGTGTGCGTCTTGCCGGCGGCGGCTTCGGGGGAGTCGGGGTCGACCGGGTTCAGGACCAGCACGGCGCCGGCCTCGTAATCGGAACCCAGACCGGTGTAGTAGGCGAACGTGGTGTCCGGGCGGAACATGTAATCGCAATCATTGTTGCGCACCTTCGGCTGGCCGGCCGGAATGACCAGACGTTCGCCCGGGAAGGCCTTGCCCAGCGCCTCAAGGCGGGCTGGCGTGAACTTGGAGGATTCGAGAGGATTAATCTCCGGATCATCGTCGGCCCAGCCGGACTTCATGAACTCCTTGAATGCGGCCGACTGCGGGCGCAGCGAGCGGTTGTTCACGCGGTCGCTCATCGACTGGTTCGCGCCCGGTGCCGTAGCGCGCTCTTCGGCCTCGTATTCCTTGTCCTTGGCGGTGATCACTTCACCCATTGCCACTCTCCTGTATGTAGTTGTTGTCGAATCATCGATTCCCACCTCATATTAGTCGGCTTTATGCGATGTGCCACGATTGACGGCTGACGGTAAAACCAAGTACGGAATTTGGACGGTCTTCCGGACATGCCCATATGGCGAGTGCGGCGGGCTGGAATGCGGGCCCGTTTATTGTTCTCGGTAGGGAAGGAGAGGGGCATGGGCTTGGGCTGGAGCTTGCCGATTGATATTGACATATTCTGTGGGCTGAATCCATGTGAACCCATGCGATGAAGGTTTATCGCGTCGCGGGACTCACTGCTATGCGGAGGTCTCCACCTGAGGCACCCCGGCTTTGATCAGTTTTACCCGCAGCGGAGTACGTTCGATGACGTCGGCGTATGTGAAATGGACGATTTCGGTGGCACCGGCTCGTTTCAGTCCCTCGTCGCGTGCGCGTTCCTTGGCCACCACCTCCTGAATGCTGCGGTTATCGGTCATGGCTGGGTCCACGTATTTTTGTGTGCCGTCGTATTCGGCCACTATCACGCGCCCGTCATCGAGCTTCCATACGAAATCAACGCGGTACTCGGTATTCGTCTGTGGGTCGGTCACCGTTACCTGAATACGCGGCGTGAGGAAGCGATCTTCGATGATGGTGCCTCGCGCGAGGGATTCTCCGCCATTCTCGCTCCTTTCGTTTGCATAGCGCAGCAGGCGGAATACTCGGGCATAATCGATTCTCCATTGAACGCAGTCGGCGGCTATCTCTTCCTTGGTTATTCCCTTGGCAAGGGCCGAGTCAAAGATCGGCAACGCAAACCGAAAATCAAGGTCTATGGCGGCCTCGACCAAGGTTCTAGCCGGTGATATCAGGGATAGGCCGGAGGCCTCGTAATGTGTCTTCGGATTGTTCATATCGGGCATATAGACATGTCGTAAGCGCTGATGGCATTGACGAGATCCATGATCGGAAGTCACGATGGTTATGCAGTCATCATGCAAATGCCATTGATGTTCGAATCCATAGGCACTTACTGCCACCAAGCCGCCAAAAACCCACTGAGGATGCTCTTGCGCAAGAGCGCGGGCCATATGCAACGTTCGCTCCGGCGGCGTCAAACCATCCCAGTATGCGGTATTTGCATAAAGACTGGGAATGCCGTCATACACTTTCAACAACTCGCCACTCTGGGCACGGCGGCGTAGAGCGGTCTGTTCCGCTTCATTTCTTGAATAGACGCATCTCAGCTCATTCTGCGCGGCTGATATGAGCGAGGCCACTGCTTTGTGTGTCTTCATGACGTCGAGCGTAGCCGGAACGAAGCAGCGTAAGTATGAATTTCAGCCATTGTGGTTCTAGCCTCGGAGCTTGGCTGTCTTGGAGTGAGATATTCCCGATAATTTCAAGGTATTAGGCCGCTAATTCGGAATAGTGGATAACATGCAAAACTTATCCACCATCAGTAATGTCATTCGAACAACGTGCTTTGGGGATTCGAACAAGATATCATCGGCGAAGGCGGATGTAGCTGGTAGAGGGCGGCGAATTGACGGTTAACGGTGCTTATGCTTTGTACGCCGTCGGTGCTGGTTCAGATATTGGCTGGCTTCTGTCTGAGTGTGGAATCTAGCGTCGGCGTGAGTCCAATGGTTGTATCGGGGCCGACGATTTGCTGCAATTTATTGGCGGCATAGATCCAGGGCTTGGACGGCTGCCGACGGTGAGAGCAGTCATAACAGTGAATGAGCCTCTGCGAGTTCAAAAGATGATGTAGAGGACGTTTGTGAGAGTCGTTTCCGGGGCAAGACATGGTCGATTGACGACGTTGAAATTTCTCAACGACGGCAGAATGGCATGCCTTGGCGAGGAGACGACACTGAGAGGCGATGGAGTCGGGATTAATCCAGGTTTTGGCCAGCCACCGACTCGCAAGAGCATCATAGCGTCGGTGTACCGCCAGAAGCTGGCACTGTACCGACGCTGAATAGCATCAGCGTCGCCGGACATACAAGTTTTGGATTGCAGCCGACTAAGAATGAGATGCCGACGGCAAGAGCCGCATTGCAACTATATGAGACGGCTTCACTGTGCGTGGCTGCAGGTAGAGACTGCCCGCGCGGCGGCGACATATGAGACGGTTTCACTGTGCGCGCACGATAAACCACCCCGGCGGCTAGGATAGAGGGAATTGAGGGAGTGCGGCTCCACGCGTGAAGGCAAGAATCCCGAACCATGCGGGGCAAACCTGTGCAAGGGGAGCTTCCTGCGCATGCGGAAGCGGAATATATGCGGGCATGCGTAGACATGACGAGAATGGCGCGAACACGTAAGTGGCATACGCACTCCGAACGGCGCAACAGCAACACGAGCAGAGGTTAGAAGAGGATATGTCATTCGAGCATCCGAATCGGAACAATGAGAGCATGCGGGACGTCGAACTGGACATCATGAGCCGCCCGCCGGAGCATAACACCACCAATCTGGATCTCGACCGGATGAACCTGATGCTCGACATCCTGGGCCACCCGGAGCAGTCGTTCCGCGTGATTCATATCACCGGCACCAACGGCAAAGGCTCCACCGCACGCATGGCCGAGGCCATCTGCCGCGCCTACGGTATGCGCACCGGCCTGTACACGTCGCCGCATCTGGAGAAGATCAACGAGCGTATCGCCATCGACGGCCAGCAGCTGTCCGATGACGATTTCATCGACATCTGGGACCAGACCAAGGATCTCGTGGCCCTGGTGGACGCCAAGATGGAGGAGCAAGGCAAGCCGAAGATGAGCTTCTTCGAAGTGCTCACCGCCATGGCCATCTGGAAGTTCGCCGACACGCCCGTGGACGTGGCCATCGTCGAGGTCGGCATGGGAGGCCTGTGGGACGCCACCAACGTGCTCAACGCGGATGCGGCCATCATCGGCCCGGTGGACATGGACCACATGCAGTGGCTGGGCGACACCGTCGAACAGATCGCCACCGAGAAGGCCGGCATCATCAAGCCGAACTGCACCGCCATCATCGGCCCGCAGCCGCATGAGGAAGCCGTCATGCCGATTCTCGCCGAAGCCGCCGAACGCAACCACGCCATGCTCGTGCGCGACGGCTACGAAATGACCGCGTCCGACCGTATGGCCGCAGTCGGCGGCCAAGTCGCCACCCTGACCACGCCCAACGGCACTTACGAGGGCGTGCCGATCGCCAAGTTCGGCGAGCATCAGGCCCACAACGCGCTTGCCGCGCTCGCCGCCTCCGAAGTGGTGATTCCGGTCAACGGTCCGCTGGACGGCGACTTGGTGGCCGAGGCGTTGAGCTCGGTCAAGATTCCCGGACGCATCGAACAGATCCGCACCTCACCGACCATCATTCTGGATGGCGGACACAACGTGAATGCCGCCGAAGCCCTGCGCAAGGCCATCGAGGAAAGCTACGACTTCAAGCAGCTGGTCGGTGTGGTCGCCATGATGCGCGACAAGCAGGTCGAGGAATATCTGGGTGTTCTGGAGCCGATCCTGAGCTCCGTGGTGGTCACCGAGAATTCGTGGCGCGAGCGCGTGATGCCGGCCGACGAGCTTGAGAAGATTGCCGTGGACGTGTTCGGTCGTGACCGTGTGATCAAGGAAGCGAACCTGCCTGACGCGATTCAGACCGCCGTCAATATGGTCGATGCCGAGGACGAGCTGGGCGTGGGCTACGGCCACGGCGTGCTTATCTGCGGCAGCTTCGTCACCGCCGGCGACGCACGCCTGATGCTTGAGGAACACGCCAGCCCCACGATGAGGCAGGCTATGGCCGTTCATCAGCCGGCGGTTGGCCCGGACGGTTCGGATCGGCCGGCAGACAAGGCCGAGGATGAGGCCGCCGACAACCTCGAGGATTCGGTAAGCCCGGACGACTTCGACGTGTTCGACGTCCTCGGCCTCGGCAAGGAACAGGCCAGTGACGCCGGTAACGCCGGCACCGGCACGGCCAGTGCCGACACCGACACCGATGATTCCGCCGACGCCCGGTAACCCGCATCCAAGGCATATCGGATACCCGGACACCCGGCATACGGAAAACAGTCTCACGCCATGTATCTCAAGGAACTCACCCTCCGCGGATTCAAATCCTTCGCCTCCGTCACCACGCTGCGCTTCGAGCCCGGCATCACGGCGGTGGTCGGCCCCAACGGTTCGGGCAAGTCGAACATCGTCGACGCCCTGATCTGGGTAATGGGTGAGCAGGGCGCCAAAAACCTGCGCGGCACTTCGATGGAGGACGTGATTTTCGCAGGCACGTCCTCCCGCCCGCCATTAGGCCGTGCACAGGTGAGCCTGACCATCGATAATTCCGATCACACGCTCGATATCGATTACACGGAAGTCACCATCTCCCGCACCATCTTCCGCAACGGAGGCTCCGAATACGCGATCAACGGCTCGCAATGCCGCCTGCTCGACATTCAGGAACTCCTCTCCGATACCGGTCTTGGCCAGCAGATGCACGTGATCGTAGGCCAGGGACGATTGGATGCGATTCTGAAGGCCGACCCGTCCGGCCACCGTGCGTTCATCGAAGAGGCCGCCGGCATCCTGAAGCACCGCAAGCGCAAGGAACGCGCGTTGCGCAAGCTGGCCAATACCGAAACGAACCTGAGCCGACTCGACGATTTGCTGGGGGAGATTCACCGTCAGCTCGGCCCCCTCGGACGCCAGGCACGCACCTCCCGGCGCGCCGACGCGATTCAGATATCCGTACGCGACGCCCAAGCCCGCCTGTACGCCGAAGACGCTCAACGCTCGATGAGCCGTCGCGACACGGTACGTCAAGAGCTTGGCGCTGTGCGCAACCAGCTGGCCGTCGCCCAACGTGAACTCGCCCAAGTCAAAGTACGCATCGAACAGGTCGAGGCGTTGAGCTCCGAATCCAGTCCGGCCATCGCCAAGGCCAACCAATACTGGCATGAATTCTCGCAGACCCGCGAACGACTGAACGCGCTCGCCCAGTTGGCCGAAGAGCGCAGCCGGTCACTCACCGGCCAGATCGTCACCAACTTCGGTGAGGATCCCGGCATGCTCGTCAAACGAGCCGAGGAACTGGAATCTCAGGCCGCGGCACAAACCAAGGCCGTGGCCGATGCGCGCATCGCACTCGACAAGGCCACCGAGGAACGCGCCGACGACGAGAAGAAGCTTGCCTCAGTCCGCCAGACCTTGACGGAACTGCGCAAAACCGCACAGGAGCGCGATGCGCAGATCGCCCGACTGCGCGAACTCATCGCCCGCGAGGAATCCGCCGTACAACTGGCGACCAGCCGCGCCAAGGATTACGCCTCCCAACGCGACTCGCTGACTTCCCAGCGCGACGATGCCCAGCAACAGCTGGACGCATTGCGCAGCGAAGCGGACTCCATTGCCGACGATGACGGTGCCGCATTGGACGCCGCACGTGCAACGCTCGCCGAATGCCGCGAACGACTGAATGAACGCGCCGATAAGCAGCGCGAGATACAGTCCAAGATCATCTCGCTCAAATCCAAGGCCGATGCGCTTGCCGACACGCTAGACAGCCGCAATGCCTCCGGATCGTTGGAGCGCGATACGGACGTGGCCTCGCTTGGCCGACTCACCGACTTCATCCATGTGGCCGAAGGCTGGGAAGAAGCCGTGGCCCACGCGCTCGACCAGTATGCCAGCGCCATCGTGGTACCCGCGGCAGGCAACATGTTGCACGCCCTCGAACGCGCTCGGGAAGATAAGCTCGGCAAAGCCGTGGTGCTGACCGCGAGCATTGCCGGCGATCCCGCCACAGAGCCGGGCACGGAGTCGGAGGAGAGTAGCGCCGAGAACGCGGGCAATCGGGCAACGCGCTGGCAGCACTCGTCACCGCGAACCCGGATGCCGAGAACCCGGCACAGGCCGAAGCGGTCGTGCGCACCGTGCGTCTCCTGCTGGCTGATGTAGCCGCGGCCGGCACCGCCGACGAAGCCCAACAGATTGTGGCATTCGGCGAAGCCATGCGGGCCGTCACCAAGAACGGCGAGACCTTCACACACGGCGTGGCGGCGGTCGGCG
>OAVT01000255.1_pt1 | contig 12612 bp, 10 predicted proteins | sample 1476461 | NCBI WGS metagenome assembly OAVT01 (sample SAMEA2580109, study PRJEB22360) | human gut metagenome | biome: human gut; feature: human-associated habitat; material: faeces | place: Denmark | collected 2008/2010
CCGGCCGCGAAGCCGAAGAGACCGTGGGCTCGCTGCGCTCCTGGTATGATGGCGACCCGAACGACATCGCCCAGCTCGAAGCCTGGGAAACCCTGCCGCACGAGCGTCTGAGCCCGCGCGCGGACACCGTGGCCAGCCGCATGGCCGTGTTCCGCAGACTCAAGCATCCGAGCGATACCGATTCGATGTTCGGCCCGATTCGCATTCTCGTCATGCCGATCCGCTCGCTCATCCAGCCAGTCGTCCAAGGACTGGGCGATGTCGAGCCGCTCGTGTTCACCGTGGGGGAGGACCTGCCCCTCGACGAAGCCGCCAAACGTCTGATCGAAAACGCCTATACGCGCGTGGACCTGGTCATGGACCGTGGCGAGTTCGCGGTGCGCGGAGGCATTCTTGACGTATTCCCGCCCACCGCACCGCACCCGGTGCGTATCGAATTCTTCGGCGACGAAATTGACACCATCAAGGAATTCCACGCCTCCGACCAGCGTACCTACGGCGACGGCCTCAAGACCATCTGGGCCACCGCATGCCGTGAACTGCAGCTGACCGACGCCGTGCGCACCCGCGCCAAAGCCTTGGTCGGTTCGATTCCCAATGCTGAGGACATGCTCGAATCCATCGCCAACGCCATTCCGGTCGAAGGCATGGAATCCCTGATGCCCGCACTCGTGGACCATCTGGAACCGGTGGGCTCCATGCTTCCCAAGCACGCCGTGATCCTCCTGAGCGACCCGGAGAAACTGCGCCGCTCCGCCGAAGACTTGGCAAAAACCGCGAACGAGTTCCTGGCCGCAAGCTGGCATGTGGCCGCCTCCGGCCACGGCGCCGGCGCGCCCATCAGCTTCGACGAAGCCAGCTTCCTCGACTATGCGGAAACCATCAGCTCCCTCGAATACTCCGAACATCCGGTGATTCGCCTCACCAGTTTCGGCGTGGACACCACGTTGACCGGCCATGTGCAGCTCGACGCCCAGAACCCGGCCGAATTCCGAGGGGATGAGGCCAAGGCCTCCCAAGGCATCGAAGGCCTGCTCGATGCCGGCTTCCACGTCACCATCACCGCCGCTGCGGCCGGCACCTTGGCCAGGCTCAAGCGTGCGATCAACACTACCGGCATCGCCAATTTCGACGTCATCCGCTCTCAGGCCATCGACGGCTTCGTGGACAAAGCCGCCAAAATCGCCCTGCTCACCGAACGCGACCTGACCGGCCGCACTTCAGCCGTGGCCGTGGCCAAAACGCCGAAACGCCGGCGCAAGGCCATCGACTTGGTGGAGCTCAAAAAAGGCGATTACGTGGTGCACGAGCAGCACGGCATTGGCCGGTTCATCGAAATGCGTCAGCGCACCATCGGCACCGGCGCCAACAAAACCACTCGCGAATACCTGGTCATCGAATATGCGCCTTCCAAGCGCGGCGCCCCGGCGGACAAACTGTTCATCCCCACCGACCAGCTCGACCAGGTCAGCAAATACATCGGCGCCGAAGCCCCCAAGCTCAACAAGCTCGGCGGCTCCGACTGGGCGGCCACCAAGGCCAAGGCCCGCAAGCACGTCCACGAGATCGCCGACGACCTGATCAAGCTGTACTCCGCCCGCCAGCGCGCCAAGGGCTTCGCGTTCAGCCCGGACACCCCATGGCAGAAAGAGCTGGAAGACGCCTTCCCCTATCAGGAAACCGCCGACCAGCTCACCACCATCGACGAAGTTAAATCCGACATGGAAAAGCCCGTGCCGATGGACCGCCTCATCTGCGGCGACGTGGGCTTCGGCAAAACCGAAATCGCACTGCGTGCCGCCTTCAAGGCCGTGCAGGACGGCAAGCAGGTGGCCGTGCTCGTGCCCACCACGCTGCTTGTCCAGCAGCATTACGAGACGTTCAGCGAACGATTCGAGGGTTTCCCGGTCAATGTGGCGGCCATGAGCCGATTCCAGACCACCAAAGAGATCAACGAGGCCATCGAGGGGCTGGAAACCGGCACGGTGGACGTGGTCATCGGCACGCACAAGCTGCTGAACCCGAAAATCAAGTTCAAGGATCTGGGACTCGTCATCATCGATGAGGAGCAGCGTTTCGGCGTGGGACACAAGGAGACGCTGAAAGCCCTGCGCACCAACGTGGACGTGCTGTCCCTGTCTGCCACGCCTATCCCGCGCACGCTGGAAATGGCCGTGACCGGCATTCGCGAGATGTCCACGCTCGCCACCCCGCCCGAAGACCGGTTGCCGGTGCTGACCTATGTGGGCGCCTACGAGGATGCGCAGGTCACCGCAGCCGTACGCCGCGAACTGCTGCGAGGCGGCCAGGTGTTCTATGTCCACAATCGTGTGCAGGACATCTCGTCCATCGCCGACAAGATCCACACGCTGGTGCCCGAGGCGCACGTCGGCATCGCCCACGGCAAGATGGGGGAGAAGCAGCTCGACCAGATCATCCGCGACTTCTGGCATCGCGACATCGACGTGCTCGTGTGTACCACAATCATCGAGACCGGTCTTGATATCTCCAATGCGAATACGCTGATCGTCGACCATGCCGACCGTTTCGGCTTGAGCCAGCTCCATCAGCTGCGTGGCCGCGTCGGTCGCGGCCGCGAGCGCGCGTACGCCTACTTCTTGTACGACCCGTCCAAGCCGATGACCGAGCAGTCCCATGACCGGCTCGCCACCATCGCGCAGAACACGGCGCTCGGCTCCGGTTTCGATGTGGCCATGAAGGACTTGGAATTGCGCGGCACCGGTAACCTTCTGGGCGACGAGCAGTCCGGCCATATCGAGGGCGTGGGCTTCGACCTGTACGTACGCATGGTGTCCGAAGCCGTGGAAAAGTACAAGGAGCCCGAAGAGAACGTCGAGCCGGTGGCCGTGTCCATCGACCTGCCCATCGAAGCGTCGATTCCGATCGAGTACATCGATTCGGACAAGCTGCGTCTGGAAGCGTACCGCAAGCTCGCCTCCGCCCGCAACGAGGCCGATCTGAAGGATTTGGAAGAGGAACTTACCGACCGTTACGGCAAGCCGCCGGTCGAATTCGAGACCCTGTTCGACGTGGCCCGTCTGAAGTTCAAGGCCCGCAAGCTCGGCATTTCGGAGATTCTCGCGCAATCCAACCGCGTGCGCATCGGTCGCATCGACCCGCCCGAATCCATCCAGATGCGTATGGGCCGTATTTACAAAGGCACCCAATACCGCCCGGTCACCCACCAACTCATCGTCCCCACCCCGTTCACCGGCTCCCTGGGCCAAGGTCCCATGAGCTCCGACCAGGTAGTCCTCTGGACCAACCAGTTACTTGATGATTTGGCATGGACCCCGTCGTCAAGCAAACGGCAGAGCCGTTTGTAGACGGGGTGCGAGGCGACAGTCGAGCCAGCTATGGCTCACCGGGCAACCTCCGGTGAGCCATATTCATATTCATGCCGTCGTTTGTGACGATGATTCACCCCAGACGGAATCGTTCCGACTGTCCAGCGAGCGAGATTAAGTGACTGCTATGAGCGAAACGACTACGAGCCGCACGAACCAGAGCGCGACCACGGCAACACTTGCCGGCTATGAGATTCCCCGCCTTGGCATGGGCACGATGGCGCTCGCCATCGAGGGGCGCCCCTCCAACCGTGATCAGGCAATCGAGACCATCCATGCCGCGCTCGATGCCGGAGTCCGTTATTTGGACACGGCTTGGTCCTATTATCTGCCCAGCGCACCCGGCACCGGCGAACCGGAGGATATGGGCTATGGCGAATATCTGGTCCGCGATGCTCTGCACTCGTGGCATGGCCCCAAAGATCAGGTGCTCGTAGCCACCAAAACCGGCTGGCTGCGCACGCTTGACGGCAACGGCAACTACGGCTGGCAGGCCGACGCCCGACCTGAAACCATGATCGCCAATGCCAAGGAATCAGCCCGCCGCCTCGGTGTCGATACGCTCGATCTGCTCTACTCGCACTGCAATGATCCGCAGGTGCCGTACGAAGACCAGATGGGCGCACTCAAGCAGCTCGTGGACGAAGGTGTGGCCAAAGCTGTCGGCATCTCCAGAATCGACAACGCGGACATCGAAACCGCCCGCAATATTTTGGGCGATCGTCTCGTGGCCGTCCAGAACCAGTTCTCCCCGGTCCACCGCGACCCTGAACACACGTTGGAAACCTGCGAAAAGCTCGGTTTGGCTTTTGTCTGCTGGTCGCCACTCGGCGGATTCCTCGACCCGTTCAACGAGCATCTGTTCGACCGGTTCCGCGAAGTCGCCAAGATTCACGACTGCTCCTACCAGCGCGTCACGCTCGCGTGGGAACTTGCGCAATACCAATATCTGTTCACGATTCCCTCGGCCAGAAACCCGCAGGAGATTCAGGACTCGTTCAAAGCCAGCGAACTGAAATTGTCCGACAGTGAAATCGGCTACCTCAATGGCAAGGACGTTGACTGAGCGATTTCGTCCGTACTGCCTTGCAATCAGGCGGCACACTGGCATTGTGAGCGCTAACGCTAAATTTTGGGCGTGTTGTTCACAACGTCCACAAATCGCACTACTCTTAAGAATGTCATTCAAGATACACAACCGTTTTAAGGAGTAGTTGTGGCAGTAATTGAAAGCGTGTACGCGCGTCAGATTCTCGATTCCCGCGGCAACCCGACCGTTCAGGTCGTTCTGGACACCGAAGACGGCGCCCAGGGCCTGGGCCTGGTCCCGTCCGGCGCCTCCACCGGTGAGGCCGAGGCTTGGGAGCGTCGCGATGGCGACAAGTCCGTCTACGGCGGCAAGGGTGTTCTTAACGCGGTCAAGGCCGTGAACGAGGTCATCGCTCCGAAGGTCATCGGCATGGACGCTGCTGACCAGCGCGCTCTGGACGACCTGATGATCGAGCTCGACGGCACCCCGAACAAGGGCAAGCTGGGCGCCAACGCCATCCTGGGCGTCTCCCTGGCTGCTCTGTACGCTTCCGCCGAGTCCGCCGGCCTGCCGCTGTACCGCTACATCGGCGGCACCCCACGCCCCCCCCCCCCCGGGCGTCCATGGCCACATCCTGCCGGTCCCGAACATGAACATCATGAACGGTGGCGCTCACGCTGACTTCGCCACCGACATTCAGGAGTACATGATCTCCCCGTACGGCTTCGACACCTACTCCGAGGCTCTGCGCGCTGGCGTTGAGGTCTACCACACCCTGAAGAACGTCCTGAAGAAGGAAGGCCTGAACACCGGCCTCGGCGACGAGGGCGGCTTCGCCCCGAAGATGAAGTCCAACGAGGACTCCCTCAAGTACATCATGGACGCCATCTCCGCCGCCGGCTACGAGCCTGGCAAGCAGATCGGCATCTGCCTGGATGTCGCCTCCTCCGAGTTCTACAACAAGGAGACCGGCAAGTACCGCTTCGACGGTGAAGAGCGTGACTCCGCCTACATGCTCGACTACTACGAGAACCTCATCAACGAGTACCCGATCGTCTCCATCGAGGACCCGTTCAACGAGGAAGGCTGGGAAGACTGGGCTGCCATCACCGCTCGCCTCGGCGATCGTCTGCAGTTCGTCGGCGACGACCTGCTGGTCACCAACCCGGCTCGTCTGCAGAAGGCCATCGACCTCGGCGCCGCCAACTCCCTGCTGGTCAAGCTGAACCAGATCGGTTCCGTCACTGAGACCCTCGACGCCATCGAGCTGGCCACCGCCAACGGCTACACCTCCATGGTTTCCCACCCCTCCCGCGAGACCCCGGACACCACCATCTCCGACCTGGCTGTTGCTAAGAACACCCGCCAGATCAAGACCGGTGCCCCGGCCCGTGGCGAGCGCGTTGCCAAGTACAACCGCCTGCTCGAGATCGAGGAGGAGCTCGGCTCCACCGCTCAGTACGCCGGCTACAGCGCCTTCAAGGCCTGCAAGAAGTACCTGGCCAAGTGAGCTGAAACGCCCGTAAAGGCGTGAGTTTCCACTGAAGCTCGATACCCGTCGTATTCGTCAAGTCGAATGCGGCGGGTATTTTCGTGTGACATGAGCAAGTCGTCCCGTACCGGCAAACCTGGCAAAACCGGCAAAGCACGAGTTAGGAAAAAAGGGTCGGCGGGGCCTATAGCGTTCTTCGTCTCCCTGTTCATTATCGCCCTTGGCACCATCCAGCTGGTCTCCACCTTCCACACCTATGCCCTGAACCTGGCCGAACTCAATGGTCTCAAGCGTGAGGAGGCTTCGCTGATTGCCCAAAAGCAGGAGTTGGAAAACGACATCAAGCGTTGGGATGACAAGGCCTACATCACCGCCCAGGCCCGTGAACGCCTCGGCTTCGTATTCCCCGGCGAACAGGCCGTGCGTGTGCTTCATCCCGAAGCCGTGACCGGCTCCGATAGCGAATCCCAGAAAACGGAAGATTCCAGTAGCAGCAACAAAAAAGTCCTGCCATGGTACAGCGAACTGTCTTACTCGCTCAAAAAGGCCGATGAGCCTGTGACCGATAGCGAGTCCGGCAAATCCGATATTTCCGGTTCCTCTGACTCGTCATCCAACGACTCATCCAAGCGGTCCGATAAGTCAGACCAGAACACCCAATCCGATCAGAACACCCAACAGAATACCCAACAGAACACAGGGGAGGGAACCCAACAGTGACCATCGATATCGCCGCCAAGGCCAAGGCCCTTGTCGATACCGTGCTTGCCGAGCCCGCCAACGATCATGACATCGACCTGGTGCAGCGTCAGCTCGGCCGATACCCGCGCGGCATGGTCGCCGTGGGGGCGCGATGCGTCTGCGGTAGGCCACTTGCCGTAATCACCCGTCCGGTGTTGCCCGGCGGAATCCCTTTCCCCACCACGTGCTATCTGACCGGTCCGGAAGCCGTCAAGGCCGCCTCCCATGTCGAGGCCGCCGGCGTGATGCAGCAATACAACGACATGTTGGCCTTGGACGAGGAGCTCAAGGCCGCATATGAGCAGGCCCATAACCTGTATCTGGCATTCCGCCACGAACTGGCAGGACGTCTTGGCGACAGTGAGGAGCATATTGAAGGCACTTCGGCCGGCGGCATGCCGGTGCGCGTCAAGTGCCTGCATGCCCTGCTGGCCCAGTCCTTGGTTATGGGGCCGGGCGTCAACCCCATTGGCGATTTGGTACTGGAACGCGTCAAAGACGAATTCGATCCGACCGTCTGCCGCTGCACGCTGGACGATTGATCAACAGATGAGCCAGCGCGAACAGTCCATTCATACGCACTAAGGGATACGAGGAGAAGGCAATGAGCAAGGAATCCGTAACCGTCGCCGGCATTGATTGCGGCACGAACTCCATTCGACTGAAAATCGCACGTGTCGATGCCGATGGCATGCATGAGGTGGAGCCGCGCATCCTGCGTGTGATCCGTCTCGGCCAGGATGTGGACAAGACCCATCGTTTTGCCGACGAAGCGTTGGAACGCGCCTATGTGGCCGCTCGGGAATTCGCCGGTGTGATTGCCGAACATCCCATCGACGGCCTGCGTTTCGTTGCCACCTCTGCAACTCGTGACGCGGAAAACCGTGAGGAGTTCGAGGATGAGATCGAACGTATCCTCGGCGTGCGCCCCGAAGTCATTCCCGGCACCGAAGAAGCCGACCTGAGCTTCCTTGGTGCCACTTCCGTGGTCAATCGCGACGATCTGCCCGCCCCCTATCTGGTGGTTGATCTCGGCGGCGGGTCCACCGAGCTGGTCATCGGTGGCGACGGCGTCAGTGCGCCCACTACCCAGGTTCAGGGCGCGTTTTCCATGAACATCGGTTCCGTGCGCATGACCGAACGTCATCTGACCAATGATCCGCCGACCCAGACACAGATCGATGAGGCCGTTGCGGACGTCGATGAACATATCGATGAGGCCTTCCGCACCGTGGACGCAGGCAAGGCCCGTACCATCATTGGCGTGTCCGGCACGGTGACCACGATGACCGCCTTGGCCATGGGATTGAAGGAATACGACCACACCGTGGTCGACGGGCATCGGTTGAGCCTTGAAGACGCCTATGCCGTGGACGACAAGTTCCTTAGGATGACGCGCGCCGAGCGCCGCGAATACAAGACCATCCACCCCGGCCGTATCGATGTGGTCGGCGGCGGCGCTGTGGTCTGGAGCCGTGTGCTGGCGCGTGTCAGCGAAGCCGCCAAGGCCGATCATGGTGAAGCCATCGATTCGTTCGTTGCCAGCGAACACGGTCTGCTGGACGGCATTGTGCTCGATTATGGTCGCCGGTTGCTGGCTCAATAGCGTAAGTGGTAAGTGCCTCCAGCGGGCTGAGCCGTTAAGCAAACAGCCCGGTGGGCTGTTTGTAGGCGAGGGGAGCGGCTATGCCGCGACGGCTGCACGAAGTGCAGCAACCCGCAAGCAATGCTCAGGGCAGGAGATAGCTTATAATAGAAAAGTTGGCCTCCGTGGCGAAATGGTATACGCAGTCGACTTAAAATCGATCGCTTCGGCTTGTGGGTTCGAGTCCCACCGGAGGCACCTTGAAATCGGCCTGTGGCCGATGCCGTTTTTGCGGCTGTGCCGTGGTCTCTCCCCAGTCGGCTTCGCCGACAGCCCCCCTCGTCAGAGGGGGCTCGCAGCTCACTATGTGGAGAGCTTATAAGGCCGAAACAAAAGGCCGTTAGGCTATGTGGCGTTGTGACGATGTACCTGATGAAACGAGGAATCCACATGGCTTCACGCTGGACCGATGTCGAACGAGTCGAACAAGGCGCACTGCCCACCATGCTTGCCCAAGCCGTCATTGCGGGCACTGCACTCACCGTTGGTGCCATCGCCTGCTCGGGATTCTATCTGTCCATGATCGGCAATGTGGCCGCACTCCTGCCATGGGCGACTATCGTGATACTGATCGCCGTGGCGTTCACCTACATCGTCGGCTTCGCCCTGTTGTGGTGTGCCGAAGCCCTGACCCTGCGTGCCAACGACAAACTCAAGCCATGGCTGTACGGCGTCGTCGGATTAATCGGCTACGGCGTGTGGGGCATGTTCGTGATGAGCGCGATGATGAACACGCTGAACCAGCCGCTGAACGGCGTGGTGTTGTCGAACGGCGATGTGATGGCCCTGACCGTCAACTACGCGGTGTTCGGCTTCATCGCCTTCCTGTTGGCACAGGCGTACGCGCCCAAAATCGCCACCAAGAAGGGACTGACCATCGGGCTGATGGTGGTGCAGATCGTATTGGCCATCATCGGTATCATCGTACTGGTCATGATGTTCTCCGCACTGTCTCACTGACTGACTTATCGCTCGCCGGCATGACGCGCGCGGCCATCATCGCACAAGGCGAAAGCGATTCCGGGCGCTGGGCTGGGATACGATATCGTGATGGTATGACGCCTGGTAACACCGGCATGCCGAACCAGCAGGGGAGAAGGAGCCAAATGTTCAGTGTGCTTGACATGTTCACCATCGGCGTCGGACCTTCATCCTCGCACACCGTAGGCCCGATGGTCGCGGCACATGCTTTCGCCTCCTCGTTGCAGGCCGACCATTTGGTCGATCGCACCGCACGTGTCAAAATCACGCTCTATGGTTCTCTGGCGCTGACCGGTCTCGGCCACGGCACCGATCGTGCTGCGATGGCTGGGCTCGAAGGCAATCTGCCGGCCACCGTGGATACCGACCACATGATGCACATCCGCGAGATCTGCGCGTTGGATGATACTCTGAACCTCGCCGGCCTCAAACGCATCCATTTCGACTACGACCGTGACGTGGTGTTCGAACAATGGAAGCGCATGGCCGCGCACCCCAATGGCATGCGATTCCAGGCGTTCGACGCCGCCGCAAGCTTGGTCGACGAACAGGTCTGGTATTCCATCGGCGGCGGATTCGTGCGCAAAGGCGCTCCCGAAGACCCGATGATCGGCATTCATGAACGCCCTCCGGAAGGCGCCTCCTTTGCCGATGCGGACGAGTCATCATCCACTGATTTCGGCGTCGAGGCACCCTACCCGTTCTCATCATGCACTGAACTGGTGTCGTTATGCCGGGAACATCATCTCAGCATCGCCGAACTTGTATGGGCCAACGAAACCGCTTCACGCTCGGGCATCCAGGTCCGATCCGATATTGATGCCATCTGGCGTGTTATGCGCGCCTGTGTGGACCACGGATGCACCTCGGCGGAACCCACATTGCCCGGTGGCCTTGACGTACCCCGCCGCGCGCCGAAAATGTATCGGCGTCTCGCCTCGAATTCCGATGTGCTGCGCCGCGACAGCCGGCGCAAAGACGCCGTGCTCGAGTCTTCCGACGCCGCATGGGTGGATCTCTTCGCCTTGGCCGTCTCTGAGGAGAATGCCGGAGGCGGGCGCATCGTAACCGCTCCGACCAACGGTTCCGCCGGCATCATTCCCGCCGTGCTTCACTATTACTGGCATTTCGTGGACAACGCCAATGAACAGGGCGTGGTCACGTTTCTGCTGACCGCCGGTGCCATCGGATACCTGTTCAAACGCAACGCCTCAATTTCCGGTGCGGAAGTCGGTTGCCAGGGCGAAGTCGGCTCGGCCTGTTCGATGGCGGCGGCCGGACTTGCCGCAGTCGTAGGCGGCACGCCGGAACAGGTGGAAAATGCTGCTGAGATCGGCATCGAACACAACTTGGGTCTGACTTGCGATCCGGTGGGCGGATTGGTGCAGATTCCATGCATCGAGCGCAATGCCATGGCCGCCAACACCGCCATCAACGCCGTGCGTATGGCCATGCTCGGCGACGGCTCACACATCGTGACCCTTGATCAGGCCATCGAAACCATGAAGCAGACCGGTGAAGACATGATGGCCAAATACAAGGAGACCTCCAAGGGTGGACTTGCCGTCAATGTCGTCGAATGCTGATTGACATGTCCGGTATTCACCAGCATGATGACCGGAATTGACGTATACGGCCAGCGTGTCGTATCGCACAGGGATGAAGGACTACCGCCGATTCGCCGATGGTGCTAAGGTAGGGCGCATTGTGTCTTTGAAGGAGGACTAATGACAGATCAGATGCCTCAGGTGAACGCCGAATTTGGCACCACGCCCGTTATCGAGTTCCCGACGCCCGAAGCCCCGAAGGGCCTCAAGGTTGTGGAGCTGACCGAGGGAGACGGCCCGATCGTGCGTCGCGGCGACACCGTCACCGTGAACTACCACGGCGTGGTGTGGGGTAAGGACACCCCATTCGACTCCAGCTTCGACCGTCATCAGCCCGCCAGTTTCGGCATCGGCGTGGGACAGGTCATCAAGGGCTGGGACCAGACTGTGCCGGGCCATAACGTGGGTTCGCGTCTGGTGGTTTCCATTCCGCCGGAATACGGCTACGGTTCCCGCGGCATCCCGCAGGCCGGCATCGGCGGCGAGGACACGCTGGTGTTCGTCATCGACATCATTTCCACCCGCTGACCATAGGTCAGCACATGACGAACGCCGGGGTCATAGCCGGCGTTTTGTCATAAATAACGAAGATTGTTTCAGCATCGACAACGGTTCAGGAGGACGATATGGCTGAGGACAAGGTCTACCTGCTGACGCAGGAAGCATACAACAAGATGAAGGAAGAGCTCGCCCATCGTGAAGGTGAGCTGCGTGAGGAAATCGCGCACAAGATCGCCGTGGCGCGTGCCGAGGGCGACTTGTCCGAGAACGGCGGCTACCAGGCCGCCCGTGAGGCGCAGAGCAAGAACGAGGGCCGCATCACCGAGCTCACCGTCAAGCTGCGCGATTCCAAGATCATCGAGAATGCTCCGGAAGGCACCGTGGGCGAGGGCTCTGTGGTGACCATCGAGCTCAACGGCAACGAGATGACCTACGTGCTCGGCAGCCGTGACATCGTGGCCGGCACCGACTACGACATCATGACCCCGGATTCCCCGATTGGCAAGGCCATCGAGGGCGCCAAGGTGGGCGACGTCGTTTCCTACACCGCACCGAACGGCCGCGAGCTGTCCGTGACTGTCAAGGCCGCCAAGCCGCTGGCCTGAGTTAAGTGACTGGTATGCCCCCGTAGGCGGGGGCATACTTATATGTCGTAGCGCTTATTGCCACAGCGAGACGATCACCATGTAGATGGCCACCATATGGCAGGCATATCCGGCCACCGTTCCGCAGTGGAAAATCTCATGGAATCCGAAGACGCGAGGCCAAGGGTCGGGCTTGCGCAAGGCGTAGACGATGGCGCCGAGGATGTAGCAGGCACCGCCGGCGCACAGCAGCACCACCACGGCTGGCCCCGCATACGGCGAATTCCAGAACATCACCATATAAGCCAGGCCGTAGATGCCGAAGATGATGTACACCACCGTATACAGCCAGCGTGGTGCATTGATCCAGATCACATGAATCACGATGGCGATGGCCGTGCACGCCCACATCGATATGATGATCACATTGCGCCAGAACGGTTCCAGCGCAAACGAAACCGGGGTATACGTGCCGGCAATGAGCAGGAAGATGTTGACATGATCGATACGCCGCAGCACATCGGTGACGCGCGGGCTCCAATCGCCCAGATGGTAGCAGGCCGAATTGGTGAACAGAATCAGCGACGCTGTCATGAACACGGCACACGCCCACTTCAGACTCGCGCCATGTGCCAAGCATATAAGCACGATGCCTGCCGCCAA
>OAVT01000260.1_pt1 | contig 12141 bp, 12 predicted proteins | sample 1476461 | NCBI WGS metagenome assembly OAVT01 (sample SAMEA2580109, study PRJEB22360) | human gut metagenome | biome: human gut; feature: human-associated habitat; material: faeces | place: Denmark | collected 2008/2010
GCCAGCCGTACTCGTTGCTCACATGCCAAGAGACCACATAGGGGTTGTCCTTGTAGTGCTCGGCCATCTTGCGGCACAGGTTGAGCGCGTAGTCAAGGAAGACCGGGCTGGTGGCGCGCCAGTGCTGGCGGGCACCGGGCTGGCAGACGTCGCCGCGGTAGTCGACCCAGAGGATCTCCGGGTGGGCCTGGGTCATCCACATCGGCGGGGATGCGGTGCCGGAGGCGAGATCGACGGCGATGCCGGCCTTACCAAGCTTGTCGATGACGCGGTCGAGCCAATCGAAGTCGTACACGCCTTCTTCGGGCTCAAGCTTGGCCCAGGAGAAGATGGCTACGGAGACGAGGTTGACGCCGGCCTGCTGCATGAGGGCTACATCTTCGTCCCACACTTCCTCAGGCCATTGGTCGGGGTTGTAATCGCCGCCGTACCAGATGCGGGGCTTGTTGCCCGCAAGCGGCTGCGGCCACTTGAACTCTTTACGTTCCATGATGATTCAGCTCCTTTATTGAATTTTATCGATAATCTGCGTCTACGGGAATAAATTCCTCACGTTGCACAGACACACAAGGAGGCACCTGCACAATTCTCAACAATGCGAATATCTGCATAGGTGCCTCCTTCTGTTAGTGGTTATGCCTTTATCTCGGCTCCCTCCACCAGAAGGGAGCCAAAGTACGCTCACTCCTTGACGGCGCCTGCGGCCAGGCCGGACTGCCAGTACTTCTGCAGGCACAAGAACGCGATGACCAAGGGGATGATCGTGATCAGGGAGCCCGTGATCACCAGGTTCTGGATCGCCTGGCCGCCGGCCGTGCTCGCCTGGTCCTTCCACTGGTTCAGGCCGATGGTCAGCGGGTACCAGTCCGCGTCCTTGAGCATGATCAACGGCAGGAAGTAGTTGTTCCACGTCGCCACGATCGTGAACAGGGCCGTCGTCACGATGCCCGGAGCCAACAACGGGAGGCTGATCTGCCAGAACGTGCGGAACTCGGAGGCACCGTCCACGCGGGCGGCCTCCAGCAGCTCCTGGGGCACGGCCTGCTCGCTGAAGATCCACATCAGGTACAGGCCGAACGGGCTGATCAAACTCGGTATAATCATGGCCCACGGGGTGTTCGTCAGGCCCAATTTGGCGAACAGGAGGAACTGGGGAACCGCCAAAGCGATGCCCGGCACGCTGATCGCGCCGATGATGACCACGAACACCGCGTTGCGGCCCGGGAAGCGGAACTTGGCCAGAGCGTAGCCGCCCATGATGGCCAGCAGGGTCGCGCCGCCGGCGCCGACCACCACGTACAGGAGCGTGTTGAGCAGCCAGCGCCCGAAGATGCCGTCCTGGTATGTGAACACGGTCGCGATGTTGTCGAACAGGGCGAACGTCTTGCCGAAGCCCAGGCCGAACGTACTGGTGAAGTCGGCCTGCGTCTTCGTCGCGTTGATCAAAAGGTAGACGAACGGGAACAGGCAGTACACGGCGAAGACCGCGCACAGGACGGTCAACAACGTGGAACGCCTCGGGTTGTTCACGTTCGCGAACCCGGCCTTCGCGCTGCGCTTGCGTTCGGCGGCCTCGTCGGCGGCGCTCCGCCTCTGGCCGGCCTTCTATGCGGCCGCTCGGCCTCGTCGGCGGCGATCCTCTTCTGGCGGGCCTTCTCCGCCTTCCTGGCGGCCTTCTCCTGAGCCTTGAGCTCGGCGTCGGTCAGGCGACCGGCGGCCGAAGTCGTTGCTGCACTCATCACATACGCTCCTTCACGATCATCATCGATTCCTCAACACGAACAGCAGTAGTCGTCGTCACTTCATCTGCTCCTTGAGGCTGTTCAACTGGACGATGTAGGCGATGGCCATGGTGATCACGGCCATCACGATCGCCAACGCGGCCGCATAATTCGACTGGTTGCCGCTGAAGCTCAGGTTGTACGCGTACATGTTCGGCGTGTAATACGTCGTGATCGCATTACCAGGAACCATGTTCTGCAAAATGCTCGGCTCGTTGAACAACTGGAACGAGCCGATGATGCTGAAGATCACCGTGATAGCCAGGCTGCCGCGCAATTCGGGAAGCTTGATGCTCTTCACGATCTGCCACTCCGACGCGCCGTCGATGCTCGCCGCCTCATACAGGGAATGCGGGATGGTCGACAGCGAGCTGTAGAAGATGAGCATGTTGTAGCCCGTGAACTCCCACGTCACGATGTTCCCGATGCTGGCCAACAACACGGAAGGGGCGAGCACGTCGATGTCCGTGCCCAGGAAATCGTTCAACGAACCCACCAGGCCGTACTTCGCGCCGTACACGAAACCCCAGATCAAAGTCGACACCACAGCCGGCACCGCGTAGGGCAGGAAGGTGGAGATGCGGAAGAACTTCGTGCCATGCAACTTCATCGAATCCAGCGCCAACGCCATCAAAGCCGACAGGCACAGCATGATCGGCACCTGCACGCACGTGAACAAAGCCACACGACCAACACTGCTCCAGAACTGGCCATCGCCCAACAGGCGCACGTAGTTCTCGAAGCCCACGAACTTGGTGCCGCCGATCATCTGCTTCTTGAAGAACGAAATATAGACGGCATACACGATCGGCACGATGAACACGAACACGAACACCACCACAAAAGGCCACATGAACTTCCATCCACGCCAATCGGCCTTGTGCTTATTCACACGAGCCTTGCCCGAATGCACGGGCGCAGCTGCGATATCGGCTGAAGCCATTTCCAACCCCTCTCCTTCGAAGGTTGACCAAAATGTTTGCGTTATCATCATAACACTATCTGTAACATTGTCCAATCGTGTTGAGTACCGTGTTGAATTAAGGGTTTCTCAGTCACTCTGCTACAATGGTCACGAAAACAACGATGTTATCGTTAACGTAAGCGGCCTAAGATAAGCGCTGCAAACGAAACACCGACATTAATGAGTCAAGCGAAGGTGAAATGTCGAGGCCAACACAGGTGTCCATGCAAGACGTAGCGAAAGCCGCCGACGTTTCGCCACAGACAGTGTCCCGCGTGGCGAATGGCAGCGATGCGGTGAAACCCGAAACACGCCAGCGTGTCGAAGCTGCAATGGAGCGCCTTGGATATCGTCCGAATTATGCGGCCCGAGCCCTAAAGCACGGCCGCTTCCAGGATATCGGCGTGGTGATGTTCAACACCGCCACGTTCGGCAACGCCCGCATCCTTGATTCTATTGTGGCCAACGCGGCCGATGACGATTATTCAGTCACCATCCAGACCATGCGTCACGGTGCGGAACGCACGCTTTCCGCCGCCATCGATCGCATGCAGCGTCAGCCGGTGGATGGTGTCATCGTAGTGCTGGAGGAACGCATCTCCGATTTCGTCGGATACAAGCCTCCGCGAGAACTTCCAGTCGTGCTCATCTGCGAATCCGCCGCCGACCACTGCCCCACTGTTGACGCCGACCAGTATGGCTGCTCGACCGCTATCGTCGATTACCTGATGAGCAAGGGACACAAGACCGTCTACCACATTGCCGGACCGTCCACCTCGCGTGCCGCCGAAAGCCGCGCCCGCGGTTGGCGAGAAGCGTTGGAACAAATGGGAGCACGCGTACCGAGCATGTATATCGGCGATTGGTGCGCGGATTCAGGCTACCAGGCCGGCGTGGCGTTGGCCCACGACCCCGACTGCACGGCCATCTACGCCGCCAACGACCAGATGGCGTACGGCGCAATGCTCGGGTTGCAGTCAGTGGGCAAGCGTGTGCCCGAGGATGTCAGCATCGTGGGCGTCGATGATTCGCTGGTCGATATGGTCCCGCGCTTGAACCTGACGACCATGAAGCTGCGCTTTGACGACATTGGCGCCACCGCCTTCTCCATGGTCCGCCGTCAATGCGAAGGCGAGAAGATACCGGTCGGCGTCAAAACCGTAATCCCGCCGGAACTGATTGAACGCGGTTCCGTGCTCGACATCAGCTGACGAGCGGCATGCGCTGGCATCCACTGGTACCTGCCAGTGATCCACCTGCCAGTGATTCATAGGCAACGCCAGGGCATTAGTCAGACCGACATGGCCCAACGGCTGGGCGTGTCACGTCGCTGGCTGATCGAATTTGAACACGCCCGAGTCCCCAATCCCGAATTCTCCACCATTCTCAGCGCCCTGACTGAGCTTGGCTTGTCGCTGGATGTCCGCAAAACCCCGCAGCCCGCCGAACTCTATGAATGGTGACACCATGAGCGAAAACACTCTCAATGCATAAGAAATCAGATCTTAAGCGGCACACGGGAAACGAATTCGCGCTTCTCGCCTGTTATTGGATCGGTGAATCGCAGCATGCGTGCTACCAACTGCAATGGTTGGCTGAAATCGTCGTAGGGGCGCGTCTGGATGCGCGGGTAGAAGTCGTCGCCCACGATGGGCAGGCCGAGCGAATTCATGTGGACGCGCAATTGGTGGGTTTTGCCGGTGCGCGGGTGGAGTGTGTAGCGGCAGATGGGGTGATTCCCCGGATGGGGACCACCCTCCGGCGCTTCGCGCCACCTCCCGTCAGCGGGAGGGAAACAGAGGTCGCCGCGCTCGATGAGGGTTTCGGCGTTGGCCAAACCCGGTTCCTCGAATGCGGCCATCGTGCCGTGTTCCTTGGTGATGTGCGATCGGCGCAGCAATGGGAACGGGCGTGGCGGCTCGACCTGCATGATCGTGCCGAATCGCGGGCGGCTGATCGGCCGGCAGGGCGCCAGGCATTCATAGACCTTGACGGCCTGCCGGTTCTGGAACAGCATCTGATACGCGCCGCGGCAGGCCGGATCCCGCACGAACACCAATACGCCGGCGGTCATGCGGTCCAATCGGTGCGCTGGCGTGATGTCCGGCTCCCCCAGCCGCTCACGCAATCGGATCAGCGCGGTCTGCCGATACCACATGCCGCGCGGCATGGTGGCCAGAAAATGCGGCTTGTCCACCACGATGATCCGCTCGTCCTCATACAGCACGTCCATCTCAAACGGAATATGAGGCTCGTCAATCACATACCGATGTGGCTTACTCAACGGTCACGGACTTGGCGAGGTTGCGGGGCTTGTCCACGTCGTAGCCCTTAAGCTTTGCCATGTCCATGGCGAACAGCTGCAGCGGCACCACGTCAACCAGCGGGCTCATCAGCGTTGGGCAGGCGAGGCGCCAGAACACCACGTCAGCGTACCGTTCCACATCCGGGTCGCCCTGCTCGGCCACGGCGATGATGTACGCGCCACGAGCCTTGACCTCCTCGATACCAGAGATCACCTTGGCGTGCAACACATTGCGGCCGCGCTGCGGCGGCACGATGAACACCACGGGCTCACCCTCGTCCACCAGCGCGATCGGTCCATGCTTGAGCTCGCCGGCCGCGAAGCCCTCGGTGAACGTGTAGGCGATCTCCTTGAGCTTCAGTGCACCCTCAAGCGCCACCGGGTAGCCCACGTGACGGCCGAGGAACAAGAAGGAGTTGGCGTTCACCATGCGCTCGGCGGCCGCCTGGATGGTCTTGGGCTGGGTGTCGAGCACCCACTGAATCTTGCGCGGCATGTCTTTCAGGGAGTCAAGCACCTGATGAATCTCATCGCGGAACATCGCGCCCTTGACCTGCGCCAGATACAGGCCCAGCAGGTAGGCGGCGGTGATCTGCGCCACAAACGCCTTGGTGGATGCCACGGCAACTTCCGGGCCGGCGTGTGTGTAGAGCACGGCGTCGGATTCGCGCGGAATGGAGGCACCCTGCGTGTTGCAGATGGCCAGCACCTTGGACCCCTGTTCGCGCGCGTGGCGCAGGGCCATCAGAGTATCCATGGTTTCGCCGGACTGAGAAATGGCCACCACGAGCGTACGCGGGGTCAGAATCGGGTCACGGTAACGGAATTCGTGCGCGAGTTCGATTTCCACGGGGATACGCACCCAGTGTTCGATGGCGTACTTGGCTACCTGGCCGGCGTAGCTGGCGGTGCCGCAGGCCACGACGATGATTTTGTCGATGGCCTTGAAGTCGTGTTCGTCGATACGCACTTCATCAAGGGTGATGCCGCCATTCGCATCGAAGCGGCCAAGCAGGGTGCGCTGCACTGCGGCAGGGTCTTCGTGGATCTCCTTGTCCATAAAGGAATCCCAGCCGCCCTTTTCGGCGGCCGAAGCATCCCAATCCACGGTGTAGGTCTTCGGGTTTTCGACCACGTTGCCGTCGAAATCGGTGACGATGACCTTGTCGGCGGACACGCATACGGCCTGATCCTGGTCGACTTCCATGGCGCGCTTGGTGTAGGCCACGAATGCGGCGACGTCGGAACCGAGGAAGTTCTCCCCCTCGCCAAGGCCCACGACCAGCGGCGAATCATGGCGGGCTCCGACCACGATGTCCGGCTGGCGGCAGTCGGTGGCCAGAATGGTGAACGCGCCTTCAAGCATGCGGGCCATGCGGCGCACAGCCTTGAACAGGTCTGGCTTGCCTTCGTCCGCGATAATCTTGTCCACGATCTTGCCGAGCAGCTTAGCGGCCACCTCAGTGTCGGTGGCAGAGGCGAATCGGTAGCCTTCGGCTTGCAGGTCGAGACGCAGCTGAGAGGCGTTTTCGATGATGCCGTTATGGATGATGGCCACCTTGCCGTCCATGCTGGTGTGCGGGTGGGCGTTCACGTCGCTCGGCTCGCCATTGGTGGCCCAGCGCGTGTGGCCGATGCCCACCGTGGCAAGCGGCATCGGCTTACGCTCGATGTCTTCGACCAGGTTCTTCAAACGGCCGGCCTTCTTGCGCACGACCACCTTATCCATGCCGGGCGCGGTCAGCGCCACACCGGCCGAGTCATAGCCTCGGTATTCCAGACGTTCCAGGCCTTGCAGGCAGACCTCCAAAGGCTTGCCGCATGCCGTTTCAATATTTCCCGCGTATCCAACGATTCCACACATGGTTCACCAGCCTAGCGGACGATTATTGCGCAAAGCGAATCCAACCCGCCGCCTTTGCAGGATTGGAACATGCCCCTTCGTGAAAACCGTACACTGACTACCACTCAGCGTACGTTCTTCACGAGATGGGGGTGCGATTAGGCGTCGCAAAAAAAACGTACGCTGAGTTCATCAGCGTACGTTTTTGGAGCTGCAACAACGAGCCTTCCTACAGCACGTGCTGCAAGAAGTCCTTAAACCTAGGCTCGGTGGGGTGGTCGATGATGTCGGGGCCGCCCTTTTCTACGACTACGCCGCCGTCCATGAACACGATCTGGTCGGCGACTTCGCGGGCGAAGCCGATTTCGTGGGTCACGCACACCATGGTCATGCCTTCCTTGGCCAAGGAACGCATGACGTTGAGCACTTCACCCACCAGTTCGGGGTCAAGGGCGGAGGTCGGCTCATCGAAAAGCATGATCTCCGGCTTCATGGCCAGAGCACGGGCAATGGCCACACGCTGCTGCTGACCACCTGACAGCTGGGAGGGGTAATAGTCCATGCGATCGCCCAGACCGACGCGCTGAAGCTCGGCCACGGCCAGGTCACGGGCGGCTTTCTTGGACTGGTGCTGCACGTGAATCGGGGCTTCCATCACGTTTTCCAGCGCGGTCATGTGCGGGAACAGGTTGAAGCGCTGGAACACCATGCCGAGGCGAGAACGCTGTGCGGCGATCTCCTTATCGTCCAGGGTCTGCAGCATGTCCTGGCCGTTTTTGGTCACGTGCTTGTAGCCGATGAGTTCGCCGTCCACCTCGATGGAACCGCCGGTCAGGGTTTCCAGCTGGTTGATCAGACGCAGGAACGTGGACTTGCCGGAACCGGAGGGCCCCAGAATCACGGTCACAGTGCCGGGCATAACGGTTAGATCGATGCCCTTGAGCACATGCAGCGGCCCAAACGCCTTGTGCACCTGCACGGCCTTGACAGCAGGAATCACGGAACCGTCAACCGCCTTGCGCACGACCGGAGCGGAGTTGGTGATGTCGTTCGTAGTCATAATTCTCGCTCCCGCCTTACGCATTCAGCCCAGCGAAGGTGGTCTGATTGATTTTGTTCACATCGTCCTTCGGCTCGCCGTCAGACTTGCCGGGGGACGGCGGGTCGTATGGGGGGGGGGTTCCCCTTGAGACCATCGGGCGGGCGTTGAAGCCCTTGCCGAAGTGCGCCTCAAGGCGGGACTGCACAACCATCAGAATGGAGGTGATCAGCAGGTACCAGAAGCAGGCCACGAGAAGCAGCGGAATCGGCTTGTAGATACGGTTGGCGATGGCGTTGGTGGCGAACTGCAGTTCGAGGGTGAACGGCACGGCGGTGACCAGAGAGGTGGTCTTCAGCATGCCGATGGTCTCGTTGCCGGTGGGCGGGATGATGATGCGCATAGCCTGCGGCAGCACGATGCGGCGCATGATGAGCGTGCGGTTCATGCCCAATGCCTTGGCCGCCTCGGTCTGGCCGGGGTCCACGGCTTCAAGGCCGGCACGCACGATTTCGGACAGGTAGGCGGCCTCGTTCAGAGCCAAACCAATCCATGCGGCGTTGAATGCGGTGACCACCACGTTGGAGTCGATGCTCCAGAACTCCACCGAGGTGAACGGAATGCCGAGGCTAATCTTGGGAATCAGCACGGCGAACAGACCCCAGAAAATGAGCTGCGTGTACACAGGCGTGCCGCGGAAGAACCAGATGAAGAACCAGCTGACGCCGCGCAGCACCGGATTGATGGATTTGCGCATGATGGCGAGAATCACCGACAGGATGATCGCCACGACCATGGAGATCACGGTGAGCTCCAAGGTATAGCGAATGCCTTCAAGCACGTTCTCGTTGAACAGGTACTTCCAGACGGTGGGCCAATCCAGTCGCGGATTGGTAATCAAGCCTTGAATGAGCATCGCGGCGAGCAGTACCACGATCACTGCGGCCACAATCGGGCCGGGGCGCTTGACCGGCAACGCCTTGATGCGGTTGGGGATGTTCAGCCCCTCACCGTCGACTTCTTTCTTCGCCATAATCTGGTTCCTTGGATGTGTTAGGCAGCCTGAACTGCAAGTTGCAACTAGCGTTGAACCTTAGTGCACGAATGGGGCGACTGTGTTACAAACAGTGCGCCCCATTCGAATTTTCGCGACAGCTTGTCGACTATTCGACGGCCGGGTTGATTTCGGCCTTGTCCAGTGCGCCGGATTCGACGCCCCAGTGCTGGAGAATCTTAGTGTAGGTGCCGTCGTCCATGAGCTTTTGCATGGCCTTCTGCACGGCTTCGGTGGTCTGGGAATCGCCCTTCTTGATGGCGATGGCGTTCGGCACTTCATCGAAGTCCTTGCCGAGCTGTTCCAGCTGACCATCGGTCTGGGCGATGGCGTAGCCGACAACCGGGGAATCGGCGAAGAAGACGTCGGCCTTGCCGGTCACCACAGCGGTGGTGGCGTCGGTCTGCTGCTTGGAGGACTGGATGGTGATGTCTTTCTTGCCGTCCGCCTTGCACTGCTTGGCGGTCTTGTTGATGGCCTCTTCCTCGACGGTGCCGGTCTCGACGGCAACGTTCAGACCGCACAGGTCGTTCTCATCGACGTTCTTGGGGTTGCCTGTGGCCACTGCATAGCCCATGCCTGCGGTGAAGTAGGAGACGAAGTCGACGGATTCCATGCGCTCCTTGGTGATGGTGAAGGCGGCGATGCCCAGATCGTACTTGGAGCCGATGGCCGGAATGATCGTATCGAAGTTGGAGGAGACGATTTCGGTCTCGAGACCGAAGATGTTGCCCATGGCGCGGGCGAGATCCATGTCGTAGCCGATCTGGGTCTTGCCGTCGGCGTCGAGGAATTCGGCCGGGGCGTAGGAGGGGTTGGTGCCGATGGTGAGCTTGCCGTCCTTGGTCACGGATTCAGGCAGCAGTGCGGCGATGGTGTCATCCTTCTCCACGGAGCTGACATCGTAGCTGGTGATGGTGGCGGCATCGGAGCCCTTGGCGGAATCCGTACCGGCATCGGCCTTGTCGGAGGTGCCGCAAGCGGCGGTGGCGAACAGCATGGCCGAGCTCAGTGCAATGGCCATAATGGACTTCAGTTTGGTGGACTGCATAATCGTTTCTTCTTCTCTCTTACGCCGCTTCAACGGCAACGATCAACGGTTAAGCATATTTATACACTACAGTGCATACATATACAAAAAGACTCCCGCCGCAGGGCAACGGGAGTCTTCATAGTAACCGAAACTACTCGACGGACGGGTTGATCTCGGCCTTGTCAACGGCGCCGGAAGAGACGCCCCACGTGTCGAGGATCTTCTTGTACGTGCCATCATCCATCAGCTTCTGGATGGCCTTCTGTACGGCCTCGGCGGTCTTGGAATCGCCCTTCTTGACGGCCACGGCCTCAGGGGTCACACCAACGTCCTCGCCGAGGGCCTCGAGCGTATCACCGGTCTGCTTGATGGCGTAGCCGGCAACCGGCGTATCGGCGTAGAAGATATCAGCCTTACCGGAAGCCACGGCGGTAGTCACATCGGTCTGCAGCTTGGAGGACTGGATGTCGATGGCATCCTTACCGTCCGCCTTGCACTGCTCGTTATCCTTGTTGACTTCCTCTTCCTGGGTGGTACCGGTCTGCACAGCCACCTTCACGCCGCACAGGTTCGAGGAGTCGACCTTGTTCGGGTTGCCCTTCTGCACCACGAACGTGGAACCGGCCTTGAAGTAGGTCACGAAGTCCACAGCCTCCATGCGTTCCTTGGTCACGGTGAAGGAGGAGATGCCGATGTCGTACTTGGAGCCGACGGACGGAATGATGGAGTCGAAGGTAGAGGAGATGGTTTCTTCCTTCAGGCCGAATACGGCGGCGATGGCCTTGGACAGGTCGACGTCGAAGCCAACCGGGGTCTTGCCGTCTTCGGCCAGGAATTCGGCCGGAGCGTAAGAAGTATCGGCGCCGACGGTCAGCGTGCCGTCGCCGGCCACGGAATCGGGCAGCAGTGCGGCAATCTCGTCGTCCTTCTGGATGCTGCTGGTGTCGAAGCCTTGAATCGAAGTGCTGGACGAGTCCTTGGATGAATCACCGCTCTTGGATGCGGTGTCGGTGCTGTCAGTCGTGCCACAGGCCGCCACGGCGATCAGCATGGCCGCGCTCAGGGCGGCGGCCGCAGCGGATTGTATTCCCTTGCTTAGAGACATTGGATTTCCTCTCTCCGGATAGTCAGCTGGGCGGGTATGTTTCCCAGATGGTTCCAGAGCGTAGGAGTGCAATGCTACGGAAGCGTTAATCGTGGGCGAATGACCCACAACGCGGACATCCTACTCTTGGCTCCCCTCCGGAGGGGAGCCAAGAGGCGGGACTAGTGGCGCATGTTGGCGTAGCGCATGGCGCGTAGGGCTTCGCGCTTGTCCTGCTCTTCGCGCAGGGCCTGGCGCTTGTCGAATTCCTTCTTGCCTCGGGCCAGCGCGATCTCCGCCTTGACGCGACCGTCCTTGAAGTACAGGCTCAGCGGCACAATCGTGTATCCCTTGGCTTCGATGCCGCGGGCGAGCTTGGTGATCTGCAGTCGGTGCAGCAGCAGCTTGCGCTTGCGCTTGGGCGCATGGTTGTTCCATGTGCCGTTCAGGTATTCGGGGATGTTCGCGCCCTCCAGCCACATCTCGCCACGGCGGTCGATGGAGATGAACGCCTCGGACAGCGATGCGCGGCCTTCGCGCAACGACTTGACCTCGGTGCCGGTCAGGGCCAGCCCTGCCTCGTACTTGTCTTCGATGGCATAGTCATGCCGGGCCTTCTTGTTCTGGACGATGAGTTTCTCACCGGTTTCCTTGGGCATGTCTCCTCCTTTCGTGGGCAATAACTCGTGGGTAGCAACTCGTGGGTAGCAACGCAACATCCGACGATATCACGGACCGGCCTCGAATACGAAAAAGGGTTCCTCTTCAAGAGGAACCCTTCAACCGCATATATCGGCCGAACCAACCGGTCAGTGGACGAACCAGTACTGACCCAAATTGGTCAGCGTGCGGTAGTGCATGTTCCACGGACCACCCCAGTTCATTTCGGAGATCTGGAAGGTGCCGTCGCCGTATACGGCCTCCACCACGGCGACATGGCCGTAGGTGCCGTCGGCGCCATCCTGGCCGGGCAGGAAGGAGAGTGCGGCGCCGACCTGCGGCGTGTGGTCCACGCGCCGGCCGTACGCGGGGGCGCTG
>OAVT01000273.1_pt1 | contig 11168 bp, 7 predicted proteins | sample 1476461 | NCBI WGS metagenome assembly OAVT01 (sample SAMEA2580109, study PRJEB22360) | human gut metagenome | biome: human gut; feature: human-associated habitat; material: faeces | place: Denmark | collected 2008/2010
AATAGTTCTCGCCTTTCCGGGCCCCCCCCAGCCGCTATCCGGTGGCTTTGCTGGAGGCTGCCGAGGCAATGCGCCTGATTCGCGCCAATGCGGATCAGTGGCATGTAAACCCCGCGCAAGTGGCCGTACTCGGCTTTTCCGCAGGCGGGCATCTGGCCGCCAACCTCGCCACCTCGGTCGGCGACGAAGACATCCGCGAACAGGGCGGCATGGACCCGGACGCCGTGCGCCCGAACGCGCTGATGCTCTCGTACCCAGTAATCACCGCCGGCAAGTACGCCCATCGCGGCAGCTTCCAATGCCTGCTAGGGGACCAAGCTCACAATCAGGCTTTGCTGGACAAGTTCTCCATCGAAAAGCACATCGACGCCAAAACGCCACCCGTCTTCGTCTGGCATACCATGACCGACGACGCCGTGCCCGTGGAGAACACGCTAATGCTCATCCAGGCCTGCCGGGCCGCCGGCGTGAGCATTGAGGCGCACCTGTTCCCTGAAGGCAGCCACGGCCTGTCCTTGGCCAATGCGGAAACTGCCGGTAACGGCTTCTATGCGCACATCGTCGAATGCGTGCAGTGTTGGCCTGATTTGGCTGAGGCCTGGTTGCGTCGCCTGTTCTAGGCAAAACGCTATTACGCTGTGCGCCAAGTGCGCCACGCGGTTATGGAATAATGGCAATCGTATGCATCGGCAGCAGTTGCGCCGGTGTCCATAACCGCGCAGTCCTGTGCGTCCAGCCGGGAGAGAAAACCCGGCAGCGGCCGCAAGGCTGACTACTCCGCGGCAATACCAAGGAGAACATTATGGATGATCTCAAAGATCAATCCGCAGTGTCCACGACCGCAACGAACGGGGTCGTGGAATCGGAAGAGGTGCGCGCACAGGAAGCGCTATTGGGGGATACCGATCCAAGTCTGACCAGCGCCGACGACGTGGCCAAAGCCCTGAACGTCGACCCATCCCACGGCCTGAGCGAGGAAGAAGCCAAGCGCCGACTGGCCAAATTCGGCCCGAACGAGCTCGCCAGCGCCCCGCCCGTACCGAAATGGAAGAAATTCCTGGCCCAATTCCAAGATCCGCTGGTCTACCTGCTGATCGCGGCCACTATTATCTCGGTGATCGCTTGGTTCATCGAAAAAGCCAATGCGCAGCCCGGCGCGGAAGGCGGCGAAGTGCTGCCGTTCGACGCCATCGTGATCATCTTGATCCTGATTGTCAATGCTGTGCTCGGCTATATGCAAGAAGCCAAGGCCGAGGCGGCCGTCGAAGCGCTCGCACAAATGACGGCCCCGCAGACCTCGGTGCTGCGCGATGACAAGGTCATGCGCATCAACACCGCCGACGTGGTCCCCGGCGACATCATCGTCCTTGCGGAAGGCGATTCGGTCTCCGCTGATGGCCGACTGGTCAACGCGGCCAGCCTGCGCATCGCCGAGGCTTCACTGACCGGCGAATCCGTGCCGGTTGGCAAGAAGCCGGACACACTCACCGAAGCCAAGGCGCTGGGCGACCGCGCCAACATGATCTTCAACGGCACTTCCGTGACGCAAGGCACCGGCCGCGCAATCGTGACCGGCACCGGTATGAATACGCAGGTCGGCAAGATCGCCGACATGCTCTCCGCCACCGAAGATGAGAAAACTCCGCTGCAGAAGGAGATGGATTACGTCTCCAAGATCCTCGGCATTGCGGTGTGCGTCATCGCTGTCGTGGTGCTGGTGGCGCTCGCCGTGCTGGAAGGCTTCAACGACGTCCATGACGTGATTGATTCCTTGCTGTTGGCTGTCTCGCTGGCTGTGGCCGCCGTGCCGGAAGGCTTGGCCGCCATCCTGACCGTGGTGCTGGCGCTTGGTGTGCAGCGTATGGCCGCGCACAACGCCATCGTCAAGAAACTGCATTCGGTGGAGACCTTGGGCTCCGCTTCCGTGATCTGCTCGGATAAGACCGGTACGCTGACCCGCAACGAGATGACCGTGGAACGTGTGGTCACCCCGTCCGGCGAAGTGCAGATCACTGGCACCGGTTACGCGCCGGAAGGCCGCATGGTTATGACCGGCGGCGTCAGTCCTGAATCCGAGCAGGCCCAGATTGTGGCCGATGAAGTCGTCGCCACGCTCGTGGCCGGCACGCTCGCGAACGACGGCGAACTACGCGAGGAGAACGGCCGTTGGGAGATTGTGGGCGACCCCACCGAAGTCTCGCTGATCGTGGCCGCACGCAAGGTCAAGGCCGATCGCAAGATCAAGCGATACACGCGCGTTGGCGAGATTCCGTTCACCTCCGAACGCAAGCGCATGTCCATCATCGCCAAGGACAGCACCGATTCAGACAAGCTCACCGTGTTCGCCAAGGGCGCGCCCGACGTGCTGTTGAGCTACTGCACGCGCATCCGCGTGGGTGGTCAGGTCCGTAAGCTCACCGAAGGCGATCGCCAGTCGATTCTCGCCACCGTCGAACGTCTCTCCTCCGAGGCCTACCGTACGCTTGGCGAGGCCTGCCGTCCGCTGGAAACCGGTTCTTTGGCTGATGTGCCCGGTGTAAGCGTCAACGCTGCAGGCCAGGTGTCCGACATCGCCGATCAGGCCGAAGCCATTGAAACCGATCTCATCTGGAATGGCATGGTCGGCATTATCGATCCGCCGCGTACTGAGGTGCGCGACTCCGTGACCGAGGCCCATCGTGCCGGCATCCGCACGGTGATGATCACCGGCGACCACCCGCTGACCGCCGCCCGCATCGCCTCCGACCTTGGCATCATCGCCAAGGATGGCAAGGCCCTGACCGGCGACCAGCTCGACCAGCTGCCCGATGAGGCCGCGCTCGACAAGGCCACGTCCGAAGTGTCCGTGTACGCGCGCGTGGCCCCCGAGCACAAGCTCAAGATCGTCGAATCCTTGCAGCGCCAAGGCAACATCGTGGCCATGACCGGCGACGGTGTGAACGATGCCCCGGCAGTCAAGTCCGCGGACATCGGCGTGGCCATGGGCATCACCGGCACCGAAGTGACCAAGCAGAGCGCCAAGATGATTCTGGCGGACGACAACTTCTCCACCATCGTGGCCGCCGTACGCGAGGGTCGCGTGATCTTCGACAACATCCGCAAGTTCCTGCGCTACCTGCTGAGTTCCAATGTGGGTGAGGTGTTCACCGTGTTCCTCGGTGTGGTGTTTGCCGGCTTCCTCGGCATCCGCCAGCCGGAAACCGTGGGCGTCACCGTGCCGCTGCTCGCCACACAGTTGCTGTGGATCAACCTGCTGACCGATGCCGCGCCGGCGTTGGCTATGGGCGTGGACCCGCAGACCGACGATGTGATGGGTCGTAAACCGCGTAAGGTGACGGACCGCGTGATTGACGCCTCCATGTGGGGCGACATCATCTACATCGGCGTCATCATGGCCATCGTCACGCTGATTGGTATGGACATGCACCTGTCCGGCGGCTTGTTCACCGACCGCTCGGTGGATGCCATCGGCCATGAAGCGCAGATGACCGAGGCCCGTACGATGGGCTTCACGATTCTGGTGTTTGCCCAGCTGTTCAACGCGCTGTCCTCCCGTTCGCATCTGCAGTCCGCATTCGTGGGTCTGTTCTCCAACAAGTGGCTATGGGGTGCGATTGGTTTGTCCGTGGCGCTGCAGCTCGTGGTGATTTACGTGCCGTTCCTCAACGGTCCGTTCGGCACCGTGGCATTGAGCCCGATGGCTTGGGTGGAATGCATCTGCCTGGCCGCAATCGTGCTGATTGCCTCCGAACTGCGCAAGATTGTGCTACGCGCGATGGCCAAGCGTTAAGCCATCGCAATAGCCCTGATTGTGGGCATATAGCAGTGGGCCGGGCTCTGGTATTCAGGGCCCGGCCCACTGCTATATCCAAGCGGCTCCTCATGGGGCGGTAATTATCCCATGGGGCGGTGATTTCCTCATGGGGCGGTCGCTGAAAACGGCATTATTCCGCGAAAAAGGAAAATGCGCTAACCGCCCCATGGGGAAGTTACCGCCCCATGGGAAACGGGAGAACGCTGCAGACCTCAGTTGTGGCTGCCGTCGGGGCCGTCAGTAGAGGTGGAGTTGTCGCCGCCGTTATTGTTGTCGCTATTGTTGGACTCGTCTTGAGACTTCTGCTGTGCCTCTTGGTCGGCCTTCCGCCGAGCCTCTTCCTGAGCTTGCTTGGCGGCATCTGCCTGCTGCTTGGCCTGCATCGAGGCGGTGACGTCGGACTCGGCCTTCTGCAGTTTAGAAATCGCATTATTGACGTCGGATTCGGACGGACTGGTCCCGTTCATCACCGTATTGGCCTCGGTGATGGCGTTTTGCAGCGCGGTGCGGGTGTTTTCATCGGCCACACTGCCCGCGGAATTATCCAGTGTGCCCTGCGCCTGCGAAATAGCCGAGCTCAGGTTCGATTTCAGTGTGTTGGTATCGGCCGTCGCCTTTGAAGTATTAACGGCCTTGATCGCGTTGTTGATGGCATCCGTCTTGTCAGCCATGTCGCTGGCATCATTCTGCAGCTCTTTAGTGTGAGACTTCAGCTCAGTGGCGTTGAGGCTGGAATCGCACTTGGCGGTGTCGGTCGGATTGTCGGCGTCTTGCAACGCCTGATTCAGCGTGGTGAGCGTATTGGCATCGGCCACATCGCTGGTGGATGTTTGCGCGCTGGTTTGGCCATTGGATATGGCGGTGGTGAGCTTCTTCTGAGCATTCGTGTACTGCTTGGCCGCTACCTTGCACTCGGCCAATGCCACGGCTTGGCTCGCCTTGCTGCTGTTGGAATGCCACCAGAGCAGGCCGGCGACAACCAGCGCTATCACGGCGACTACCGCTACGGCAATGCCGACGATTTTGCGGGTGTTCTTTTTGCCGCTACCGCCGTGACGAGGCTCGGCGCCATCGGAATCGTCCTCATCGGAGACCTGATTCAACGGAATGGAGGGAGGCATCACAGCAGGCTGAGCCTGTGCCGAAGCGGCCAGGGCGGCCGGTTGGAACACCTGTGTGGCTGCAGCATCATCGGCAGACGCTACTTGCGTTGCCGGCATGGCAACGGTCTCACCGGATACGGTGGATGATGCGCCGTATGCCTGTGCGGCCGCGGTTTCGGCATTCGGCATGGCCTGAGCTTCGAAAGGCTGTGTTGCCATGACCTGATCAGGCTGGAACGCTTGTGTTGCCTCGGCATCTACCGCAGGCTGCTCGGCCTGATTGGGGTGGAACGCCTGTGTCGCGGCGTTTGAAGCTACCGAAACAGGCGATGTCGCCGGTGCCGCTGGTGCGGCTGGTGCTGCTGGCGTCACCGGCGCTGTCGGTTCCACCGGGCGGAAGCTTTGCGTCGTCTGATCCCAAACGTATTGCTGCTGGCCGGGCGCAGCGGCGATTGGTGTTTCGGATACTACTGGCTGCGTGGCTGCCGCCGGCTGTGGTGCTTGTGCGGCAACCGCAGCCAGGAATTGCGGCGAGAACGGTTGCGTCATGGCCGGATCGATGGGCTGTGTGGGCTGTGCAAACTGCGTCGGCTGTGCTGCCTGCACAGACTGCGGGAACTGCAGAGCCGGTGTGGCTTGTGCCGTGGGTTCTGTGCTATATGCTGCCGTCTCTTGCCCGGGAATCGGAGGAACCGTTGGCCTGACCGGCTTTTCGGGCTGCTGGAAGTCGAACTGGAACCCGCCATCGCTGTTGGTCATGACATCTCCTTGGGATTAAGCAAATGGCCGGCATCCGCCGGCCGAATGGTACGTCGCAACGCTCAGTCGTCGATGTGCGCGCGGTAGAAATTCTCGTAGGAACGGCTCGGCGTCGGACCCCGCTGGCCCTGATAATGCGAGCCGGTGCCCTTGGAGCCATAAGGGTGCTCAGCGGGCGAGCTCAGCTGGAAGAAGCACATCTGGCCGATTTTCATGCCAGGCCATAGTTTGACCGGCAACGTCGACACATTAGACAGCTCAAGCGTAATATGCCCCTCGAAACCGGGGTCAATGAAGCCCGCAGTCGAATGGGTGAGAATCCCCAATCGGCCCAGTGAGCTCTTGCCTTCCAGACGGGCGGCAATGGACGGGTCCAACTTGACGTATTCCCACGTGGAACCCAGTGCGAACTCGCCAGGGTGCAAAATCCACGGTTCGTCGGGAGCCACCTCGAACTGTTCGGTGAGCGCGCCTTGGTTTTCCGCCGGATCGACATAGGTGTAGGCGTGGTTATTGAACAAACGGAAGTACCGATCCAATCGCACGTCGATGGAAGCGGGCTGCACCATTTCGGGGGTCCACGGATCAAGTGAGATATGACCTGCGGACTGTGCGGCGAGAATGTCGCGGTCGGACAGCAGCATGTGAAAAACTCCTTGGGCAAATAAATACTGCCTTCAAGTCTAGCGCCTTGGGCGGAAACGTGAGAGGCTCCTCACGCTTCCGCGGTCCATCAATCGCAAGTATTCTCAGGTTTTTCTCAGAGAAACTTAGAGGTAGACCCAGAAAGCAGTGGTTATATAAAAGATGTCAGCGGAAAGCTGATCAGGAGCCGCAGCAGTTCCCGACAATTGAACCCCCTTTCTTCTTCTCTCTCCTTTCTCTCCCCGGCGGGCAACCGCCGGGGTTCTTTTTGTGCCCTGAATCATTCCCCCGAATGACCGCCATTCCCAAGCCATAGCGGTACACTAGCTGTGTAATCGGCAGGAAGGGGGCACCGATGGCCCGCAACGATGAGGACTACGATTTCTTCGGCGATGGTCAGTATGACGATTCGCGCAGCTCACGTCGTGCACAGAATCGACGCCCATCCAGGCGGGATGCCGGCCGGCGATTCGCCGCTACAAAAGCCAGCAGCCCAACGTCGATATTGTGCCGCAGACTTGCCGTTGTCAGCGGACTGCTAGCCGTCGTGGTATCGGCCACCTCGGCGGTTCATGAGATCGCGCCTTACGCCATTTCCTTTATGACGGCAGTGCCAGGACGATACATTGCGTTGACGGCGGCGGTGCTTATCGGCATCACCCTGATTCTGGTCATCGCTGCGCGAGTCACCATGCCTCGGTACGCCACTCACGGGGGAGTGGGCGCGGGCGGCATCATCGCACTGGTGTGCGCCATAGTTTGCTTGGTTATCGGCGTGGCCGTGGGCGTATTGTTCCCGGAAGGACTGATTCAGCAGTCGAACGACAAGGCACCCGTCGAAGATACCGCACAGATGGAGCAAGGCATCGAACAAGCTGCCGGCGCGTGCAAAGAAGGATGGCAGGGGCTTGATACGGGCGGTTTGCCGGGCATCACCACCGTACAGATGTGCACTGATCCGAGAGTGGCCTTCGTATCCTTTGAATCGGAATCGTCCGCAGCCATCAGCCGGGCACCTATCGAAAGCAAGATTTCCGAACTGCTGAGCCAATACGCTGATAATGAGCAAACGAAAGGTGATTGGCGATTGCTGAACGGCAAACGCTGGATGGTGTTCGGCGAGGCCAGCAAGATGACCGCACTGCAGCAGCAGTGGGGCGGCGAACTTGAGACAATCACCGCAGCCGCAGATACCGCAGACAGCGGTAACGCCTGACAGATTGCCGGTATCCCTTGAAAAGTCCCAAGGCGATTCGGCGCGGATTACCCAATGTGATTGAAATCATGGTCCATCGTTTTCCGCACAGCGCGCAAGACCTCTATATTGGAATGGTATGAGCAAAGAAGCGAATGCCAGCCAGCCTCTGATCGGCCGCGAATCCACCACTGTGCCCGGACGTTTTGGCGAGCCACTCACCGTGGAATACAGCGTCACCTCGCGCGGCGGCTTCGACCAGCATGCCACGCATCCGCTGTTCCTGTGCCTGCATGGATGGGGATCCAGCGAAGAAGACATGGCGGACATCATGCGCCTCATCGCTCCATATAACGACTTCGTGGCACTGCGCGGGCCGCTGACACTCGCGCCGGCCCGTGAAGGCAGTCCCGACCCCGGCAACTACGCGTGGTTTCACGATGCCCTGCCTATCGGCGATGATCGTGACTACGACGCGTATGCCGCCGCCACAGCAGTCGACCGATGGGTGGCCGACAACATTCCCGCCGACCGTGACGTGGTGCCGCTTGGGTTTTCGCAAGGTGGGCTGGTCGCCGTGCATTTGTTGCGTATCAATCCCGAGCGGTACCGGGCCGTCGTCTCCCTGTCCGGCTTCAACGCACCCGGTCAGGTGCCCGGCACGGCCCCCGCCGACTCTCGCCTGGCCGATTACGATATCCCCGTGTTCTATACGTACGGCAAGAACGATGGCGTAATCCCAAAATACGAACTGTTCGCCACCGCCGCTTGGCTGGAAGAGCATACGTGGCTGAAAACCAAGAGCTACCACGGTCTGGATCACAATGTGAGTCTTGAGGAGTTCGCCGATTTACGCCAGTGGCTACTTGACAACGACATTACTTCTGGCGTGCTGTAGTCAGCCGCCATTACTGGAATTGGCGCGGCCGTCGCAGCAATCGGACATCGAGGGCGCTTGTGGCCGGCGCGGTCATAGACTGTTCTCCCATGAGCGAAGTGAGCACTGCAAGCACTACTGCACATACTGAAGAGAATCATACGGAAATAGCAATCCCCAACTTGGCTCCCCTCAGAGAAGGGAGCAAGGGAAACTAGATGCCGGAATCAGCGTCCACTTGCATAACGTAGATGTTGCGCCTCAGGGAGCGGGCTTGGGCTCGGTTGATGTCGCCGGCTTCGTACATGTCCTGAATCATACCGAGTTCGATACCGTAGCTCTCGCGCTTTACGTCCTCGACCTGCGTGATGGTTTCCGTAGTGCCGCTCATGGTCGGACGTGCCTGCAATGAAGCCTCGGCACGACGATAATCCAGCAACAGTGCCGAACAATGCTCGGTGTTGTACGTATTCTGGCCCATCTCGTCAATAAGCCGGCCGATAACATGATGAATCGCCTCGACCTGCAGTTCGCGGGTGCGCGCGAAAATCTGGTCCTCGCTCACCAATGGTGTGGTGTGGCGAATCTTGGACACCGTGCGTTTGGCGTAATTGCTCATCTGCCGCTGGAACATGCGTACGCGACCGCGAATCTGCGATACCGCATGCCCCGAAGTCGGATCAGTGGAAGTGTGACGCAGCGTATTCATAATCTGGTCAAGCATGCGCTCGCAGGCTTCGACGTTCAGCTCTTGCGTGGCCGTATCCGCCGCCGGATGTGCTTTGGTGTCGGCAAGCCGGTCGCGCACGAATTCCTTTTCCCAATGCAGCGCTTCGATCTGCAATTGCTCGAATCCCTGGGGATCGGTATCGCCGATGCGCTGCTGCAATCGCCCGATGCGCTTGGTGTACTGGTCGATTACCATCAGAATCGCACGACGATTCTCTGGCGTGATGCGTCCGGTCAATTCCTCCACCGTGGCGCGTAACACATCGATGGTCACCGGAATTATTTCCGCGCTGGGATCCTTGCCACGGTTCGGGGCCAATAGCGGTAACAGGAAGTTGGCCAGCAGCAAGGTCACGATAATCACGCCTGACGCAATGAAAATCAGCTCGTCACGCATCGGGAACGGCGCACCGCCGGCAATGTAATACGGGATGGTGAACATCAATGACAGCGTGATGGTTCCCTTGGGGCCGCCAAAGGTCATCACTGCGGCCGAGCGCCAGCGTTCGGGTGTCATTTTGCGGCGCTGGCCGGTGATTGTATCTCGCGCCACGCGCAGCATGGCCGCAATCCAGAAGAATCGAAGCGCGATTACCACCAGAGTGACCAGCAGAATAATGCCGATCAGCGCGGTATTGCTGATATACGGGTCAGACCAGCTGGCCCTCATGGCGCGCGGCAGCTGCATGCCCAGAAGAATGAACACCGCACCGTTGAGCGAGAAACTCAGCACACCCCATACTGAAGTGGAAACGATATTCGTGCGTGCCACATTCGGCCCCACGCCGGTGCGGTCGAATCGGATGAACAGGCCAGCGGCCACCACCGACAGAATGCCGGACACATTGAATTCCTCCGCGCCCAAATACAGCAGGAAGGGCAGGAACAGTTCCATCAGAATACGTGTGGTAGTGGTTTCCCAGCCGAGGGATCGCACGGTCTCGAATAGCCAGTTGGCCGCTGCTGCTATCACCAGGCCAAATAAGGTGCCGCCAAAGAAGGAGATCACGAATTCGCCGGCGGCCTGCCCCACGGCGAATTCGCCAGTGAAGGCGGCGGCCAGAGCGAACTGGAAGCCGACGATGCCGGAAGCGTCATTGAAGAGTGATTCGCCTTTCAGCACGCTGCGCTGACGCTGCGTCAGCGAGGCTTCTTTACCTAGGGAGCTGACGGCCACCGCATCGGTCGGGCCGAGTGCCGCGCCGAGTGCTAAGGCTGAGGCTAAGGTGATGGACGGCCAGACGGCATGCAAAGTGAATCCGACCGCCGCCATCGTGACGATAGCCAGTCCGATAGCCAGCGATAGGCTCAGATCCAGCGTTTTCAGCAACGCCGACTTATCGATTTCGTGCGCTTCCAGATACAGCAGCGGCGCGATAAACAGCACCATGAACAGTTCCGGGTCGAGCGTTGCATCCGGGAAAAACGGCAGATACGTAACCAGCACGCCCAGCACAATCTGGACCAGCGGCGTGGAGACTTTGGGCACGAAGCGACTGACAAACGAGCTCACCACCACCGCCGCAATGATGCATAGGATGAGCTCAAATACCGCCATGTTGCCGCCTTCTCCCTTAAATTTTTCTCCACCAAAAGTATATGGGAACCATGAAGAAAACGTTAAGCTTGCGGCCGATTATGCACATCATGAGACGATATGAGAAAAGGCATACACTCGTTGGTATGGAATATGACGAGGCGATGCGCTGCGCACTGGAACTGGCCGGTCAGGCCGCAGCCGCTGGTGCCGTACCGGTTGGTGCGGTGGTGCTGGATGCGGCCGGCCAGATTGTCGGGCGCGGATACAACACGCGTGAGGCTGATGGCGACCCGCTTGCCCACGCCGAAATCATCGCCATGCGTCAGGCGGCCCAAGCCTTGGGCGCTTGGAATCTCGCCGATTGCACGCTGGCCGTCACACTTGAGCCGTGCCCGATGTGCGCGGGTGCCTGCATCCAGACCCATATCGGCACCATCGCGTTCGGTGCCTGGGATCCCAAGCTCGGTGCATGCGGTTCGATTTGGGATATTCCGCGCGATCCGCAT
>OAVT01000278.1_pt1 | contig 11056 bp, 7 predicted proteins | sample 1476461 | NCBI WGS metagenome assembly OAVT01 (sample SAMEA2580109, study PRJEB22360) | human gut metagenome | biome: human gut; feature: human-associated habitat; material: faeces | place: Denmark | collected 2008/2010
CGCCACGGCCGGTGATGGTCTCGCGAATCGTGGCACCGGTCAAGGCGATAAGCAGTCGATCAATGCCCATACCCATACCGCCGGCCGGAGGCATGCCCACGCCGAGAGCCTCGAGGAAGTCCTCATCGATGTCGCAGGCCTCTTCGTCGCCGGCGAGTGCGTCCTTGGCCTGGGCCACGAAACGCTCACGCTGCACGATCGGGTCGTTGAGCTCGGAGTAGCCGGTAGCCAGCTCGAAGCCGCGCACGTAGAGATCCCACTTCTCCACCACGCCGGGCTTGGTGCGGTGGCCCTTGACCAGCGGGGAGGTTTCGACCGGGAAGTCACGCACGAAGGTGGGCTCGTAAAGCTTGTCCTCGTAGAAGTGCTCCCACAGGTGTTCGACGAGCTTGCCGTGGTTCTCCACGTCGTCGCGCTCCACGCCGAGCTTGTCGGCGATGGCGCCCAAATGCTCAACGGAGGTGCCGGGATGCTCAGGGCCGCCGTTCGGCACGATTTCCTCGCCCAATGCCTCGGACAGCGAATCGTACATGCTGATGGTCTTCCATTCGCCGCCGAAGTCGTATTCGGTGCCGTCGAGCAGGGTGACCTTGTGCGAGCCGTAGACGTCCATGGCGGTCTTCTGCACGAGCTCCTTGACCAGCTGGCCGATGGAATCATAGGTGCCATAGGCCTGGTAGGCCTCGACCATGGTGAATTCGGGGGCGTGCGTGGCGTCGACGCCCTCATTGCGGAAGTCGCGGTTGATTTCGAACACGCGATCGATGCCGCCGACCAGGCAGCGCTTGAGGAACAGTTCCGGGGCGATGCGAAGGTACAGGTCAAGGTCGAAGGCGTTCATGTGCGTGGTGAACGGGCGGGCGGCCGCGCCACCGTGCAGGGTCTGCAGCATCGGGGTTTCGACCTCGAGGAAGTCGTGGTCGTCAAAGGTGCGGCGCAGGGAGGCCACGGCCTTGGAGCGGTTGCGCACCATGTTGCGGATGTTCTCGTCCGCGATCATGCCGATGTACGGCTTGCGGGTGCGGGTGTCTTCGTTCAGGTCCTTGTGCAGGGCCGGCAGCGGCTGCAGGGCCTTGGAGGCGATAGCCCACTCAGTGGCGAATACGGACAGCTCGCCGGTCTTGGAGGCGATGACGCGGCCCTTGAGGTACAGGTGATCGCCAAGGTCGACGAGCTGCTTGAACTGCTTGAGCGAGTCGGCGCCAATCTCCTTCTTGGAGATCATGCCCTGAATCTTGGTACCGTCACCGGCGGACAGCTGCACGAAGCACAGGCCGCCCGCGTTGCGCAGGAACAGCACGCGGCCAGCAATGCCGACCATGTCTTCGGTCTCTTCGCCAGCCTCGAGCTTGCCGTCATACTTGGCGCGGACCGCCTCGATGGTGTCGGTGACGTCCAAGTGCACCGGGTAGGGGGCGATGCCGGCCTCAAGCATCATCGCGCGCTTGGCCACGCGCATCTGCACCTGCTCGGGGTGAGCCAGCGGGCCGAACTCCTTGTTGGAGGGGTCCACGGCTTCGTCCAGCGTGGCACCGGACTTGATCTTCTCGCGGATGGTGGCGTCCTGCTCGAGCAGCATTTCCGCACGTTCGACGGTGCTCATCTGCGGGACGGCCGGGGTTTCATTCTCAGTGTTTTCGGTATTTTCGACAACTTCAGCCATGATTCATCAGTGTACGCAAGGCCGGCGATTATGAGCCCGGCAGACCGTACGGCCATCTGAACACCCGCCCACATGACGCAAAACCGGTTCTGCACAAGGCTTGAGAGACCTGTACACACGGCGAATCCACCATCACGCAACACTCGCGACATGCCGATTTGCATTGTCCACCACCACAATGTAATATCTACGTCTGTTGCCAAACGGGCTGTAGCGCAGCTTGGTAGCGCGCTTCGTTCGGGACGAAGAGGCCGCGGGTTCAAATCCCGCCAGCCCGACAACTGGACCGGATTGTTGAGAAATCAGCAATCCGGTTTTTCGTTTCCTAACCCAACAATCAGACCAAGCGATCGGACAGCGGTAAACAACCCGCCGCGCACAGCGACAAACCGCGTCGCGGCAAGGCCCGTATTTGTTGGCGGACCACCGTAATATATCGCTCGAATCAATCGATTGCCGCACTGTTTTTGTAAGTAATACTGAAGTAATTAGAGGAACCATGAAGAAGAGTCTGCTTGCACTGGCTTCGGGCGCGTTCATTCTCGGTGCCGCCGAGTTCGTGATGATGGGTATTCTGCCGCAGGCCGCGGCCGCCACCGGCGTGGGCATCCCCACCGCAGGCCATTACATTTCCGCGTATGCGATCGGCGTGTGCTTCGGCACACTGATTCTGGTGTTCGGCCGCAAGGTGCCGCCGAAGAACCTCATCATATTGTTTATGGCGATTGCCTTGGTAGGCAATCTGGCCTCCGCGTTCTCGGTCAATGCCGCCACGCTGATTGTCGCGCGCTTCATTGCCGGCCTGCCGCACGGCGCATTTTTCGGCACCGCCACACTCATCGCCAAAACCTTGGCCGACAAGGGCAAAGAAGCACAAGCCGTATCGGTAATGGTCACCGGCCAAACCGTAGCCAATATGCTCGGCGTACCGGCGGGCACCCTGATGGCTGAGTTCCTATCCTGGCGCCTCGCATTCGGTATTCTGGCTGCATGGGCGGCAATGACCATCGTGCTAGTTCTGGCATGGATCCCCTTCGTTGCGCCGATTAAGGACGCCGGCATCGCCGGTCAGTTCAAATTCCTTACTCGTCGTGGACCGTGGGTGATTCTGGCCGCCGTATTCACCGGCAACGCAGGCGTGTTCTGCTGGTGGAGCTACGTCTCCCCTTGGCTGCAGAAGACCGGTGGCTGGTCGTCTAACCTGGTACCGCTATTGATGATGCTTGCCGGCTTTGGTATGGTCATCGGCGGTCTGCTTGGAGGTCGTCTGACCGACCATTGGAGGCATGCCGGCGCGGCCGCAATAGGTCAGTCCATCTCCTGCCTCGGCTTGTTGCTGGTGCTGATCACTCCGGGCAATCAGCCGATGACCGCTGTACTGACGTTCTGGATCGCCATCGGATTGTTCTTTACTTCCGCTCCACAGCAATTGCTGATGACCGAAGCCGGCCAAGGCGGCGGCGAGCTGATCGCCGGCGCGGCTGTACAGGTGGCGTTTAACTTCGGCAATGCCATCGGCTCGATTGTCGGCGGCGCGATGCTCACCACCTTCTCGATGAACTATCGCTATACCGGCCTGGGCGGTATGCCGCTGGCTCTGCTTGCCGTAGGGCTGCTGGCCTTCTACTCGTGGCGCTGCGAAACCGATACCGACGCCATTCACCGCTTGCGCGAAACCAAGGTGGACTGAGACCAAGCTCACAGCAAACTCCCTGACGTGTTTGTTCACAGTATTAATAGACTGAAATCAGACACGATTCAGGGAGGTCTGGCGGTATGGATGAGGAAGCACTGCTCAAACAATTCGCCGCGCAATTCGCGCATGGTCCAGACGATGCCGACGACACCGATGCGGCGGCCGCAGCACAAGGTGCCGATTCCACGGCGAACCAGGTTGCGGACGATGCCGATCAATCGCCCGCAACCTTTGATACCCAACAATTCCTGAACGGACTGGACGCGATTTTCGATCGCCACACGGCCGCCACCGAAGCCGGCCCGTACTTGGAACAGGCGATGGTGGACGCGGAAAACGCCGGCGACGAGGCCGGACTGCTCACCGTGCTCAACGAAACGATGGGCTTCTATCGCTCGCAAGGTCGGCACAAGGAGAATCAGTGGATTGTGCAGCGCGGCGCGGGACTGGCCGCTCGTATGGGCTTGACCACCGGCACATCCGAGGCGTGGGCCACCACGCTAATCAATTGCGCCACCTCGATGCGCGCGGCCAAACAATACGATCAGGCCGAGGATTTGTATCATCAGGCGCAGAGTGTCTGCCGGCATTCGCTGGCGCCCACCGACCGTAGGCTCGCAGCACTGCACAACAATCTGTCGATGCTCTACAGCGAGACGAATCGGCCCGACAAGGCGGAACTGGAGTTGCGTGAAGCGCTGCGCATTATCGAAGCCTCGAGCGTGAACCCGGACGCGGATATCGACGTGTCCAGCTCGCACACGAATCTGGCGTTGACCCTGCTGACCGAACACAAGTTGGAGGACGCGCATTGGCATGCAGCCAAGGCGCTGGAAATCTATCGCACCGGCCATCTGGAACATTCCGCGCATTATGCCTCCGCACTGGCGGGCTTCGCGCAGGTGTGCTTTGCCGAGAGACGGTATGCGGATGCGGTTACTGGATACCGGCATGCGCTGGCCGTGATCGAGGAATGTTACGGCAAGGACACCGATTACTGGCGTATCACCGCCGACAATCTGCGGCAGGCCGAGGAAGCGGCGGCGCAGGCCGGGGTGACGGTTGACAATGCAGGTGTTGCCGGCGATGCAGGCGCGCTGCCCCAGTCCGGCTCGCGGCTGCCGAACAGCCCGGCACAGGGCAAGACCGGTGCGAACGCGGCATCTTCCCCATCCACCGTTTCGGTGTCGACCGGTTCTGCGGGCGCGGCCGAGGCCGTTTCCGCATGCCCGGTGTCCGGACTGAAGCTGGCCCGCGCGTTCTGGACGCAGATGGGCAAGCCGATGATTGCGGCGAAGTATCCGCAGTATGCCGGGCGTATCGCCGCCGGTCTGGTGGGTCATGGCCCTGTGCGCGACGGATTCGATGATACGTATTCGCAGGACCACGATTTCGGCCCGCGCTTCTGCCTGTGGCTTACGGATGAGGATTACGCGGCGATCGGCGAGCAACTTGAGGTCGATTACGAGGCACTGCCGCGCAAGTTCAGCGTGGATGCGCAAGGCCGCGTGACGTTCGAGGCGCATGCCAGGTCCGATGCTTCCGGAGCATTCCCCTCCGCAGGTGCAGGCTCCCCCGTCACGCCGCGCGCACAGGGCGCGAATCGCCGTGACGGCGTGTTCCGCATCGGTGACTTCTTTGAGTCGATCACCGGGTATCACACTGCGCCGGCGCAGACCGCGCCGCATGAGTGGCTAATGCTTCAGGAATCGACCTTGGCCGCCGCCACCAATGGCGAGGTGTTCGCCGATCCCACCGGTCTGTTTTCCAAGACGCGCCAAGGGTTCAAGAACATGCCCGACGATGTGCGGCTCGCGCTGATCTCCAAGCGACTCGGCATGATCGCCCAGGCCGGTCAATATAATCTGCCGCGTTCGTTGAAGCGCGGCGACGGCGCGGCCGCATGGCTGTCCATCCACGAGTTCGTGCAGGCCACCGCCTCGTTGGTGTTCCTGGTTAACGTGCCGATGGTGGTGGGCTATATGCCGTATTACAAGTGGCAGTTCGCAGCATTGCGCAAGCTGTCTGGCTCGATGTTCGCGCTGTTGCCGAACGTGGGCGAACAGTTGGAAACCGTGATGCGATTGAGTTCGGCAGCCTGCTATGGCGGGGCCGGATTTGGCGAAGGCGGCAAGGGCGCGGCTCCAGCAATCGAGAAAATCAACGATATTGTGGAGCAGATTGCGGTGGATATCGTCAAGGAACTCAAACGCGAACACCTGACCACGTCCGGCGAGACCTTCCTCGAATGGCAGCGCCCGTATGTCGAGGACCACATCGCCTCTGATGATCCGGTGCTTAAAAGTTTGTAGATTCAAGCTCCCTCTGCCACGGCTTCGCCGTGCCACCTCCCTCATCAGAGGGAGGTATCAGTGAAAGGAACGTCGATGACCAACGAACTGACTGATGATGAACTGCGCGAGGCTATTGTGCGTCATGAATGGGATCAGTTCCAGCGCACCAACAATGAGGGTGGACGCGCGGCATGCCAAGGCAACTGGCCGGTGTTCCACCAGATGCGGTTGGCCCAGTTCCTCACATGGGAGCGGCCATTACTCACCAGCTATGCCGCTGATCTTGACGCGGCCGACCACGTGGGCCGCAACCTCGTGACCGAAAAATACGGCCGCATGATGGCCTCCACCGCACCGGAAAATTTCACGAAGAACATAGAGCCGTATATTCCGCGTCTCTCTGAAGAGCGCGCGGCCCGTCAGGAACAGGTCATCGCCCAGCAGGTCGCCTGGGCCAAGGATTTCCGCGAGCGCTACCCCAAGCTCGGCGAGGCGATGCGCGCACTCACCACCACCGAAGACACACCATCTGCCACCTCATTCGAAACCTATCTGCGCGGCGAGCTTGGTACGTATTCCGACCAGACCTTCGAACGTTACGAAGCGATGATTGGCGAGCGCGCCGCAGCCAGCCCGCAACGCAATATCACTGAGGAAACCTTGTTGCACACAGTCCAGCTCGGCGGTTTCGACACCTTAGAGGAGGCCGAAGCCTCCCAAGCGTAATACTCAGCCATTCACTGTGTATCGGACACCCCGACTGATGTACGTCGGCCGGCCATACCCAGGCCAACGCAATCTGCCGATCGCCCCACACCCAGACCACCAACGCAGCCTGCCCGCCAGGCCCCATTTACCAGCGCACATCGGCAGAATTACAGCGAGAATAGGCCCCAAAATGCCAGTGTCATCAGTGTGGCGAGAGTGCCGAGCGCTACCATCACGCATATGACGCGCCGCACACCGACGATATCGGCGCGGCAATACCAGACACGTTCCATTTCCCAAGCAAACAGCACCACCAACAGCATGGTCGCTATTCGCAGCACCACCCATCCGACGGCAAACAGCCGCGGTTGAGGCAGCCGATACGCCTACGGCGCTCATATAGCCGTACAACAGCCCAGTAATCACCATCACCGCTGTGCCGATACCGGCAGATAAGCCGGCAATGCCGTGCAACATGCGCCGCTGGGCGGCCCCCAGCTCACTCGGTGTCGCATGCATGGCCCGCACAGTCGCCACACTACGTCGCCCGGCCAGCAACGTCTGTAGCCAAGAAAACACAGTCAAGCCAATACCTAATATCGCCGCCATCACGATCAGCACGGGCCCTGCCACCATCAGACCGGCCAGCACGCCGAGCGAGCCGACGATACCGGATCTGGAACGTTGCGGGGCGGCGAGAACGTCATGAGGTGTTGCACCGGCGACTTGGGGCGTTGCCCATCCATCGGCTTTGGTTCCGGCAGTCACACCGTTCACCCAATTTTCCAGCGCTTGCGTATAGCCTTCGGCCAATGGCAGGTTCGGGGTGAATAAGCCCTCACCAGCCCGCATCTGATGGTTGCCGGCGAAATAGCGTACGGTGACGTTCTCGTTGCCGGACTTGTTGGCCGTGGCGATGATCCGCTGCGCCCCCTGTTCGATGGGCATGGCCGTATCGTAGGTGCCGTAGTTCACCAGCACCGGCATGGTGAGGGATTTCAGATACCGGTCGGCATCAAAGTCGGCATAGGCTAGATCAAATGGCGCGTAGTCCAGCGACATCAATTTGGCCATGTCTTTGACCACGGGCTTGGGCGCGCCGGCCTCATGCGTATAGGCGCTGACAACCATGGCCATTTGCTCACGTCCATTGAACACCGGTGCGGATGTAAGTACGGCAAAGGCAATGTCTTGCCGTTTCGAGGTTAGAATCGTGGCGATCCAGGTGCCTTCGGATTCGGCGTAGATGCCGGTTTTGGCGGGGTCCACGCCGATTCTGCCACGCAACACGTCGAGCGAACGCCCGTATTCGCGAGCAAAACGCGGGTAGTCGCGATGCAGCACGGTGTAGTTGTCGTTGCGCTTGGCCGGCACCAAGGTCACGATACCGGCAGAGGCCATGGCGTTGGCGATATCGCCGAAATCCTCGGCACCACTGGTACCGGACCCGTGAATGAACAGACAAGCCGGGCGTGGCCCGGGAGCGCCGACCGGTTCACGTAGTACGGCGGGTAGCGTGACGCCGTCGCCGGTCTTGATGGATAGTCGGGTTTCACGCGTACGATATCGCCCCTCGTGGGGAATGTTCGCATGGGCAGGGGTGATGGTGGTGTCGGCAGAAGCGATAACGATGTGCTTGGTGTAGGGCCGTGTGTTCCATTGCGGCATCATCGCCCAGCCAAGTGTGGCGAATACCAGCGTCATCGCCATCGCGGCGGCGGTGACGCTCCCCACCCCCCCCCCCCAAAACCGGATGATTTCCCGCCGCACCGAAATCCGCTTCATAGTTACTATGCCTCCCCCCATCAGCATAGAACGGTCGGCTCTTATCGGTCGGCTCCCGTCATAATGTGCTTCTACTGGGACCGTAATGCAATGGTTTGTAACGCTATTTTCTCTTCTTGACGGCACCGACTATGGCCCATACAACGGCCACTATTACCAGAATCAGTCCCACTACGGCGCAAATAATAGCCGTCAGCAATTGCGGATTCGGCGAGAACAACGAAATCATCCGATCCGGAGATATGTACCCGAAAACCAGCGCGATCACGCCGATAATCACGCCTAATAGTCCGAATACCACAGTAGGCGCGCTGGTGCTCTGTTTCTGGATGTTCTTGGCACTCTTGACATCCTTAGCATTCTGGACGTTCTTGGCGCTCTGGACGTTCTTGGAGCTCCCCCCAGGTTGGCATGGTTTGCCGGCGGTCTGAGACTGCCCATAGGGAGGTCGTGCTGAAGATGCTGCGTACATCGGCACATCATCGGCAGATGGAATCGGCCCACCATCTCCCTCCACGGCATCGGCAACTGTTTCCAGGGCAATCCGATCTGTGGTTGGTTCGATGGGCGATGGAGAGGCAGCTGTTGCCTGCGTATCCACATCCGAGACCGACGCATCCGCATGATTGTCGGGGACGGGCAGCACAGCCGTTTCGTCATCATCCGCTGCGGATGGCAGCACCGTGGTATCGGTTCGGTCATCAACGGTCACCATGGTTGTGGTCGCGGTGGTCGCGTCGGTTTCGGAAGGTATGGCCGTGGTCGGTGTCGCATCCTCGATGGAGGCGAATTCCTTGGTTTCATCAGTCATGATTCCATCTCCTAGTTGCAACGGCTTGATCATTCCGATTGTTCGGTTGTGTTCTTGCTTGTACTGTTGCCGTCGTATATATCGGCAAGCGGCTGGAACGTAGAGCCTTCCCAATCGGAGGCGTACACCACGTTGACACGTGCTTCCACCACATAGGGAATATTGATTTTTAATTCTGGGCCGTTGTCCGGCATGGCGGATTCCTTATACAACCATTCGCGATCAGGCCCATTGGTGGCACTTTCAGCTTCGAAGAAAACAAAGCTTGGACCCATGTAGTTGTTGTATACCATCTCGTATTTGCCGCCAACGTCACTCGAAGTGGAGTAGTAGGAGTCGGCGGTGCCGAAGGCGTAAGTGCAGGAATCCGGCAGAACGATATGCACTTGCGCCTGTGTTGCGGCTATGGTGATGGTACCGACCGGGCAATTACTGATGGAAGTTTTGCCATCCAGCATCTTCACCGTGTGCGGTCCATGTGTCTTGTCCCAATCGGACCAATCAATGATTGCCTGATCGGTGTTGTAGTTTTCACCGCTGAACGCCACACCTTGCTGCAATGTTTCAAACGTGGCATCGCTGGCATCGGCAACGAAGATGCCATCCTTTTGCACATCGTTCATGCCGTCGCTGTTTCTCGCACTGACAGATTGGCTCAGTGAAACAACAGTATTGATGCCGCTGGTACCAAGATCACGGTAGTACACGCCATACGTGCCTGAAACGATGGTCATGCAGAGCGCGCATCCACCGGCAACCAGTCCGAGAGGAATCAGACCACCGGTACGCCGTCCTCTGAATCCGAGAATGATGACCACCAGCCCCATCACTATGCATACTGCGGCAATCCAGATGGTGCCCAGACGCATAATGCCGATAATGCCCATGTCGTTTACCCAAATCAGTCCCATCAGACCGGCAAAGGAGAGGAAGGTAAGGCCCAGTATGCTCAAGACCACGATTGGGCCCGCCGGCTTGCGGCGCTTGGACTCGGTGGGGGCATAGGCCGTCGCATTCATACGGTCGGGGGCAAACGGCCCGTTGGGTACTGTGCCGGGCATCGCGCCGGGCACAGTACCCGGCATCACGCTGGGCATCGACTGATAGACAGGCTGTGAAACAGGCTGTGAAACAGGCTGTGAAACACTAGGCGCGGTTTGTGAAACAGGTTGTGAAACAGGTTGTGGAAAAGGTTGCGGAGCTGAATACAAAGGAGATTGAGGTACTGGTTGCGCGGCTGGATATGACACAGGCTGTGGTCGCGGCGCAGATGCCCTGAATACGTACCCTTCCTGCTGGCGAATGCCGCTTTTGGCCAACAACCAAAGCGCTAAGGCGGCGAGCGCAATACAAACCCACCCCGCACCTGGAATCACGATTGCCACGGCGAGGAACAGGAAGCATCCAAGACAATTCCAGTCCCATTGGCCGGCAATGAGGTCCTCGGCCAAGATGTGCCCATCGCGTACATCCGGCATCAGAAACCAGCCGAGTGCGTACAGAGCTGCGCCAAAACCGAAGAACAATGTACATACAATCACCAACGCACGTACTAATGTGGGGCTCCAGCCAAGCCGTAAAGCGATGCCGCTGCATACGCCGCCGATCCACCGGTCGTCGCCGCGAACCAGTCCACTGGATCGCACCCAAGTGAAGAAGCGTCGCGATGTCTTGTTTTTTTGCGGACCAGGCTGCGGCTGTGGCTGATATGGATTCGCGTTTGGATTGCTCATGATTCCATTACACCGCCCGACCACTGCCACAACGCTCGGGGAACACCCTGATTGTTCCCTGAACACCGGGTAAAACCCCGGCCGCAACGCCCTGAGCGCGGCACAATAGGAGTATGACGTCATCTCCCGAACCATTGCTGCCCGCGCGCATGCCGTTGATGCGCCCCCGGCAGGGCCGTTGGCTCACCGGCGTGTGCAAGGGCATCGCCCTGCACTTGGGCATCGGCGTGGCATGGGTTCGGATTGCGTTCATCGCACTGACCGTCCTCTACGGCGCAGGCATCATCGCTTATGTATTCCTGTGGGTGTTCATGCCTGCCGGAGACCCGGTGGCGGCTGCGGCTCGCACCCCGGCCATCCATGCCA
>OAVT01000289.1_pt1 | contig 10424 bp, 7 predicted proteins | sample 1476461 | NCBI WGS metagenome assembly OAVT01 (sample SAMEA2580109, study PRJEB22360) | human gut metagenome | biome: human gut; feature: human-associated habitat; material: faeces | place: Denmark | collected 2008/2010
TCCACAAGTCGATGCTCGCCGGATTGCTGTCGATGATGGGCATGCAGGTGGTGCGCGAGCCCAAGGCCTCCGATTTCGCGGGGCTGACCGGTTCGGCGCGCGCCCGTGCGATGAAACGCGCCCAGAAGCAGTCGAAGAACGATTATCAGGGCGCACGCGGCACCCGTTTCGCCCTGTTCCCCGCTTCCGCCGTGGCCAAGAAGACCCCGTCATGGGTGATGAGCACCGAACTGGTGGAAACCTCTCGCCTGTGGGCCCGCTATTCGGCGGCCATCGACCCCGCGTGGGCCGAACCGTTGGCCGGCCAATTGCCCCGCACCACGTATGCGGAGCCGCACTGGTCGGGTTCGCGTGGCTCGGCTGTGGCCACCGCGCGCGTGCTGCTGTATGGTCTGCCGATCGTACAGGACCGTGCCGTGCAGTGGGGACGCATCAATCCACTTGAGGCGCGCGACTTCCTGATTCGCCAGGGTCTGGTCGAGGGCGATATTCAGCAGCGTTTCAGTTACGACGACTTCGTGGGCAAAAACCGCGACATTCTCGAGGATGCCGCCGATGATGCGAGCCGCACCCGCCAGGTGGCGGATACCGTGTCCGACGAGGATCTGTTCGACTTCTACAACGCGGTCATTCCCAACGATGTGACCAGCGTGGCCGATCTGGCGAAATGGTGGAAGTCCGAGCATGACCGTCAGCCGAATCTGCTTGATTTCGACCCGGCCAAGGTGGAGCGTCTGGCATCCAGCGATTCGGTGAGTCTGGACGATTACCCCGACCATTGGCATACGACCGGATCGGACGGCCAACCCATCGACCTGCGTCTGAGCTACGTGTACGATCCGGCCGACCCGGCCGACGGCGTCACCGTGCATGTGCCGTTGAAGGCGCTCTCGCGTATCACGCCCGACCAGTTCACATGGAATGTGCCGGGTCTGTTGGATGAGCTGATCCTGTCGATGATCAAGGCGCTGCCCAAGCAGCTGCGCGTCCAGTTCGTGCCGGCCCCGGATGCCGCGCGTGCGATTCGTGACTGGATCGACGAGCATTACCCGGATCTGCCGGGCTCGGGCTCGCAGCAGAAGCCGAATCTGCCGCCGGTGGATGAGGATGGCACGACCGTTGGCTGGCCCGATCTGGCACATGTGTTCACCAAGGCGGCCATCGCCACCAAGGGTGCGCAGATTCATCCCGAAGTGTTGGGGCCGGAACTGGTCGAGCGTCTTTCCCCGTATCTCAGAGTCACGTTCTCGGTGGAGCAGCAACTGCCGGCCGGCAAGCACCCTCGTGGACGCCGGCATGCGCGCGGCCCCATCAAGGTGCTGGGTGTGTCCAAGGATCTGAAGGCGCTGCAACGCAAGTTCGCCGCGCAGGCGGAGGCGTCGGCCCGTCAAATGGTCAAGAAGCAGGCCGATCAGGCTGGAGAACAGGGCAAGCTGGTCAGTCAGGCGAACCTGTTGCATAAGGCGGGTGCCACCACCGAGTCCCGGGCCACGATGCTCTGGCGTGGCGCATTGGATGCGCTGCGGTTGCCGGCCGAACGCATTTCGTCGCGCTGGCTGGGTACCGAGGCGTTGATGCTGGCTTCTGCTCCGTACAAGTCCACCAAGGATCTGGTCGAAGACCTGCAGCTGGCCACGGTCAAACGGCTGATGCCGAATGTCGACAGGCTCTCGGACGATGAGGCATTGGCCAATGCGGTGCTCGATGTGCGCGAAGTGTACGAGGACACCGTCTATCAGGTGGCGCATGACGTGATCGCCGTGCTCAAGGCTTATGCCGAGGTCGACAAGGCCACTGGCGGCAAGGCTGATCTGCCGATGCTTTCGGTGTTGCAGTCGATTCGCGACCATATCGCCACGCTCGTCTACCCCGGATTCATCGGGCGCACTCCCCCGGATGCGCTGAAGTCGTTGAGCCGATATTTGAGAGCCGATCTGAGCCGACTCAATAAGGCGAAAACCGATAAGAACCGTGATGTCAAGTGGGCTTGGCAGGCCGACGAGGCCCGTCAGGTGGTTGATAAGGCGTTGGCCCGTGCCAAGGCGGAGCCGGCCGGCCCGAAGCATGAGGCATTGATGAAGCAGGCCGAACAGGCCCGTTGGATGCTTGAAGAGTTCTACGTGTCCCTATGGGCGCAGGAGCTTGGCACCAAGGGGCCGGCTTCGCTCAACCGTATCAAGAAAGCGCTGGCGTGACCGGACGGCAAACAAGTCGCCAGGCCACGCGCCAGCGCACGCGCAAGCCGTCATCACAGCGTGGGCAAGTGCGCGGACGCCTCGGCAATCGGAACAGGAAACGCAATCGTAGGCACGGTCCGATCAATGCTCTGAAGCGTTCCTGGCGTAAGGCGAACTGGCCGACCCGTATCAAGATGGTGCTGATTCCCACGGTGGCGGTGGTCGTTGTCGTAGCGCTGGTGGCCGGGCTGGTTCGTTTCACAAACTGGCGGGCACAGGTTCGCGCAGCCGAGGCGGCACAGCTGGAACTGACGCGAACATACGATTTCAATCCGGGCAATATTATTTCGGATGGTCAGTTCTTCAACGGTTCGGCGATGAGTCAGGCCGAAGTCCAATCGTTTTTGGACACACAAGGCGGCTCGCTGGCCGCGATGACCTTCGACACATCGAACGAGTCAGGCGAAGGCCTGTGCGCGGACTATACAGGCACCAAAGGCGAGTCGGCGGCGGCAATCATCGACCAGTCGGCCCGCGCCTGCAAGGTGAGCCAGAAAGTGCTGCTCACCGTGATGCAGAAGGAGCAGCATCTGGTCACTGCCGTCGATCCCAGCGACTATCAGCTTATGGCGGCGATGGGGTTGAACTGTCCGGATACCGCCGACTGCGATCCCGCCTATGCCGGATTCTTTCGGCAGGTGTATGGCGCGGCCAAGCGGTACCGTTACTATCTCGAGCACGAGGAACAGTACGGGTATACGGCGCACAATCTCAACTACATCCAATATCATCCGAACGCGGCATGCGGCGGCGCACAAGTGTATATCGAGAACAAGGCGACCGCCCTGCTCTACATCTATACGCCCTACCAGCCGAACATCGCCGCACTGGCCGCTGGCAACGGTACCGGCGATTCCTGCTCCAGTTATGGCAACCGCAACTTCGCGCTTATCTACACCAGCTGGTTCGGTTCGCCGCGAAGCTGATAACGGCAGCTGACCGGTCTTGTCCGATTGGACTCGGCCAACACTGTCAGCGTTCGACGTATGGACGCAGCAGGGTCGTGGCGCCAACCGCCAGCAGCGAGGCGAAAGCCAGCAGACACAGGCAGACGGCCTGCACGCAGTAGATCGGTCGAATGTGGGTCAATGGTTCCACGCCATGACCTTTGTCAGCCAGCTTGCCGCCGTACAGGTTGCTCCACAGGCAGGCGAGCCGTAAATCACCAAGCCGATGCTGATATAGCGTTCGGGCACGCCGATTTCGTCGCGCATGATCGGCGAAAGATACGTGTAGAAGACATAGGAGGCGGCTGCGCCGAAGACCACATCCGCCACGCCGAGCTGGATGCGGCGGTCGAAGAACAGGCGGAATTGCCTCAGGAAACCGATCTTCGCCGGATGCGAGTTGCGTGGCAGAGACACTGCCATCGATGCCATCAGCACGGCGGTGAGCACCGAGACCAAGGCAAAGGTGACACGCCAACCAAAGGTATCGGCCACCCAAGTGCCGGCCGGTACGCGCGGTGTTCGCAGGTGCGTTCGTCATGGGTGCTCTCTTGAGTGCTCTCTTGAGTGCTCTCTTGAGTGCTCTCTTGAGTGCTCTCGCTCGTACTACAAGCTGATTCGTCGGTTACGTCAATCGTTTTTTCGTATCAACTCAGCGATAACACTTTTCCCGCCTCTGCCCGCTACCCACCACCACGACACGCCATAGAAAACCCCGCCGATGACCAATCATCGACGGGGTTTGGCACATGTGCAACGCTTGCGATTACAGCTTCGGCAGATACTTCTTCAGCTCGTAAGGCGTGACCTGCTGGTTGTACTCCTCCCATTCCTGGTGCTTGTTGTCCAGGAAGTAGCCGAAGGCGTGTTCGCCGAGCACGTCGGCCACGAAGTCGGATTTCTCCATGATCTTCAGCGCCTCGTCCAGCGAGCGCGGCAGCGGCTGAATGCCCATAGCCTGACGTTCGCCGTCGGTGAGCTCCCACACGTCATCACTGGTAGGCTCGCCCAACTGCATCTGCTTATCGATACCGTCGAGACCGGCGGCCAGCAGCACCGAGTAGGCAAGGTATGGGTTGGCCACCGGGTCGAGCGCACGGAACTCCATGCGCGCGGAGTTGCCCTTGCCCGGCTTGTACTGCGGGATACGCAGCAGCGCGGAACGGTTGTTGTGGCCCCAGCAGATGTAGCTTGGTGCCTCGTTACCGCCCCACAGGCGCTTGTACGAGTTGACGTACTGGTCGGTGACCGCGCAGATTTCGGCCGCATGGTACAGGATGCCGGCGGCAAACTGGCGGGCGGTCAGGGACATGTTGAACTCCTGACCGGCCTCGTAGAAGGCGTTGGAATCGCCTTCGAACAGGCTCAGGTGCGTGTGCATGCCGGAACCGGGCGCGTCGGCCAGGGGCTTGGGCATGAAGCTGGCGTGAATGCCACGCTCCAAGGAAATCTCCTTGACCACCGTACGGAATGTCATGATGTTGTCGGCCATGGTGAGCGCGTCCGCGTATCGCAGATCGATCTCGTTCTGGCCTGGCCCCGCCTCATGGTGCGAGTATTCCACCGAGATGCCCATTTGCTCGAGCATGTTCACGGTGGCACGGCGGAAGTCCATGCCTGGGCTGCGCGGCACGTGGTCGAAGTAGCCGCCCTCGTCGATCGGGGTCGGGGCCTTGGACCAGTCGTCCTGGCTTTCGAACAGGTAGAACTCGATTTCCGGATGCACGTAGAACGTGAAGCCCTTGTCCTTGGCTTTGGCGAGCGTGCGCTTCAACACGTGACGTGGATCGCCGAGCGAAGGCTCGCCGTCCGGGGTCAGAATGTCGCAGAACATGCGGGCGGTACCTTGCGGGCCACCGCGCCACGGCAGGATCTGGAACGTCGAGGGATCGGGTTGAACGATCATATCGTCTTCGGACACGCGGGTGATGCCCTCGATGGCGGAACCGTCGAAGCCGAGACCCTCCTCAAACGCGGCTTCCAGTTCGGCCGGAGCAATCGCCACGGACTTCAGTGTTCCCAACACGTCCGTGAACCACAGACGAATAAAGCGCACGTCGCGTTCTTCGACCGTGCGCAGCGCAAACTCCTGCTGTTTATCCATAGTCGCCTATCGTTCCATAACCGTGTTACGAAGGGCGTTAACATCTCACTGTTCGTCACCTGCGAGTCGCGAGATTTCATCAACATGCCCCGGTCCGCATGTCAGGCATGGTTCAGGCCCATGCCGGCACGGCACTATGGTAGTGACTATGAGCGAAGATCATCTCACCCCATCCGCCAATCCGCCCGTCGACGTGACCAGCTGGACGCAGGCCACCGACCCGCGCGACCGTTCGCGCGCCGGCATCGCCACTCGTACCAAGGCGCCGCTGGACGCACATGCCATCTGGAAGGTCAAGGAGGGCCGGCGTGAGGCGATCAGCCTTTTGGAGGAGCAGTCCGCGATTCGCGTACCGGATCTGATTCCGCTGCGTTACAAGCGTATGAGCGCCAGCCCCTTCACCTTCTACCGGGGCACCGTGCTCATCATGACCAATGACCTGGCTTCCACGCCAGTCACTGGCATTCCGGTGCAGTGCGTGGGCGACGCGCATATCGGCAATTTCGGCATTTTCCGCTCCCCTTCCGCCCGTCTGGTGTTCGATATCAATGATTTCGACGAAACCGCTATCGGCCCGTGGGAATGGGATCTGAAACGTCTCGCCGCCTCGGTGGAGATCTGCGGACGCGCCAACAAAATCAAGGAGAAGGACCGTCGCGCCGCCGTGGTCCAGTGCGTACACACGTACCGCACACGCATGAAGTGGTTCTCCGAAATGGATTACCTTGACGCGTGGTATGAGCACCTGGACGTGGAGGAGACGCTCGACCGCTTCGAGACCACCGGTTCCAAACGCAGCCGTGTGCTGCGTGAGGCGGCCATGAAGGCGCTGCTGAAGGATAACGACGCGGCGGCGGCCAAACTGTGCCGTTATGAGAGCGGCAAGCTCAGGTTCAAATCCAATCCGCCCGAGCTGGTGCCGATCAATCAGCTGGATGATTACGCCGACTTGGATGCGTTGCAGGCACGTATAGACACGCTGTTCGAGAGCTACCGGCATTCCCTGTACGACGATCGCCGTTGGGTGTTCGATCATTTGCGCTATCAGGATGCGGCCCGCAAGGTGGTGGGCGTGGGCTCGGTGGGCCAGCGCGCGTGGACGTCGGTGTGGATCGCGCGTGATATCGACGATCCGATGATGATTCAGATGAAGGAGGCCACGTATTCCGTGCTCGAGCATTACTGCGGCGCGTCGCCGTACGCCACGCACGGTGAGCGCGTGGTTCAGGGGCAGAAGCTGATTCAGAATACGGCCGATGTGCTGTTGGGCTGGTCGAGCTTTATGGCCGAGGATGGCCGACCGCGCGACTATTACGTGCGCCAGTTGTGGAATGGCAAGGGGTCGATTGATATCGACAATCTCAACGCTTCGGGATTGAGCGATCTGTCACGCATGTGCGCATGGTCGTTGGCGCACGCCCACGCCCGCACCGGCGATTCGATTGCGATCGCCAATTACATGGGTGGCACCGACGAATTCGATCAGGCCATCGCCTCATTCGCCGTCAGCTACGCCGAACAGAATGATGAAGACTACGCCGTCTTCAAAAAGCTCCTCAAATCCGGCGACCTCCCTTGCTGAGCCGTTAAGCGGACAGCCCAATGGGCTGTCCGTAGGAGGGGTCTGAGTGAAGCGATAGCTGAGCGAAGGTAGATTAACAGTCTCGCTAAGGCGAGTCCTTTGCCTACTTCGCTACTTCAAGCGCTTCCTGGAGCGTGAACGCACGTGCATAGAGGGACTTGCCGAGGATGGCAGAATCAACACCAATTTCAGCCAGTTCCTTGATGGCGCGCAAATCGTCCAGCTTGGAGATACCACCGGAAGCCGTGACCTTGGCGTCGGTGCGTTCAGCGACTTCACTCAGCAATTGAATGTTCGGGCCGGACATCATGCCGTCCTTAGCCACGTCGGTTACCACGTAACGCGAGCAGCCCACGGAGTCAAGGAACTTCATGGTCTCAAACAGGTCGCCGCCTTCGCGCGTCCAGCCGCGCGCCGCCAGTGTGTGACCGCGCACATCCAGACCAACAGCCACGCGGTCGCCGTACTTCTTGATGACCGAGGCGGTCCAATCCGGATTCTCCAAAGCGGCGGTGCCGATGTTCACTCGGGCGGCACCGGCCTCAAGGGCCGCGTCCAACGAAGCGTCATCGCGCACGCCGCCGGACAGTTCGATGTTCACGCGGTCGCCGAGCTCATGAACGATTTCTCGCAGCTGATCGCGATTGTTGCCCGTACCGAAAGCGGCATCAAGGTCGACCAGGTGAATCCATTCGGCACCGGCCTCAACCCAAGTACGGGCGGCCTCGAACGGCGAACCGTAATCGGTTTCGGAACCGGATTCGCCTTGGCGCAGGCGCACGGCCTTGCCATCGCGTACATCGACGGCGGGCAGCAGAGTCAACGACATAAGAAGAGCCTTTCTTCAGTTACTTATACACAATTTGAGCTCCCTCGTCAGAGGGAGCTTCATGCTTTTTTACAGCGTGGCGATCCAGTTCTTGAGGAGCTGGGAGCCAGCGTCCCCGGACTTTTCCGGGTGGAATTGCGTGGCGGACAGCGGGCCGTGTTCGTAGGCGGCCACAAAGCGCGATCGGCCGTACGAGCACCAGCTCACGCGTTCGGGCGAATCGCTCAGATCGATGTCGAAGCGGGACGTATCCGCCGGCTTCACTTCCATCGCGGCGTAGGAGTGCACGAAGTAGAACCGTTCGTTCTCCACGCCGTTGAGCAGCACCGAATCGGGGGCGGCCTCGATCGTGTCCCATCCCATGTGAGGCACCACGTCGGCGTCCAGCAGGTTCACCGAACCGCCGATCAGTCCGATGCCTGCGGCATGGGCACCGTGCTCCAGACCGTGTTCGAACATGATCTGCTCGCCCACGCACACGCCGAGCACCGGGCGGCCAGCGCGGATGCGATCATAGATCACACGGTCGCCGTCGACCTTCTTCAGTCCTTCCATACATGCGGCGAACGCACCCACGCCCGGCACGACTAGGCCGTCGGCCTCCAACGACTGCCGGTAGTCGGAGGTGAGGGTGGTGTCGACGCCAAGATTGGCGAGCGCACGCACCATGGAACGTACATTGCCGAAACCGTAATCGAAAACAACCGCTGTGGTCATCTGCTCTCCTATCCCCTACTGGTTTGGTTGGCGTCTATTCGATGCGGGAGCCGCGCCCGCCACGTCCGCGCCTAGTGTGGTTGGCGAGAATCTGCATCGCCTGATCATGGTCGAGTCCAGCGGAATCCACCACTTCGAACCCTTGGGTCTTGAGTTGGTTCAGGGTTACGATGCCGAGCATCAGGTCCTCGACGAAGCGCGGTGTGGAGGTGAACAGCACGGGCGGCGCGAAACTCTGGCCGGCCTCTCCCTGCACGTACATGGCCACTTCGAGCTTGTCGGCACGGTTGACTGCAAGAATCACGGCCATGCCGGATACCACGGTGGTCAGGTCCTTGGCTGCGGCTTCCGGGCCGTCGCCGTCCAGATTCTTCAGCACCGCGACGGCCCCCTGATTGGCACCGATGCATGCGGCGGAGATGTCCGACAGCTGGCAGAACGCGGCCAACAGTTCGGCGGAGGCAAGACGGGTAACGATCAGCGCCACCTTCGCCTTGTTACCCAACAGTCCAGCGAGTTCGTTGTCGAAGCCGAGCGAGGGGTCGACCACATCGGCCATGGCCTCGTTCACCGCATCCGCAACGGACCCGGTGACGTCGTCGGTCATAGGCCGGCCGGAATCAGCGGAAGCCTTATCAGCCGTATCATCATTCGCGTCGGAATCGGACTTCGCTGAAGCAGCGTCCGCTGTTTTATCGGCATCACTGGTATCACTGACATCGCCGGATACCGAATCGTCCGCGAATTCTTTCTCGAATCCGGCGAGCGCAGCCTCAAGCTCCTCGTCGGAGAAGTGCGATTCGTCCGGATCGAACTTGTCGTCGGTCATCACAGGGCTCCCTTGGTGCTGGGCACGCCGTCTACACGCGGGTCGATTTCCACGGCGAAGCGCAGCGCACGGGCCAGCGCCTTGAATTCGGCTTCAGCGATGTGGTGCGGGTCGCGGCCGGCGAGCACCTGCATGTGCAGGCAGATGCCGGCGTGGAAGGCGATGGATTCCATGACGTGGCGGGCCAGCGAGCCGGTGAAATGGCCGCCGATCATGCAGAATTCGTAGCCTTCGGGCTCGCCGCTGCACACGCAGTACGGGCGGCCGGAAATGTCGACCACGGCCTTGGCCAGCGCCTCGTCGAGCGGCACGGTGGCGTCGGCGAAGCGGCGGATGCCTTTCTTGTCGCCGAGAGCCTGCTTCAGAGCTTCGCCGAACACGATGGCCGTATCTTCCACAGTGTGGTGCACGTCGATGTCGGTGTCACCGTGGGCGTGGATGGTCAGGTCGATCAGCGAATGCTTGCCGAGCGCGGTCATCATATGGTTGTAGAACGGCACGGATGTATCGATATCGGTTTTGCCGGTGCCGTCGAGGTTCAGTTCGAGGTCGATGTGTGATTCGCTGGTTTCGCGGACGATGTGCGCGGTTCTTGCCATCATGTCTCCTGTGTGATTCGTCATATTGGATTGCGGCGGGACTCGAATCGCTTCGGGTCTCGCCGCAATCGGAAAGAAACGTCCCTTATGCTGCTTCCACTATACGAAGCACTTCAACAAGGGCGTTACGGAAGGTTTCCATCTCCTCGTCGGTGCCCATGCACACGCGCAGCCAACCGTCCGGTCCGACCACACGGATGAGTACGCCGCGCTTCAGGAGCTCGTCGAAGATGGCTTCACGCTTGTCGAAGTGCCCGCCGAACAGCAGGAAGTTCGAGCCGGATTCGGCCACTTCAAGCGGCTGGTCCTTGTAGGTCTGTTCCTTGAGCCATGCGGCGGTGGCCTCGCGGGTTTCGCGCAGGTGCTCGACACGGCTCAGCTGCTCGTCGGTGTGTTCGAAGGCGGCCAGTGCGGCGGCCTGAGTCACGGCGGACAGGTGGTACGGCATACGTACGATACGCACGCAGTCGATGATGCCCTTGGACGCGGCCAGGTAGCCGACTCGCGCACCGGCGAAGGCGAAGGCCTTGCTCATGGTGCGGCTGACGGCCCCGGTCGGGGGGGCCTTGGCGACAAGGTG
>OAVT01000294.1_pt1 | contig 10174 bp, 8 predicted proteins | sample 1476461 | NCBI WGS metagenome assembly OAVT01 (sample SAMEA2580109, study PRJEB22360) | human gut metagenome | biome: human gut; feature: human-associated habitat; material: faeces | place: Denmark | collected 2008/2010
CTCCTGGCCCATCGGCACATACGGTTTGCGTTGGATTTTAGCGGCGATTTTGCGCGCATCCTCCGGCAAATCGGTGACGTGGGTGCCGGTAATCATCAGCAAGGAGAACAGGCCGACGACCACGAAAATGATGATGGCGAACACGTTGGAAAGGCCCCAGGCGAGCGGTGAGCCGAGGAAGAAGCCGAACAGGCCGCCGGCGGATTGCAGAATCGTGATGTCGAATCCGGTGTGGTCGGCGGCGATCGCCACGTCGATGATCGAACAAATCGACCACATGAGCAGCACCCAACCGGTGACCACACGCGGGTTATTGGACCCTTTACCGGAATTGCGCATGAGTCGGAAGGCCACGGCGGCGAGCAACACCGGCAGCACGACGCTCATCAGACCAAGCACACCGGCCGCGATGGCGTGAAGCAGCTGGCCGAATGGACCGCTGACGCGGAACCATTCGGACGCGCAGAACAGTACGGCGAGCACGAGCAGCAGGAAGCACAAACCGTCACGACGGTAGGCTGGATCGTATTCGCCGACGCCGGTGACGGCGCGTACGCCGGAGCCGAACGCGCGCGGAATCGCGAGCAGGATCTTCTTCCACAACGGCTCAGGTTCGAGGTCAAGCTCGGGCTGGACCTTGGTTTCGCCATCATGGGTAGACCCGTTGTCTTTGGATTTACGGGGTTTGGTGCTGTTGGAGGATGCTGTTCGTGCCATATCGGGTCTGATTCTACTAGTACGGGGGTGCATGGTTGGTGACGACACCGTGACGATATGGTCGATTGACGAATCCCGACAGCCGATTCGCCGCGTTCGTCTGAGTCGATTCCCCGCTGGGGCGCGAATATGCCTTATCATGGGTTGCATGACACCCGCAGAGCGTGCGAGCGCAGTCGCATTTGCACTCAAGAACTGCGCACTGGAAGCGATGACGCCGGGCGAGGCAACGATGCGCGCCGCGGCTGCCTACGAACGCGGCTTGAAGCCCGTGACCCATCTCATCGACGTGGCGGACGAACAGACTGCCATGCGTCTGCGCGCCGCCGCCGACCCTGCCGGAAAGGATCGTCTGGCTGCCGGCAGTCTGGATGATCATGCCACGGATCGGGCGGATGCGGTGTTCGCACGTACCGTGTTGTTGGCGGAACGTCGATGGAATCCGTCTGGCGACTTGGATGAGCTGACCGCCATTCATAAGGGGCTGTTCGAAGGCGTGTTTGAGGATGCGGGCAAGTTGCGTACCTCAAACACCACACGCGAGGTGACGAACGACCGGGCTCGAGCCGCGAATCCTGAGGCGTTCTTCCCGGCTGGGCTCATTGAGACCGGCGCGCACAACATCGCGATGGAGTTGGCGGACAAGCGCAACCTGCATGCGTTGGATCGCGACGTGTTCGTTCACGCGTTCGCTTCTATTTATGATGAGCTCGGTTATCTGCATCCGTTCCGTGGCGGCAATGCGATGGTGCTGCGTATATTCGGTTCACGCTTGGCGCATGACGCCGGCTGGGATCTCGACTGGGGCTCAGTGACGCGCGAGGAGTATCGCTCCGCCAAGCACTCGGCATATCGGGGCGACACGTCTGCACTGGAGACGATGTTCGACGCGATACTACGCCCGGCGAATCCGACGCGTGTGTTCTTGATCGCCGGCTGGAATCAGGGGCCTGCACACTGATTGCGGGTGATTGCATCGGCCTTTGGCTGATTCCTACGCCGTGATATCGCCCAGATGATGCTGGGTGTATTCGTCGGCTCGGGCGTCGATCGGGTCGTAGTCGCCGGCGTCGGCGTGCGCGATAATGGCCATCGCGTTGTCGACCAGTTTCGGGTTCAGGGCCTGCAGCCAGTGGATGCGCGGGTCACGGCCGAACCATCCCATCTGTTTGCGGGCGAGTCGCTTGGTTTTCTGTGCGATGTCCGCGAAGGCGTCGTTCACATCCCAGATGCCGTCCAGCAGGTCGATGATCTGCTGATAGCCGAGCGCACGTACGGCGGTGGCACCCAGATGCGGGCGCAACCGTTCGACTTCTTCGATGAACCCATCGTCATACATCTGCTTGGTGCGCAAATCGATGCGATGGTCCAAATCCGGGCGGTCCAGGTCGAGTCCGATCTGCACGGACGGAATCACGTACCGGTAGCGCGGCAGACTGGCCGAATACGGTTTGCCGGTAAGCTCGATGACCTCCAGCGCACGGATGGTGCGGCGTGGATTGCGTGGGTCCATGCGCGCGGCGGCCTCGGGGTCTTTGGCCCGCAACTCGTCGAACAAAGCACCGGCACCCTCGGTTTTCTCGCGTTCCTCAAGACGTGTGCGCACGTCGGGATCGGTGCCGGGGAAGGTGATGTCATCGATGGCCGCTCTGGCGTACAAGCCGGAGCCGCCGACGAGAATCGGCCGGATGCCACGTGATTGCAGGTCGGCGATGGTCTCGCGCGCAAGCTGCTGGAATCGGGCCACGCTCATCGTGTCTTCGGGGTCGATGATGTCGATGAGATGGTGCGGCACGGCCGCCTGTTCCTCGGCGGTGGGTTTGGCGGTGCCGATATCCATGCCACGGTACATCTGGTAGGCGTCCGCGTTCACGATTTCGGCCCGCTCCCCCGCTTCGGCCAGACGCCGGGCGATGGCGATGCCCAACCCCGTCTTGCCGGACGCGGTGGGACCGACGATGGAGACGACTCGTTGCGTCATATACGCCCCCTCAGTGCCGCACGGAATAGGTCTGGCCGGCGGCCACGTCGGGGTCGGCAAGCAGATTATGGCGGCCGGCGTGTGTGACGGTGGCCGTGACGAAATCGCCGATTTCAGGTACCGGTTCGCCTTCAGGCACGCCGATGTGCACCAGCACGCCGGTTTTCTCGCGCCCGGTGACACGGTGGGTGTCGGTGTCCTTCTTGCCGAGTTTGCCGGTGATCATCACTTCGACGTCGCGGCCCTCGAATGTGGCGAGGTTCTCTTCGGTGATCTGCTCCTGCAACGCCACCAGACGGTCGAACCGGTCCTGCACCACGTCGCGCGGAATCTGTTCCATTGCGGCGGCCGGCGTGCCGGGGCGTGGCGAGTAGATGAACGTGAACGCCGAGGAGAAGCGCGCCTGGCGCACCACGTCCATGGTCTGCTGGAAGTCCTCTTCGGTTTCGCCGGGGAAGCCGACGATGATGTCGGTGGAGATCTGCGCGTCGGGCATGGCGGCGCGGATGCGGCCCAGTATGTCGAGGAACTTGGCGGAGCGGTAGGAGCGGCGCATCGCGCGCAGGATGCGGTCGGAGCCGGACTGCAGCGGGAAGTGCAGCTGGTGCATGATGTTCGGCGTTTCGGCCATCGCGGCGATGACGTCGTCGGTGAAGGCGGCCGGGTGCGGCGAGGTGAAGCGCACGCGTTCGAGACCGTCGATGGTGCCGCAGGCGCGCAACAGCTTGCTGAAAGCGTATCGATCGCCAATACCATAACCGAACGAATTCACGTTCTGGCCGAGAAGCGTAACCTCCTTGGCACCATCGGCCACACATTGGCGAATCTCATCAAGAATGTCACCGGGGCGGCGGTCCTTTTCCTTGCCTCGCGTGGTGGGCACAATACAGAACGTGCAGGTGTTATTGCAGCCCACGGAAATCGCCACCCACGAGCTGATGCGGGAGGCGCGGGCGGCGGGAAGCTGGCTCGGGAACTGCCGCAAATTGTTCAGTGACCTGGACCTGCGCCTTGCCGGTCGCACGATTCTGATCCAACAGCTTGGGCAGATCTTCGATGTTCTTGGTACCGAACACCGCGGAAACCCATGGCGCAGTATCCGCGATCTTCTTGCGGTCAAGCTGGGCCATGCAGCCGCCAACGGCGATCTGCAGGTTCGGCCGAACCAGTTTGACGCGATTGAATCGGCCAATGGTGCCATACATGCGTTCGGCTGCGTTCTCGCGTACCGCACAGGTATTGAGCACCAGCAAATCGAGGTCATTGTCATTGATCTGGTCCTCGGTTGCAGGCACGTAGCCATTGGCCTCCAGCACGCCGGCGATGCGCTCGGAATCGTGCACGTTCATCTGGCAGCCGAGCGTATGGATATGGAACACGCCCTTGCCGCGTTTCCCCAGCAAACCATCGGTTCCATCGGCTGCAATCGAGGCGCGCTCCGCCTCGGTCATCATGTCTTCATTCATAACGACCGATTCTATCGACGGGGTTCGTCATGCTCCGGTCACGTATGCCATTGGTTGTCACGATGTCAAATTATGGGTTCTTGGAAAGATTCCCCGCGAACGTCCAGATTGGCTGGAATCCGCCGAGTATATTGGTGGACGTGATACTTGACCGACATAGCCGACTCAAAACCTCCGATCTGCAAGCCCGTCTCAAAGCGTTGGATCTTCCGGGAGGCACCTTCACTCCCGAACAGGTCGTTGAATTCGTTGACCTCATGCAGGTGTATGAAGGCGCGATGTACGAGATCAGCACCAAACTGGAGATTCTCGACGACGAGTTCCAGGTGCGGTTCAGCCATGACCCGATACATCATATGGAACGCCGTCTGAAGTCGGTGAGCTCGATCATCGGCAAACTGGAGCGCAAGGGTCTGCCGATCGGCGTCAATTCGATTAAGGACAATCTGTTCGATGTGGCCGGCATCCGCGTGATCTGTAATTACCGCGACGACGTGTATTCCGTGTCCAACTATCTGTCGTCGCAGTCCGATATTCAGGTGCTGCGCGTCAAGGATTACATCAAGAACCCGAAACAGAACGGGTATCGTTCATTGCACGTAATCTACGCGGTGCCCGTGTTCCTCTCCTCGGGCGCGCATTACACGCCGGTGGAGGTGCAGTTCCGCACCATCGCCATGGATTATTGGGCGTCGCTGGAGCATGCGCTGCGCTACAAGACCGATTTGCCGGACAACAAGCTCGCCGAGCATTCCCAGACGCTGCTCGACTGCGCGCGCTCATTGCAGAACATCGAGGTACAGATGCAGAACATCCACCGCGACATCAACGGCGCGCCGCAAGTGGGCGAAGCGCCTAAGACCTCGGACTGAGGTGCTATGGAATCGGCCTGCGGCCGATTCATTCACCGTTGCGGCCACTTCGGCAGCCTGGCCGGCGCTTGGGCCAGTAGGGTGCCGAGGAAGATGAGGGCGCAGCCGAGGTAGCCGCGCGGGGTCATCACTTCACCGAGAAGCAACGCACCGCCTACCGCCGAGAAGAACGATTCGAGGCTCATCAGCAGGCTGGCTCGCGTCGGTGGCACCCATTGCTGGCCGACCACCTGCAAGGTGTACGCGATGCCCACCGAGCCGATGCCGGCGTACAGAATCGGAATCCAGGAATGAGCAGCGCCGGCCCAGTCGACCGAGCCTTCGATCAGCGAACCCGCCCAGCTCAGCACGGCGGTGGTGCAGAACTGGCCGAATGAAAGCTTGATGGCGTCCACGGTGCCGCCCAAAGTATCGATCACCAGAATATGCACGGCGAACAGCACGGCCGTGAACACGAGCAGGATATCCGCCAGGCCGATCGAACCGAAACCATCGGTGATGCACAGCAGATAGAAGCCGGCGATGGACAGCGCCACGGCCACGAACACCAGCATGCCGATGCGCCGGCGCAGGAACACGAAGGCCAGCAACGGCACCATCACGATGTACATGGCGGTCAGGAATCCCGCACGGCCGGCCGATTTGCCGTACAGAATGCCATACTGCTGCAGGGTGCTGGCGGTGAACAGCACGATGCCGCAGATCACGGAAATGACCACCGGGTTGGCGAGCAATCGCGCCACGGCCGAATCGGGCTTGTTCGCATTCAGCTTGGCACCGGTGATGGTAACGACGTCGGATGCACCGTTCGATGCGGCATCTGTGGAGACGGCCACGGATGCCTCGGTCCCAACGACATCGGCCCCGGCTGTATCGCCCTTATCCGCGCTCCCCCGGCCACGCATCCACAGCAGAATCGGCACCAAAGACAGTGCTCCCAGCGTGAAGCGCGCGGCGTTGAAGAACATCGGCGACATCGAATCCATGCCCTGGACCTGCGCCACGAACGCAAAACCCCAGATCAGCGCGGTCAACAACAGGCTCAGCATGCCTACGAGTTCTTGTCTTTTCACGGGGAGCCAGCCTAACGTGCGAATGTGACAGACATGAAAAAGCCCGGCCACAATGTGGTCGGGCTGTGACGTTTGACGGGCAGGCTACATGCCGCTCGCCAATCGGCTGTCGAGGCTAGTCCCTGTTGCCGAGCAGCTGCAGGATGTACAGGAACATGTTCACGAAGTCGAGGTACAGGTTCAGGGCGCACAGGATGGAGATCTTCTTGACCATTTCCGGGCCCTGGGCCTCGTATTCGGTCAGCAGCGCGCGCGTGGACTGCGCGTCGTAGATGGTCATGCCGGCGAACAGGATCAGGCCGATGGCGCAGACGATCTTGGTCATGCCGTCGACCTGCACGAAGGCGAGCACGATCTGCGAGATGATGAGCACAATCAGGCCGATCATCAGGATCGGGCCGGCCTTGAGCATGTTGAACTTGGTAGTCATGCCGAACATGGTCAGCGCAAAGAAGAACGCGGCGGTGACACCGAGTGCCACGCCGATCGAGCCGAGGTCGTAGACCATGAAGATCGAGCTCAAGGTGAAGCCCATCAATGCGGCGTACACATAGAACATGACGCGCGCGGTGGCCGACTTCATCTTGGTGACGCGCATGCCGAGCACCACGGCCAGGGCAATCTGCACCACGCACAGGCCGATGAGGCCCACCATGCCGGTGGCCATGAGGAAGCTGTAGTAGGCTCCAGTGATCTGGCCGAGCACGGCGACCACGGCGGTGACGAGGATGCCGATGGTCATCTCGCCGTACACCTTGGTCACTGAGACTCGGCGGGCTTCCTCATAGTTGTAGGTCATCGTCGTGTTGATGGTGGCCGCACCGGCACCAGTACCCTGCGGCACGTATTGGTAGGTGGGAGCGCCCTGCGGCTGGGCATAGTAGTTCTGGCCGTAACCGGACTGTGCGTATTGCTGGCCATATCCAGACTGTTGGGCGGCGTTGTAATCAGGCGTGTTGTATTGCGGGTTGTATTGCCCGTTGTTCTGGGGCTGCTGACCGAATGTCATAATCGCTCCTTTAGCGTTTGTTCCAGTACCAATCTTAGAGGAACAAAGCTGAACATTCCATGAATATGATCGATCGGCTCGTTCTGCTCATCTCAAAGCGTAACGGGCGTTTCCACCATGCGCGTGGCATGCACTTGAGATTCGATTGACATTCGATCGCAGCTTGGACCGCCGCGCGATTCACTGCAACGTGAAGGTATGCGTCACCTTGGTGTCTTGATCCGTTGATAGGAACGCAGTGACATCCACCGTAATCGGCGAATCGTCTTGCAGCACATAGCCCAGCGTCACCGTTGCCGCGGTCCCGGGCTGTGTTTGGGCCAAATACGAATTCGCGTCATAGCCTTCAGGCTGATCGAAGTATACTGCCGTCTCCAGTTCGGTGCCGTTCTGGAACACGTTCGGGTGAGCCAAAGTGGCGAACGAGTTGTTCTTGGACGTGTTGTTCGTCCATTCATAAGTCACCAGAGCGGTGGGCTTGCCGTTATAGTCGTTGACGCTTTTCACGGCGGAGACTATTTTCACGTGGGCACCTTCGATATCACCTTCCAAATCCTGCTCGCCCTGCGCTTTCTGCTCGGATGCCTTGCTCTTGGAGGCATCAGACGATTTGCCCGCGGACTTTGATGATGAGGATTGTGACGTGTCGATGCCCTTGGACTCCTTAATGGAATCGTCAATGGCCTTGCTGGCAGCGGACTGCATGGCCAGCGTGATCACAATGGCCAACACCGACAGCACCGCCGCCACAATGGACAGCACCTTGCCGCGTTTCTTGCCCCGGAAGGTGCCCACTATGGCGATAATCGCCAGTATGACGCCGATGAAGCCAAGGATTGCGGCGATATTGTTGACGATGGGAATAAAACTCAGCACCAAACCCAACGCGCCAAACACCACGGCCGCGATGCCGCAGATGGTGGTATGCAGATGTTGCGGTTGCGGCGGCTGAGGCTGAGGCTGTTGTGGCTGGTACTGCTGTGGGGATGAGGGAACCGGCTGCGGGGCGATGTTGTGGTTGGACATGATGTGCTCCTTCTCGTATCTTCCCCGAAATAGGGATGTGAGCACGACGCTACCGGCCGCGAAACAGCGACGTTAGTGGACGAACGGTCATTGTTCGTTGCCTGTTCGGGCAATACGGAGGTGATAACGGTGCCCGCATGTCCAGTGGCGGGGGCCGGATGCAGGTCATACAGTGGAAAGCATGACGAACCCACAACGCGCCGCCGGGCCATACCCCGGTTTCCGACCCGGCTCACGGCCTGACGCTCGCCCTATGCCCGGCACGGGGTCCCCGGTTCCTACACCGGATACGGACGAGGTGCCCGTGACTACGCGCGTATGGTGTTCGGTCGTTATGGTGCCATTGGCCAGTTTCATGTGCATGGCGCAAACCTCGTTCTTCGCCCAGAATTTTGCGCAGGATTCCGCAGGATACACGCTGATGGTCCTCTGCACCTTGCTGGCATTCCCGGCAGGGTTCCTGCTCTTGGCCCGCAGCGAATACCCGGAGGCGACGTTCTGGATCGCCTGCGCGCTGGTGGTCGTGTTCCCGTATGACTCGCTCATCGCACTGATGGCGATGACCTCATTGCTCGCCCGTCGTTCAAACCGGAACACGACCATCCGCGCCACGGTTGGCGGCACCATCGTGACGCTCATCTCCCAGCTCCGCGACGCCCTGCAACAGCCCAAAGCCTCGATTTGGCATCTGATTTTCGCTCAACCGCATACCGGCGGCGATTCAGGCTCCCCGATGGTGATGCTGGTGGAGGAGCCGACCGTCATCATCACCGCCACGGTGGCCTCACTGGTGTTCGTGACCATCGCTACGCTCATCGGCCTGCATATCCGTTCGCGCGCCCGCCTGCGCACGGCGAATGCGGTGGCCAGCGCGGCCACCACGCATGCCGCGACCCTGCAGACCGACCTGACCAACCAGCAGCTCGCCGACGCCATCGCAGCCGAAGCGCACGACACCCTCGCGCATTCCCTGTCCCTGATGGCCCTGAACGCCAGCGCGCTCAAGGCGGAGGCGGCCAAGCTCGGCGACTCCCCCGAAGCGCAATCGTTGGCGGATAAGGCCGAGGACATCCGTCGGCAGTCGGCCGGGGCATTGGACGAGGCCCACTCGATCATCGACATGCTGCGCAACCCGCACCAGGCATGGGAGCAGCTCGCCCCGTCCGACGACACGTCGCTGACCCGCGAATCGCTGGATGCGCTGATTGCGGACACGCGCAACTCGGGCACGTCGCTCAACACCTGGATCGATATCCAGCAGCTGAGCGTGATGGATGAGTCAATCGGCAAGGTGGCCTACCGCGCGATCCAGGAGGGATTGACGAACGCGCGGCGGCACGCGCCCGGAGCGCCGGTGTCGTTGGAGGTCTCCGCCACGCCGCAGGCGGGCGTGGTGCGGGTTCCCCCCCCCCGCCCCGGGCGGGCTTCCATATCCATATCAGCAATCCGATCGCCACGGATGCGACCGAGACGCAGCGGGCCCATGGGGCCGGACTGCCTGGTTTGGCAGCGCGCGTGCACTCGGTCAACGGGCAATGCCGGTATGGGATGGACGATCGGCACCTGTTCCATGTCGACGTGCAACTGCCTTGGCGCAGCTAAGATGGCTAGCGTGAGTGAGAAGAACGGGAATAGTGTGTCTGGTGGAAAGCCCGAACGCGGCGGTCTGACCGGAAGCGGCACCGGCTTAGAGCCCAAGCCGATCCGGGTCAGCGTCATCGATGACGATCCGATGATCTGCCAGGCGATGAGCCTGATCCTCAACGATTATTCTCACGGGCGCATCGAAGTCGTCTCCACGTCCACCGATGGCGAGACCTGCGTGAGGCGGGCTGCCGAGGAAAAGCCGGATGTGGTGCTGATGGACATCGCCATGCCCGGCGTGGACGGCATCGAGGCGACCCGTCTGCTGCGCTCGCTCTCCCCCGCGCCGCACGTGCTGATCCTGACCTCGTTGAGTCCGTCCGGCACCGTGGAACGCGCGGTGGAGGCGGGCGCCGAGGGGTTCGTGTCGAAAACCGATGCGGCGG
>OAVT01000297.1_pt1 | contig 10008 bp, 8 predicted proteins | sample 1476461 | NCBI WGS metagenome assembly OAVT01 (sample SAMEA2580109, study PRJEB22360) | human gut metagenome | biome: human gut; feature: human-associated habitat; material: faeces | place: Denmark | collected 2008/2010
ACAACCCGGACATCGCTTTCCGGCAGACTTACGAGGCGGCATTGAACAAGATTCGTGACCAAGCCACAAAGGAGCGTTTGTTATATGGTAACTGGGATTTCGTGGAAGCCAACGATATGGCCGTTTACCACAATTTTGACGGTTCCAGACATCTTATAACGAACCTGAAGGAAAAGGTCTACGATCCGACCAAACCTATCATTACCATCTGGGACTTCAATGTTGCACCCAGAATGTCTACTTTGTTGGCTCAGATAAACTATGACAAAAAAGAGATATATGTCATAGAGGAAATATTGGGATTGCCGGAAAAGAAGGAAAACAATACTCCGGCTCTGGCAAGGAAGATACAACAGAAATTGTATAGGGAAAAACATATCGGAGGGGTGGACGTGACAGGAGACCCTGCCGGATTACAGCGTTCAACCACAAATGAAGATGGGACAAACAACTACACCATCATCACGGAAACACTGGGCAAGGGCGTATTGAAACCTAAGATCAAGCTCTTAAAAAAGCAGCCTCCACAAGTTACCCGATGTGAATTTGTCAATGAGGTGTTCGAGGGATTTGACGGATGGAAACTGATGATTGATTTACGTTGCAGGAAGCTCACAGAATACCTTATTTACCAGTTAAAGAACGAGGATGGTACAAAGTGCAAGGCAAAGGTTACAGACGCTAAAACAGGCGTAAAATACGAAAAATACGGCCACTTGTCCGACTGCCTTGATTACCTGCTATGCTATTATTTAAGGGATAGCTGGACGAAATACAAAAGAGGGGACGGTTCTATGACCATCCTTTCCACAGCTACCATTAACGAAGGATTTAACTATTAACGAACCATTAATCTATGTACAGATGATTTTTAAACAATAGCGATTATCTGGGAATCATCACGCAAGACAGCCTTTCCCAGATAACGAGAAACGAACCGGAAACATTCATTCAAGCCGAGGAAGCCGCAGAAATGAGTGTCATAGAGTATCTGAGCGAGAACTATGAGATTGAAAAAGAACTGAATAAAGGGAAGTATATCGCTGAATACGACCGAAAGGTAACTTATCCGATCGGAGCACATATTTATTTTGATGGTAAAATCCACGAGATAATAAGATCGATCAGCGGATACAAGGCTCCTTCTTCCGTGGAATACTGGGAAGAGTTTGTGGATGAGAAAGGCGAGATACGGGAATTTCAACGATACAGCCAGTTCAAAACCTATTACAAAGGTGATATTGTCTTATATAACGATACGCCTTATATCTGTCTTGTTGAAAACGGATGGAGATTTGGGGATATACGAATCCCGATGGTAAACGGATGGAAACTTGCTGAATATACAGACTGGAATCCGATTGAGTACGAGCTTTGGAATGTCGTAAAGTTTGACGGTTCCTATTATACTTTGATGTCACTGGAGGGGTTCGACAATAATAAAAATCCTTTGGAATCGGAAAATTGGGGTGCTATTGCCGATTATGATCCTCAGTACAACGAATACGAACTTTCATCACATGAGTACGTTGTATATGATGGCCAAGTGTATTACCCTGAAATAGACGTGAACAGTGACAGTCCGGTTATCGGGGAAAATCTTGCACTACACGATCCCAGAAACTACAATCTCAAAAGCACATGATTCGGTTGGCTGTGTACGAGCTTACCAAACTGATTGCCCCCAATAACGTCAGTGTTGTTAGAATGAGAGATTATGAGGATTCCATAAAGTGGCTTAATGACGCTTCTAAGCTGAGAATCAACCCTCAGATTCCACGAAAAATAGCAGAAGACAACAAGCCGGTTACAGACTGGCAGATGGCGACATTCCAGACATCTTATGATCCATACAAAAACCCCTGGCAGATATGAAAAGATTTTATTACGACAACCGAATCGCCAAGATACTATTGGCATTCAGTTCTTGTCACACAATCACGATTGGCCCGTTTGTGTTAAACAGGTGTAAATTTACAGGAAAATATTTACCATAATTGGCAAACTCAAAAAGCAAAAGTTAAATAAAGCCAATATGCATGATTATTAATAAATATTTATCTTGTATAGTCCTATATTTGTCCAATTATTAACATTCAATTTTTAATTAATATGATAGAAATTTCCATAAAGCAAATTCGTAAAATTTGCTTTATACTGACAATATTGTCAGTATTGCCAATCGGCAAGGTTTTAGCTTTTAATGGGCAGGGTCAAGGAACCCCTGAATCTCCTTATCTGATTTCAACAGCTGACCAACTCAAAGAAATCAAAGATGATATGGATGCCCACTATAAATTGGTTCATGACATTGAAATCACCACTCAGTGGAGCCACATCGGTAGTTCACTTCTTGCGTTTACCGGGACATTAGACGGTAACTACAATCAAATCACCCTAAACATTCAAAATAATACCTCAACAAATACAGCTTTGTTTTATCAAATTGGAGAGCATGGCATTGTGAAAAATTTGGGTGTAAAGATTGATAAAAATACAACTAATATCCAAGGCGGAATACAAGGAGGAACCATCGCTTTGAAAAACAGTGGGATTATAGAAAAATGTTTCTCAGAGGGAGCGATCAGCCAACAAATCGACCACTCATCTCCGCTGACATCCGGATTGGGAGGTATTGTCGGATATAATGCTCCGACCGGAACAGTCAATAATTGTTATTCAAGCGTATCTCTCAAAAATACGGCTGTGAATGAAGCAGGGATAGGTGGCATCGTCGGGCTAAACGAAGGAACTGTTGATCATTGCATCGCATTGAACCCTCAGATCGAAAGCTCTACCAGTCAATATACTAAAGATCCAAGAGGAAACCGTATCATTGGTGTGAATAAAGCAACCAATATCGCCAATAACGATAACTATGCCAGTCCTAATATCGACTGTATCCCAGCTTCTAATCCCGGCGGGATAGAAGGTGCAATCTTGCCGCAAAGCATCGATTGGAAAGAATGGAACAGCAATGAAAAAACATTCGGCTTGAAAAAAACAGACAGCGAAAACTTTGGAACGACTTTCCACTACAGCGATCATACTTACCTGACCGGTGAGGGTACGAAAGACAGTCCTTACCTAATTTCATCAATCAGCGATTTCCAAACAATGGCTAAGTATTTAAACAATAATTACCTGGACAAAGGAATCCATTACAAACTGACGGAAGACATTGATATGGATAACAAAACATTCAATCCTATCGGAGGAGAGAACTCCTATTTTGGTGCCCCTTTCGCCGGGATATTGGACGGAAACGGAAAAGTAATTTCTAATTTGTCTATTACGCCTGTTGATAACGAAACCACTAACTGGCACTGCGGTTTATTTGCCAAAATTGGATTTGGAGCGCAAATTAAAAATTTAGGACTTCAGAATTGTAATATTGTAGCAAATAAAAGCAATGAAAATTTAAGCGCAGGCTTAATAGCTGGTTGTACAGAAACCCCAGAAACAGAGACATCTTTTCCTATTATTGATAATTGCTTTGTGACAGGTAGTATTCAAATCCAAAAAGACGGTAATGCCGGAGGATTGATCGGAAAAAGCGATGCTAACAACACTAATACACGATGTACTATTTCCAACTGTTATACGAATGTGGATATTACAATAACCGGAGGCAACTGGAAACAATGTGATGCCGCCGGAATATCATGCACACAATACACTACTATCCAAAACTGTTATGCGTTAGGGAACATCCAACTGGGTTCAGCCCAAAATAACAATCAAAATAAAACTTCTGCTTATGGTATCAATAGCCAATATAATGAATGTCAGGTATCTTCTTGTTTGGCTTTAATGGAAAAAATCAGTTCTTATAATGATTTCAATGAGTATGTGATTCCACACAGTATTCATAATAATGAAGGAACAAATAATAATAATTATATGAGTTCTGATATGTCGCTTTTATTCAATGGGAATCCTATTTCTCCAAATTTCAATGATGTATCTAAAAAGGACGGTGATCCCTGGAAAGGCGAAAAGCCCAATGAGGATGCTTGGGAAATAACCGATGATGGATATTTGAACCTAAAATCTATCGCTAATACTTTCGAGCAGAATCAACAAATTCAATTGACGAAGTATGTTCCTTTCGCTATTACTGTCTTGGCCGAAAACGGAACCATTGAGACCACACCAGCAAAAGAGGCAAAAGCAGGTGAGGAAGTATCTCTTACCATAGCTCCTAATCCGGGTTATCAAATTAAAGAAAGCACATTGAAGGTTTACAAAACCGGAGATGAAACGACTGTAGTTTCAGTAACAGACAACAAATTCACCATGCCAAAATATCCAGTCACCATCACGGCAGAATTTGTAATCCTCCCGTTGAACTTAACCAATGTATCCGGGGATATTACGGTTTCATATAACGAAAGTTGGTTCTATCAATTAGCCGAAGGAACCCCGATTCCTTTTAATGGAACAATTACGGGAGAAGGACAACATATTGTATCTTTCGATGCTTCCACCACAGGGAAATCATTGACTTTGGATAACGCAAAAATCTCACAGTTGAATAACTCCGCATCAATTATCTTTTTTGATGGAACTGGAACGATTGACAACATTACCACAAATACGGGAGCCATCATCACGAAAACCGGAATTACAGGAAATGCTGTCAAGAAAATCAATTTAACTCTCAACAATAATCAAGGAGGGACTGCTTTTTTACAAGTTGGTGAATATATGCTACAACCCGAAGACCAAGTTGGAACAGGTAACCGGATCACAATCATTACGACACCCAACAGTAACTATAATTATTCGTTAAACATAAAAGGCGAAACAACAGAACAGGAAATAACGATTGCTGAAAATTCATTTATTATGCCGGATGAAAACGTGAATATAACCATTACATTCAGCTATAATCCTCCGTATGTACCTTCCTACTACGATCTCCACTTCGAGGCAAACGACAGTGTGATACTTGCCAGTTCCGATATGGACGTAATAGAAGGAGGATCGTTTACTTTTACAGCTGAAGCGGCTGAAGGTTACGATCCTGAAACACTGGTTGTGGAATATAAACGAGGTTCCAACGGAAAATGGAACACACTCGAAGCCGAAAGCAATGGAAAATTCCGCATTCGCACGGTTTGGAGTAACATATATGTCCGTGCCAGTGTCCAACCGATAGAAGATCCTACCTCAATTGAGCAGGTAGAGAACGAAACAAGTAGTGTGCGTGCAATAGAGAATCGCATCTGCATTACCACCGCCGTACCAGTCGAGATACGTGTTGTTGCACTTGGTGGTCATATCGTTCGCACAGAAAAACTACCTGTCGGTTATAATGAAATATCAGGTTTGTCGCCCGGTATGTATATTGTGATTCTAAGTGATGGGACACGTTATAAGGCTATTGTTCGATAAATACGGAATAATCTGATTTTTAAGACTGAAGTGATTATTTTATATCTATCCCTTTTTAGTTGATATATCTTATTCATCAAGAAAAGCCGTTAGGGAAAAACATTCAATTCTTCCCTAACGGCTTTGTTTATTTAAAAAGTTCAGAATGACTGTCTAATCTGATTACCTCTATCACATCCTGCTTTGTATCTATCCATATTAAAAGAAAATCATTTCCGACATGACATTCCATGCAGTCTTTATAATGTCCTGTAAGTTCATGCGGCTTATACTTTTCCGGAACAGCTTCTCCTTTGATCAAGCTACTCAGAACTTCATACAAAGCCTCCATTAGCCGAATATTATTCCGATATTTCTTTAAATCTTTCTTTGCCTTGGTACTATAATGAATTGTCTTCATTCTATATCATTCACAGATTTCATAAAAGAATCAAAACTACTCATATCTATCGTTCCAGCATATTTTCCCGAACGTGCTTCCTCAATAGCCATCTTGGTTTCTTCATTTGGTTCTCTGTACATGGCTTCTCGCAAAAGACACTCTACATAATTATTCAAACTTCTATGCTCACGTTTAGCCGCACTCTTTAATAAATCCAACAACTCACTGTCAAATCTGAAGGCTGTTTGTTTCTTTACTGTTGCTTCCATAGATTATTATCATTTATATCACAAATGTATAACAAATAAACAACACACAAACTATTTAAAATGATATTTTAATTATTTCACAAACCTGTCCCCAGATTTAATTTGCCACTGAAGACAGGTTCTTTATTCTCTTAAAATATCCGGTTCAAGCTCTCCAGCGTTGATTTCGGATCTGTATTCTTATAGTAATGACGGTAAATCATGTCAGGACTGTTTCCGGCAAACTGGGCTACTTGCATAGGATGGAATCCCTCGTCTATCATTTTCGAGATAAAGGTTCCACGAGCCGAATACCAGGTGATTTCATCCTTTATTTTTAGTTTCTCCCTTACCTTCTTCAGTGTCTTGTTCACGCTCATGCTGATTACTTTAACCCTCATGTGTTTCTTTTCTTCAGTATTGTGCTTGATTTTGAAAATAGGAAATACATAATCACCCAAAGCTTCATCCTTGTATTTATTGATGATTATACGAGCCTTGTCTGTAAGAAAAGGAGTAGCCTTCTTGTTCACTTTTCTGCGCTCATAAATGATCTGATTTTCTTTTATGCAATCTTTCGTCAAATGACACACATCCACGTTTGCCATTCCACCGGTATAATAACTGAAGAGAAACAAATCAATATAGAAGCATTCTTTAGGAGTAAAATCTCTCCTACTCATGTTTTCTATACGGACAATGGATTTGGGAGAAATCGTTTTTGGTTCCGGCTGTTTCTCCTGCATGTATTCTTGTACCGAATCAAATACCCCCAAATTAACGCCATACATATTACGTTTATGGGCATACCTGAAAACGGCACGAAGCAGACCTAATTTATGAGGAAGACCACCTTGACTATTTGCATTTTTAAGCTTTGCACGTCTCAATGTATAATTTACAAAATCGTTCAGAAACTTTTCTGTTATGTGGTGAAAATAAAAAGAAGAAAATTTCTTGGAGTATTTTCTTAATGTAAATTCCATAAACGCTCTTTTCATCCACAAATAATTTTCCGCATTATTGCTGCTCGTAACTACAACACCATTCTTGACACGTCTCTTTGTCTTGAATAATAAGATCATTGAGTCTATCACTTCAACTACCGATACTGTCGGAGAATCGTTACTCTTAGCTTCTGCCTCAACATCGAAACAATGAGACCACATTTTAGGAGTCCAATTGATTTTTTCGGATTCCCATAGCTCTGCAACATCTAAATACTTTTTCTTTTAAGATTAATTCGTTTTTCTGAGCAGTCAGAGAGTCATTCCCCTTAAATAATTGGGATGCTGAATCCCAGCGTTTTGCCTCTCCAATAATGTTAAAAACCTTCGGGACACGAGGAAATCCGGTTTTAAAAAAGACCAATTCCAATCTCACTTCTTTACTTCTTCCTTTAATTGGCCTTGCTTTTACTTTGATACTAAACATGTTAATTAGTTGTCTATGTCCACGTCTTAGTTCATGTTAATTCAACTAAGTTACCTACATAGCAGGGTACATGGGCTTGGTTTTTGGATAAATCTGGGTGGTAAACGTCTTAAAATTGTTTTACCACATTTTTCACTTAATTAACAATCAGTATCTTACGAAAATTTCATTTTATGCCAAATATTAAAACAAAAAAAGGCTATCCTCACAGACAGCCAATCTTCATTGTTAACCTTAAATCTAATACCATGAAAAACACAGTGCAAATATAGAGAGTTTATGTTATGCAGCATAATATTTCCACAAAAAAAAGCTTTCTCTTAACCTGATTTAACCATTTCATGTTTTACAACATAATTTTTCATACACTTTTGACTTAGTCATTCCCTGCACAAGCAACAGACACATTATGATTGAAACAGCCTACAATACTGGATAAAAACGATCCAAACAAAAAACGACTGCCCGGTGCGGGCAGTCGCCTCTTTCCTACCGATCTGCTAATGATCGGAAAATTAATTCTTACTTATTGAAACGTTCTTTCAATTTAGCCAACATATCCTGAGTCATGGAATCCAGATCATATTCCGGTTTCCATCCCCATTCCTCACGGGCACATGTGTCATCCAAAGAGTTAGGCCATGATTCTGCGATAGCCTGACGTAACGGATCCACATCATATTCCATCTGGAAGTCAGGAACATACTTTTTGATGTTGTTGTAGATAATTTCAGGATCAAAGCTCATGGATGCAATGTTGAAAGAGTTACGATGAACGAACTTCGTCGAATCGGCTTCCATAATTTCAATAGCTGCACGCAGACCGTCCGGCATATACATCATATCCATGAATGTACCCTGCTTGATCGGACATACAAACTTCTCACCTTTGGCAGCCGAATAATAGATATCAACTGCGTAGTCGGTCGTACCACCACCCGGAGGTGTCACATAGGAGATAAGTCCCGGAAAACGTACGGAACGGGTGTCGACGCCGAAACGGATGTTGTAGTAGTCACTCAACAACTCGCCTGAAACTTTCGTAACACCGTACATAGTACGCGGGTTACGGATCGTATCCTGCGGAGTCTTGTCTTTCGGCGTGTTATTACCAAACACACCGATTGAACTCGGAGTGAATACAGCACAATGCATTTCACGTGCAACTTCCAATACGTTAAACAAACCGCCCATACCGATTTTCCAGGCAAGCTGCGGTTTTGCTTCTGCAACGGCTGACAGCAGTGCAGCCAAGTTATAAATCGTATCTACCTTATATTTGGACACAGTCTCAGCAATCTGCTGTTCGTTTGTAATGTCGACAATTGCAGAAGGTCCTGATTCCAGCAGTTCGCCTTTAGGCTCCTGTCCGGGGATGTAACCTGCTACAATGTTTCCACCGTAGATACCTCTCAACTTCATGGTTAACTCTGATCCAATCTGACCGGTAGAACCAATTACTAATACATTCTTCATTGCGTTTGATGTTCTTTTAAGTTTTTTCGATGGCAAAGGTATAGAGAATAAAAACATTCCGGTATGAATTTCTTGTATTTTTTAGCCTATATATTCAAAAAAAATATGACCTTTGCCGCATCGGCAGACAAATCAGAGACAAAGAAAAAAATGGTTTCAAGAATAATATTTTGCCACTTGTCTGCGATAATAGAGATATAATTGTCAACTTAATTAAAAATACTAACAAAAAACAAAGTTATGTACGGTAAACTGAAAGATTTCCTTACTCAGGAATTGGCAAACATCAAAGCTGCCGGATTGTATAAGAACGAGCGTATCATCACCACTCCTCAAAGAGCCGACATCAAAGTAAACGCAGGAAGCGACGTTTTGAACTTCTGCGCAAACAACTATCTGGGCCTGTCTGACAACCAACGTCTGATCAAGGCTGCCAAAGAAGCTATGGACACACACGGATACGGCATGTCATCCGTACGTTTCATCTGTGGGACACAGGATCTGCACAAACAACTGGAAGCCGCTATCTCCGACTATTTCAAGACCGAAGATACGATCCTGTACGCTGCATGTTTCGATGCCAACGGCGGTCTGTTCGAACCGTTGTTCACTGAAGAAGATGCGATCATCTCCGATGCTTTAAACCATGCCTCCATTATTGACGGCGTACGTCTTTGCAAGGCAAAACGCTACCGTTATGCCAATGCAGACATGGCCGACCTGGAACGTTGCCTGCAAGAAGCCCAGGCACAACGTCACCGCATCATCGCAACAGACGGTGTGTTCTCTATGGACGGAAACGTGGCCCCGATGGACAAAATCTGCGAACTGGCAGAAAAATACGACGCATTGGTAATGGTTGACGAATCCCACTCTGCCGGTGTAGTAGGCCCGACAGGACACGGTGTGGCTGAACAATATAATGTATACGGAAGAGTCGATATCTTCACAGGTACGTTAGGTAAAGCATTCGGTGGCGCCATGGGCGGATTCACAACCGGAAAGAAAGAAATCATCGACATGCTGCGTCAGCGCTCCCGTCCTTATCTGTTCTCCAACTCTGTCGCT
>OAVT01000300.1_pt1 | contig 9888 bp, 20 predicted proteins | sample 1476461 | NCBI WGS metagenome assembly OAVT01 (sample SAMEA2580109, study PRJEB22360) | human gut metagenome | biome: human gut; feature: human-associated habitat; material: faeces | place: Denmark | collected 2008/2010
GGCCGCTTGGATACGGCTACGGCGGTCGGGACTGGACTCAGTCCTTGTCGGAATCCTTGCTCTTGTGCCAGCCCAGGAGCACGAGTCTCACGCTCATGAGCTGGAGGCTTTCCGAGTCGACGTCACGGAAACCGTCCTGATCGGAGGCGAGGGAATCCATGTCTTTCATCAGCTCGAGCCACTGGTTCTGCAAATGTTTCAGCAGTTCGTCCATTAGAATTCACCTGTTTCCGGCATCTGTTCGGAGCCCCCGTGGTATTGGGGTTGAGCCTGGTCGGTGACGGCGGTGACCGCTTCGACCGGCACGCCCAACAGGGCAGCGATCTCCTGCGGCGGCTTACCCATGGCCTTCAGCTGGTTGACCTTCATCGGATCCACCTGTGGTTGGCCGAGCTGTACCGGCTGAGCGGGTTGCGCCTGTGCCGGCGGTTTCCATGGGTCGACCGGAGCCGGCGCATATCCCCGATTCGGGGCCTGCTGGGGCTGCTGTGGCGCGTACTGTTGCTGCGGGTATGTCGGCTGGGCTTGCTGCATGCCGGGCTGCTGGGGTTGGCTTCCGTTGACGAGACTGTTGACGCTGGACGCGGGTTCGATGTGGAATTCGAACACTTTCGGCGGTTGGGGCGCGTCGCCCCGCTGGCCGAGACCCACGAACCGTTCCGTGATGGTGTCGCCCGGCTTCGGGATCTTCACGCCCGCCTGACGGCAGGCATCGCGAAACGCCTTGAGCTGGATGCCCCAGCCTTTAATCCATAGCGAGCGGCGTCTCCGCTCGGGTCGCGCAGTTGGGTCTGGATGATGACGTGGATCTGCTCCTTCGGACGCCCGTCGTTCCAAAAGGCGGGCTGCTTGGTCTGGAAGTCGTTGACCTGTGTGGTCTCGATTTTCTCGATGACGCCGGTCACCGTGTCCCCCGGCTGGCTGTTCGCGCCGAAGTAGGCTTTGGCGCTGTTGCCGGCGAGCAGGTCGCCGAGCGAGCTCAACTGGGCGGGCTGACGCTGCTGCGGCTGATAGCCGTACCCCTGCTGGGGGTGCTGACCGAACATGATTGTTTTCCTTTCGTTATTCGGTGAACTGGTATTCAGGTTCAATCAAGGGGATGAGCTGGAGCCATTTGTCGGGAACGTCCGGCCATGGCTTAGCGTCGAACTCGGGGAGCGCGCTCATGTCGGGCCAGACCCGGCCCTTGCAAGAGAAGCACTTGTCGGGTCCGGCCGCCGGCAACTGTTTGATCCAGCTGTCGCGCACGTCGGGGCCCTCCGCCTGCTCCACGCAATCCATGAGGTTGACGAGCAGTTGGGCGCGGCTCAACGCCCATTTGCCGGGCTCCGGGTCGAACCTCGTCTCCCAAGGCAACGCATCACCCAGACTGGTCTTGTTGCGGGGCAGGAAATAGATGCAATTACGCTCCACCAGTTCGCCCTCATAGGTGAGTCCCATGCCGTAGAGGCTGGCTTGCACCCGGTATTGCTGGCTGGGTCCGTGCGCTTTGACCTTGGTGACCGTCGTGTTGCCGACGATCTTCCAATCGATGGTGCTGTGGGTCTCCTTGTCCCACAAATCGATACTGCCGGTGACTGGGTAGCCAGCGTGCAATCCGTTCAGATGCCCGACTCTCACGCGTTTCTCGGCCTCGAACCTTTTCGTAGTGTCATTCGGCCATTGACTGTTGGGGCCGATCCACGTGTCCATCGCGTTGAACATCTGCTCGAAGTGGGCGTGCACGCAGGTGCCGATGAACGGCAGCCAGCCCGGCGAACGACGCTCCGGCCAGCCCGCCAGCTTCGCCGCCAGGCAATGCACGCAATCCGTGCCCAGTTCTGACGGGCCTATCTCACGCTGCAGTTCGCGCGGAGCGTTGGCGATATCCGCTTCGATGAGCTGGCGGATCTCCGGCCACAGTTGCGGCTCCTCCATCGTGCCGATTTTGGTCTTCGGCGTGACGGGCGGCTTGCCCATATCGGGTGCCGTTTGGGTCATGGGCGGCACGTCGACCGGTATCGCGTCACCCTGCTGTTGGGCCTGGGCGACGGCGAGAATGGCATCATTCATGCTCATGGTTCTTCACCTCCTTGAGAAACTCGTTGATCTGTTTCTTGATGTCCGTGAGTGCGGTCCGGCTGAGCCGTGTGATGGCCACCGCCTCGTCCGAGTTGTCGAAGCGCAGCGTGTAGGTGCGGTCGCCGTCCTTCGCGATGGTTACCGGCATGCTGCCGAAGGCCATCGAATGCACGGGGAAGCCGGTCTTGCCTTGCGTCTCCAGTTCGCGTATGGCCTTGTGGATGCGTCTGGCGACGGTGAGGCCCAGCTCGTCGAGCTGCTCGGAACGGATGACGTACAGGTCGTCGGTCAGCTCGTTGCCGTCCTCGTCGTGCAGGTCGTAGTCGGCGATAACGCTTTCCACGATCTGGGCGATGCCCAGGCTGGACAGTTCCGCGCTCATGAGACCACCACCGTCGGCTTGCCGCTCATCGCGTAATCGGCCACGGCGTCCGGCGCCAGCAGCTTCTCCAACTGGCTGAGCGGCTGCGGCCGCAACTGGTAGGCTCCGGGATACTTGGTGGCCGGGTAGGCTTTTTCGAACGTGCCGGCGTTGATGCGGCGCGCGCCCGGCTTGACCTGCACTTTCAGGTTGCCGGCCTGGTAGGTGCCGGCCGGATGCGAGTCGAGGATACGGGCCTTCAGCTCGTCGACCTCCTCCTGACGGGACGCGATTTCGGCCTGCAGTTCGACGATGCGCGCCGCCTGCGCGGCGAACAATCCTTGGCGCAATTCCCCGTCCGGGTTCACGGCCTCCGTGGTTTCAATGGTTGACGTGTCATTCGCAGTCATTTGGTGTGCCTTTCACGATGATTTGGGCGTGGGTGGGATACCACGCCGTCTGATGCTTGGTCTGGTTCGTGTGCCGGTTGCAGCAGGTGACCGCCTCGTCCAGTCCGGTGGGCTTGCCGAGTGGCCCGCATGTCCTGCAACGCGGCATCCAAAGACGCCGGTCAGGCATCATGCCTGTCCTTGGAGGTGAGTCGCAGTCCGGCGATGATGTCCGCCGAAGCGTCCGGGTTGCGCAGCAGCTTCGATATGGCCGCGCCTTCCTTGACGGTCAGTTGGGCGATGGCGATGGCCGACGTGACGGCCGTATGCTGCTCGTCGGTGAGCATGATCTTGTCGGACAGCAACAGTTTGGTGGCTTTGTCGATGAACGTGCTGGCCGCGTTCGTGATGCCGTTCGCCGTCGGCACCAGGGCCGCCAGTTCGAAACTCAGATCCTCGTCCGACACCAGCGCCTGCTGCACCATACGCGGCTCGTTGATAGGCTTGCTCATGATTGTCTCCTTTCCTCCGGCTCCCATTCGGGGAGCGGTTTGATACTGATATAGAGGTGCGGCTCGTACTCATGCCCGCAACACGTGTACGGGTCGCCGCTCTTGCGCTTCCGGTAGCGGCCCTTCGACCCGTAGACCCATAGGTCGGGCATCCGCTTGCTGGCGTGGCTTTCGACGACCTGCGCGTCATCCGCGTAGGCGACGCCGTTCAGTGAATCGAGCACCAATTTCAGGAGGTTGTCGAGGTCGGGACGGCCGCGATGGCTCATCCAGAATTCGGCCTCCAACCTGACCGGGCACTGGTATGGTTTCGCCTGCGGGTATTTCAACCGGAATTCCGCGAACAGGCGTTCCTCCGCCCTGACGGTGCGTTTCGGGGTCATCGCGTGCCCGTTGTAGACGCGGGGACGCCCCTTCGGCACCGGGTCGCCCGGCAGGCAGAGCGTGAACTCACTTGGCTGTTCCATCAGCGCCCCACTTCAACAGGATTCCCACGAACATGAGCGGCAGGATGACCGCCAATGCGAGCGAGCCGGTTATCATCCACTGCGGCGTACCCACCGGACTGGGGATGCGACTATGCGTGCCGGCGAAACCGACCAGCCAACCCTCGAAGAACGTGCGTTAACCTCGGCCGGGGTCGGCGCATACGCTTCTTTTTGCGCAATGCTTCGATGCTCATTCCGCAACCTCCTTGCGCTTGCGTTGGATGGCACGCAGCAGGGTCAGCGACTGGCTGAGGATCATCGACGCCTCGAACGCCAACGGGTTCTCACCCAGCTCGAACAGCGCGTGTTCGAGAGAGCCGGCCGCGTCATGCACGTCACTGGCCACATCGACGGCGTGCTGCCACTGATCGACCGGATGGAACAATCTTTCCTCCACGGTGTCCTTGTCTGGATCGCACACCGGACAATCGCACTTGCCGGTTTCCGGCTGGCGCGTCTCCTCGTCCAACTCCTTCTCCAACTCAGCCTCTCCTCCCTCAAGCAGCTGCTCCATGAGCTCCTTGAATGACATTCCCTTCGGGATCTCGACGCCGATGGCGTGGATTCCGGTAATCTTGTGTCCTGACATCACTTGTTTTCCTTTCAATGTGATTGGTGATGTTGGTGCCGGCGTGAACCTTGGACAGTGCGACGCCGGCACCTTTTCTCCCGGTTTCGAATCCGGGAAACCCTTATTCGCCGTAGACCAGCTCCTTGCGGCTTATCGCGCACCGCCGGTCCCGGTAGTCGATGACCTCGCGTGGATCCCACACCAGCCGACCGATACGCTTCGGGGCCGGCGGGTATTTCCCGCCCCACCGGTCGTAGCAAGACCAGATGTAAAGAGTGCTCTTCGAAAGATTCAGGAATTCCGCCACCTTGCCAATGGGCCAACCGTCCTGTGCTTCTATCTGCTTGGACATGATTCACCACGCTTCTTGGCGAGCAGGCCGCGCCAGTCCACGGTCGACGCCCACTCGAATACCCGCAGGTAGTCCGCAAAAAAAAACGCGGAGAACATCGATGGAATCCAGATAGGAGTGCAATACGTCCTTCGCTTCCTTCAAGTCACCGAACGTCCATTCGCTCCAATCGGGATAGAACGAACCGGTCACCCCGTCGAACGTGGAATACTTCAGGTCGAACCACAAGTCGAACATAGGAACCTTCGCTTTGAACACCGTCAGGAACAGGTCGGCCTCATCGATCGGATCACATACCAATTCCATGGGGAAGGAATGTCTGTAAGAGTCCGACACGATAGGGTGGGTGAGAGATAGACGAAGATTTTTCTCAGGGAGAGCGCCGGCCATCACGCACCCGCTTTCTGACTGAGCTCATCCCATGCCCGGTCAAACAAGGGGCGATCTTCTTCCGTGTAGGCGTAGACCTGAATGATGTGACCGTTCGGCAGTGTCAGATCAGCGCGTTGTGGGTCTCGACCGTTTCGCTCTCGATATGCGGCCTTGAGCTTCTTGCCGAATGTGCCACTCTTCGATCGCAGCTGCTTGGCGCTCAGATTCTTCTCCCGTAGATAGTCCTGTGTGTACAGAGGACGGGTCTTCGGGTCGAGCTCAGGTAGTTCCCCCAATTCCCGTGCGATCACGATGCGCGTCTTCGCTTCGAGGAAATCCGGGTGGACGATGCCCTGCGAAGCCTTCAACAGTTCGACTTGCATCATGCGCTCATGGTGAGCCGCCTCAAGCAGGTGTTGCGGACGCTGCACCTCGTATCTGCCGGTGCGCATTACGGTCGGCACTAGGTCGTGGTTCACCCAACGCTGGAACCGGATGACCATGTTGCGCGTGGCCTCGTCATTGACTGCGCCGGGGCGGCGATTGTTCAAGGCGTGGATCAGGCCGGGCAGCGTGATGACGCTCATTTCTTGTTCTCCTCCAAGGGTGGGCACAATGTGCCTACCCTTTTCATCGGAGTCAAGATTGCGCAACATGTCCTTCGCGCTCTCGTATGCGAGTTTCTTCGCGATGGGGCTGGCGACGAACACCGGCTCGTCGGTGTTGCAGTCCAGTGCGGTGACCTCCGTATCTTCGAAACGAAGGGTCTGCAATGCGTTGCTCATTTGAGACCACCGTCCTCTGCTTCCACGGTTTCTACCTGTTCAATGCTTTCGATGTTGTTGAATGGAACGATTGTCGTAAGGGGTCCATCGGAGGAAGACCCGTCTTTGCTGAGCCATTGGACTTCGTAGAACGCGAAGCCGACGCCGGGGAGGACATCCACGTCAGCTGCGAACAGCTGACGGTGCCCCTTGAACCCGGTCTTGAGCAGGGTTGCTACGCAGGGGAAGTCGTCGCTCCACCATGAGGGGAGGCCGAGGGTTTCGATTTCCTTGTTGTCGGTTAGAATGGTGCTGTTCATTTGAACCTTCTTTCATTTGATCCCGGCATCCGTAGCGGCGGATGCCTTTTTTATTTCCTTGCTGTCCTCGGTCTCCACCGTGTTGGCGGTCAGCCAATCCTCGATGTCGCTTTGTCGGTACAAAACCGTTCGCGGCGTCGCCTGGATGTAGCGTGGGCCTTTCTTCTGGTAGCGCAGCTGGGCCAGATGATTGGGCTTGAGCCCGTAGTGCTCGAATACCTCCTTGGGACTGAGTGTCGGGCTCATGGCGATTGCTGGCATTACTGAAACCTCCTTTCACAAGTTGTCGTTATGAGAACGTGATTAACAAGATAGCACAGAGTTCCAATATGACAACTTGTATTTTGCCTTTTGGCGTGTCGTGTTGTTAAATTGAGAACATGAGAATTAATGAAGCCATCTACGCTTATATAGATTCAATGAGAGCTACCAAAGGCTTGACGTTGGATCAAATTGCGACTGAAGCGAGACGCTATGGAGCGACTTGGACACCGGGATTCATTTCGGGCATGAAAAGAAATGCTTCTGCAGCCTCATTGTTCAACATGCTGATTCTTGTCAAGTCGTTGGAGTCGCTGACGGGGAAGCCTCTTGTGCTCTCCGATCTTTTTCCCGGAGAAGGAGAAATTAAACTAGACGGAGGGGGTTCGATCAGTAGAGAGGAACTCCGCAAGGCGCTGAATGGAAATCATTTTGAATTATTAGGAATTCCGCCCAAAAAAATGTCTGACGATCCGGTGATACAGCAGCTTAATCAGGCGTTGCTGAATTCTATTCCGAACATCATGGCAAAAGTGTCAGAATATCTAGTATCGACAGCGCTTAACGGACCAAGCAAGATACGTAATGAGATGACTCATCATTCTCCCACGTTATCCGAACAAAGAGCAGCTGACAAAGTCGGTATTACAGCACCTGCCTTTGCCGCAATCTGTCTTCTGCGATATGGTCGTTTTCTTGATGAGGAGACTGCGCGACGCGCTGGGCAGAATTCTTCGCCGCAAAAGCGAGGACGGGAGACCCGTGGAGTCATAGAAGAAATTGATTTGTGCATTGACCATATGATTAACGATGGGCCAATTGGTTTTCCTGCTTTGCAGGATAGCAACTCCACCGATTTAACAACTCATGATGACGAGCAGTCTCGTGTGGCTGAGACTCTCAATAAGCTCAGGCGCGGCGATCTCGATATCGCCGCCTATGAGGACGAGCACAAGTTTGATGGCGATGGAGACGACCCCGCATGACGGATCCGCTCCCGTTGTCGCCGCGCATGAGCTACGGGCAGATGCGCATGGCCCTCTATCAGGTCGCGCCCGACCTGCACGTGGCCAGCGCCCGCCTGCCCGGCAAATTGGACGGCGTCTACTGCCTGTCCACGAACACCGTGCTCATCGACCGGCGCATCACCTACACGCGCAAACGCTGCGCCCTGGTGCACGAGCTCGTCCACTGGCGACATGGCGACGACACCACCCACGGCTGCCTCGGCGGCAAAAACGAGCGGCGCTGCCGGCGCGAGACCGCCATGCTGCTCATCAACTCAGCCGAATACGCCTTGGCGAACGAATGTACGACGGCAACCCCTATCAGATGGCCGCCGAACTCAACGTGACCGTACAAGTCATAGAAGATTACAAGAACTGGCTGCACGACAGTGTGGCCGCCTAGAAGAAAGAAGAGAACCGTGACCGAGCCAACCCCCATGCAGGCACAGCAGCCGCCGGCAACGCAGGATAGCCAGCCCGCAGCAGCACCATCCGCGCCAACGCCGGCACCGAAGAAGAAGCTCCCAACGGCGGGCGTCATCGCCACCCCCGCCGCCACCGGACGGCTTCGAGCCATAGGACTGGTCGTGGGACTAGCCGGCGGACTCGGAGGCATGTACCTGTACGCCACGCCCATCATCAACCAGCAGAAGTCGGACATCCAAGACCTCAATACATCATTGGACTCCGTCAAAGCGCAGCTAGCCGACGCGAACGAAAAACTCAACCCCCAGGAAGATCCCAACGACACGGGATCCAACACCGACGCTTCGGGCACGGGGGAGACCGCCGTCAGCGGCGGCGTCGAAATGAAGGTCCTCGAAGCCGGCGAACAGCCCACCATCAGCTTCGACACATGCGGCGACGGATGCAGCAACGGCCAATACGGGCCAAAGACACCGGACGCGAACACCAAGTACTGGGTGGCCAAGGTGGAGGTCACGAACAACACCAGCAGTCCGATGGACATCACCTGCAGCTACCCCTATGAGATAGTCGCGTTGAACTCGAAGAACCAGAAATACACGCCCATCAAGAATCTGTATCAGGTCGAAGGCAACCCCGAGTGCAACGCCCAGCTCCAGCCGGGATTGACCAGCACGGTCACCTATCCGTTCCAGGTTCCATTGGACGCGAAGATGGTTGCCATAGCATTCCGCGACGTCGGAGACGTGTACTCCGGCACCGGCGGGGAGGACAACTACTCCTATATAGTCACCGACCCGAATTACATGGTCAATCGATAGAAAAAGAATTGCCCTACCGGTCTTGCACACCGATAGGGCGAGTGAAGATCCCACGACCAAAAGAAAGGAGGACGCTTCGCCTACCTATCATAGCCGATAGGCCTGGCGGAGCTATACCCGAAATGTCAGAAGAACGCGAGTGTGCTGCCGAAGTAGTTTCCGCGCTCCTGCGGGGTAAACTCCAGGGACAGCAGATGGTATTCCGGGTCGTCGGGATCCGGCCCCTCGTCCATGAATCCGAATCGTGTGAACAGGTCCATGCTGGGCTTGTTGCGCGGATCCACCTGGGTGAGCACGAGTGGCGTGCGGTTGAAACGCCAGGCATCGTCACGCAGGCGCACGATAACCGAGGAGAGCAGAGTGTCTCCGAGATGTGTGCCACGCACCTTCAAAGCGGTGGCGATATACGAGATCTGGTAGACGCCCTCATGCTCATCGGTCGTTTCCACGGCTACGCCGTATTCGCAGAAGCCGACCACGTCATCATGCAGGGGAATATCTCCGGATACGACAAGAAGCGTGCGCATGATCCCCTTCGGGGTCTTGCGCACGCTGAGGTCACGTATGTAGCGTTGCGGGTCCATCGCCCATTCGGGGCCTCCAGGTTCACAGCACAGGAACTGCCTGAGGGCCGTCTGATGGTCTCTGGAGCATTCGCGCTCAATGACGAGCTTCAGACCCATCGATGGTTTCCTTCCGGGCCTTTGCCCTGCGTTCCATGTAATGGCGGGCGCTGCGGGTCAGCTTCATCCATTTCTCGTCCACGGCGTTGCGTGGCTTGCCGTCCTCGGGCGGCACGTATGCCGGAATCGGCTTCACGCCGGTATCGGTCATGGTCATGGCCGTCTCCTTTCCGATTTTGGCGTAAAGAGAATATTTTATTAATTTCCCTGTTATCCGTCAAATCTCATTAAAACACATTAACACCAGTTAAAACACGTTAAAACCGAAAACAAGTATGAGCGAGTGAAAAAATCATGGCGAACATCACCAGATACAGGACGGCCAAAGGCGAAAACAGGTATCGAGTCCGCTATCGGAAACCCGACGGCACGCAAACCGACAAGAGGGGCTTCCGCCGCAAGATTGACGCGGAGACGTGGGCTGCGGAACACGTCACCATAGCCAAGGCCACCGGCAGCTACATCGACCCCGGAGGGGGCAAACAACCCAGAGCTTGTCC
>OAVT01000305.1_pt1 | contig 9624 bp, 4 predicted proteins | sample 1476461 | NCBI WGS metagenome assembly OAVT01 (sample SAMEA2580109, study PRJEB22360) | human gut metagenome | biome: human gut; feature: human-associated habitat; material: faeces | place: Denmark | collected 2008/2010
AGCCAATCCGGCACCAGACAGTACAAATGAAAAAGTGCAACTGGTCCTTTCCAACAACGAGAAGCTGACCATTGACGGGACGGAAACCCAACTCGAATATAAAAAGGAAGGAAAGGTAAATGTCAACTCCAAACAAGTGGACCTCAGTCCAAAAGGCAATCCGGCACAGGCACAGGAATTTAACCAACTGATCGTACCTGTCGGCCGGCGTTCGTCCATCACATTCGCCGATGGGACCCGGCTCTGGGTAAACTCCGGCTCGAAAGTCGTGTATCCAGTCAAATTCGCAAAAGAGAAAAGAGAAATATTCGTAGAAGGAGAAATATACCTGCACGTCAGCCGGGATGAACAAAAACCTTTCATCGTCAAAACACATCAGATGGATATAAAGGTATTAGGAACACAATTCAATGTCACGGCCTATGAAAACGAAGCGAATATGCAGGTGGTCCTAGTCAGTGGAAAAGTTGAAGTAAACCTCGACAAATGCAAGAATGTCCTGGCTCCTAACCAGATGTTTTCCTACGACAGCAAAATACATAAAGGGAAAATCACAACAGTCGATACCGACAATTATGTGGCTTGGAAAGACGGATATTACCAGTTCCACCAACAGCCGCTCAAAGAAATCGTGAAAAAGCTTTCCCGCTATTACGGAGTCCGTATCTATTGCAAAGAGCCGGCCGACAAATTGTCCTGCAGCGGAAAACTAGACCTGAAAGAGAGTCTGGACGAAATGATGAAAGCCTTGAAAGAAGCGGCCCCGATTCAAATAGAAAACAAATATGAGAGTATAGAAATAAAAGTCAAACATTAAAAACCATACAGTATGGATCCTTAAATCACAACGACACAGGAAGGGAACACACTTCCTTCCCACACAAAGATGAGAACTATAAAAACTCTTTACCAACTTAAATCATTACAAGCGATATGAAAAATAACACAAGGTTTAGTATTTGTCTACTTTTTTTGTGGATGAGTATGAATTTCTGCCTAGCAGCAGAGACATACTCGCAAGAGACATTCTTCACCATCGAATCGAACAACCTCACGGTGAAAGAAGTATTTAATAAAATCGAGAAAGAGAGCGAATATATCTTTTTCTATCTGGACAACTCAGTCGACCTGAACCGAAAAGTATCCGTCAAGGCACGGAAAGAACAGGTAAGCAAGATTCTCGATCAGATATTCGAAGGAACCGACACACATTATTACATCTCCGACCGACAGATCATCATCTCGAAAGACGAAAAAGCCGCTCCGGTCAGTTTACAACAAAAAGGACAAACCATCACCGGTATCGTAAAAGATGCGACAGGCGAACCGGTCATCGGAGCCAATATCGTAGAAAAAGGAACGACCAACGGTACGATTACCGACATGAACGGACAGTTCACCCTCACCGTTAATCCGAAAGCCGTGCTGCAAATTTCCTATATCGGTTTCAACACGCTGGATATGCCGGTGGGAAACAAATCATCGCTGACGATCAAACTAACGGAAGACACAAAAGCGTTGGATGAAGTGGTCGTCGTAGGCTACGGTGTGATGCGTAAAAGCGACTTGACGGGTTCCGTCGGCTCCGTAAAGTCGGACGTAATCCAGAAACAGGCGATTTCATCTTTCGACCAGGGCTTACAAGGCAAAGTGGCAGGTGTGCAGGTTATGGCAACTTCCGGTTCTCCGGGCGGTGTTGTCGATATTCGCATTCGTGGCGGCAACTCATTGACTTCAGGTAACCAGCCTTTATACGTAATCGACGGTTATCCTGTTACGGCAGGCGGTTCGGCCGGTGGTTCCGGTGCCGGACAGAACCCGCTGGCGACTTTGAACCCTGGCGATATCGAAAGCATGGAAATCCTGAAAGACGCTTCCGCCACTTCCATCTATGGTTCACGTGGAGCCAATGGCGTTATCCTGATCACGACCAAAAGAGGTAAACAGGGGAAAACGACGGTTACTTATGACGGTTATGTCGGTTTTCAGCATGTTGCCAAGAAACTGGATATGATGAACGCTACAGAATGGGCTGAAATGGCAAATGAAGGTGCCACGACAGACGGTCGCCCTATCTATTATCCGAGTGCATCGCCCAACCCGCTATATCCGGCAGTCGACCAGTTGGGAGAAGGGACAAACTACCAGGACCTCATTTTCCGTTCCGCCCCGATACACAGCCATAATGTTTCGGTAAACGGCGGTAGCGAAAACACGAAGTTCTCGGTTGTTGCCAGCTATTTCGCACAGGATGGCGTCGTGAAGAACCAGGATTTCAACCGCGTTTCCTTGCGTAATAATATCGATACCAAGATTTCTAAAATAGTCGACCTGTCTACCAGCTTCACGGTCAGCCGCGTATTTGCCAATATCGGCCGTGAAAACGGGGATGGCGGCGGTAACACTTCCGTTATTAACGCCGCACTCGTATTGCCGCCGACCGTTCCGGTACGTGACCCCGAAACAGGAGACTTTATCCGCATGAACTACCTGTCCGGCTCTTCTGCTGTTCCTAACCCAGTTCCGTATGTAGAATACCTCCAAGACAAAGGGACGATTGACCGTATATTGGCATCGGCAGACCTGACGTTCCACATCATCGACGGACTGACGCTGAAAGTCAGCGGAGGCGCCGATATGTCGAGCGCATTGCGCGAAGTGTACGAACCGAAAGAGACGAACACTGGCTATAACGCCAATGGCATCGCCCAGCAGCAGAATCGCCGCAGCAGTTCTTACTCGAACGAGAACATCCTGACTTATATCAAGAAATTCGGCGTACACTCACTGAACGTGATGGTCGGTTCTTCCCTTCTGTACGAAGAAAACAAAACCAGTTCGATGACGGCCCGCGACTTCATCAGCGACGTTTACGGATATAACAACCTGGATGCCGGTGCACAATGGGACAAGCCGAATACAGGAAGAAGCAAAAGCACTTTGTTATCCGGTTTCGGACGTGTCAACTATGTCTTGATGGACAAATATCTTTTCACCGTAACAGGACGTGCCGATGGTAGTTCCAAATTCGGGACGAACAACAAATGGGCGTTCTTCCCTTCATTTGCTGCCGCTTGGCGTATCAACCAAGAGAAGTTCATGAAAGAGATCGACTGGATCAGCAACCTGAAAATCAGAGGTAGCTGGGGTGTAACCGGTAACCAGAATATTTCCAGCTATTCTTCACAGGAGAAGATGAACACGTATGTATATCCGATCGGAGGCGTGACCAGTGTCGGTATCGGTGCAGGCAATATGCCGAACCCGAACCTGAAATGGGAAACGACAGCTATCACCGACATAGGTCTTGACTTCGGCGTGCTCAACAATCGCATCAACTTCACGGCCGACTATTATTACAAGAAGACAACCGACTTGTTGTGGAACATCTCCGTCCCGTTGACGACCGGTTTCGGCACAGTATTAAAAAACATCGGTAGCCTGGAGAATAAAGGGCTTGAACTGAGCGTGTCTGCGGATGTGCTGACCGGCCAGTTCAAATGGAACACCATGATCAACTGGTCTACCAACAAAAACAAGGTATTGGAGATTCCAGGTTACATCCCGACCCAGCAGGGCACGATCTCCGGCCACCTGAAAGTAAACGGTAGCTGGCTCGAACCGGGATTACCTGTCGGCGTATGGAACTTACTGAAAACAAACGGCGTAATGCGTACGGAAAAAGAATGGCAAGACGCTGCGCGTGTTGCAGACTCCAACTTCGACAAGATAGGAGACATGAGCTTTGTAGACAAGAATGGAGACGGCAAGATCAGTTTCGGAGAAGACCGCCAGATCGTGGGCGACCCGAACCCGGATTTCATCTTCGGTTGGACCAACAATTTCTCTTATAAGAATTTCGACTTGTCGATCTATATCAACGGTTCCGTCGGTAATGATATATATAATGTATTACGTGCCGAGACAAATATCGTCAGTACTTGGGGTAACCAGCGTGCAGAAGTGATGGACCGCTGGACGGCCAACAACCCGAACGGCAAGTACCCGCGTGCCCACGTGCTGGTAAATCAGAATTTGCTACAATCAGACTTCCTGATCGAAGACGGATCATTCCTGCGCGTACAAAACGTGACGTTAGGCTATACATTCCCGAAAGTCTCATTCCTCAGATCACTGCGTGTTTATGCCACTGCACAGAACTTGCTGACAATTACCGGATATTCAGGTTTCAATCCGGAAGTGAACAGCCAAGGACAAAGTAATCTCCAGATGGGTGTGGACTATAACGCCTACCCAACTGCCCGCTCTTTCATTCTTGGTGTAAACATTGGTTTTTAATCATTTAAAATGAACAGAATATGAAACTATATAAATATATAATCGGATTAGCATTACTGGTGTCCTCTTCTTCTTGTGATTTCCTGGACGAAGAAGCATACGAGTTTATCACACCCGACAACTTCTATAAAACGGAAGCTGATGCAAATGCCGCGCTGACAGCGGTCTATAATAATTTCAACGACGATAAGGGCTTCAGACGTTATATTTGGATGGGAGCCGATTTTCCAGGTGAAGCGGCTTATGCTAATGCCAGTGCGCCTTCACGTGTGGAGATGGATAATCTTACCTGGACTCCGACAACGGACTTCTGCAAAAATATCTGGCAGATTTCTTATTCCACCATTCGCCGGGCAAACAACCTGTTGTTGAACATCGATAAGATTTCATTCAAATCGGAAGATACGAAGAAGAAAATCATTGGACAGGCTAAGTTTCTGCGCGCGCTCTATTATTTCACGCTAATGCGTTTTTATGACCATATCGTCGTAATCCGGGAAACGGATAACTTGAATGAAGAAACTCCGTCCAACCAAGGTACAGACGATGCCGCCTGGGCCTTGATCGAAGAAGATTTGCAGTATGCGGAATCCGTTCTGCCGGTAAGATGGGGAGACTCTGATGGCGGACGAGCCACCAAAGGCGCTGCAATGGCCATGTTGTCCAAAGTTTATTTGACACAGGCAGGATGGCCTTGGAACAAAGCCGGTTTCTGGGAAAAGGCTGCTTCCAAAACCACGGAAATTATCAATAACGAAGGGGCTTTCGGCTATGGGCTGGAAGATAACTTCAGACGCATTTTCGATGTGACCAACGAACATGGGAAAGAGTATATCTTCGATGTAGAATACCAAACGAACATCAACGGACAAGATATTCCTGCTTTATCAGGTATGCGCGGTTACAACATCAAGAAAACAGATGGTTGGTCTTCTTTCATATCCACTCCTGAATTCTATAAGAGTTATGAGGTAGGTGACAAGCGCTTATCCACAACATTCGTAACAGAATTCACAGATATGAAGAACGGAAAACACTATATTTACGATCCGGACAATGTAACGGAACTGTCTTTCCCGCTTTGCCATTTTGCCAAATATCTGGATCCGAACGACAACCAGTCTACAAAAGCAGGTGACTACGGTTGTAATTGGAAAGTTGTCCGTTATGCCGATGTCCTGATGATGCAGTCCGAAGCCTATTGCGAAATGAATCGCATCGGAGATGCACTGGCGGGTATCAACCGGGTACGGGCAAGAGCCGGACTCAATCCGATCCCTTCATCCATTTCACAGACAGATTTGCGGAAAGCAATCATACAGGAACGTACTTGGGAGTTCGCAGCCGAAGGACATTCCTTATTCGACATGAAACGGCAGCATTGCATGGCAGAGCGCCTGGGAAGGGCTGTAGATGATAAATATTATTCATTACCTTTGCCTCAGGACGAAACGGATAAAAATCCGAATCTGAAACAGCATCCGCTGTGGTAATTCGATAATTGATGATTTATCCGTTACTTTTGGCTTGACCCAAAAGTAACGGATAAATCATCAATTACCATCCCTATTTTTTAGATAACCTTTTAATTCTTACTATATAATGAAATGTTTTTATTCTTTTTTATTTTTATTAGGTAGCCTGTTAGCAAGCGGGCAGACCACTGATGTAAAATACCTGTCAGGACAAGGCTCGGACGATGCGGTCGAATGGGACTTCTTCTGTACCGGTGGCAGGAAAAGCGGGGAATGGAATAAGATCAAAGTTCCCTCCTGCTGGGAAATGGAAGGATACGGAACCTTCAATTACGGACATGACAAGCCGAAAGCCGACGAATCCGGATTGTATAAAACAACATTCGAAGTACCGGCGACATGGAAAGGCAAACGTATCTTTATCGTTTTCGAAGGTTCCATGACCGATACGGAGATTAAAGTAAACGGAAAACAGGCAGGTACTCCCCATCAGGGAGCTTTCTACCGATTCAAGCGAGAGATAACCAAACTGGTCCATATGAACAAGGAAAACCTTTTGGAAGTCAAAGTGAACAAAATGTCATCCAATACCAGTATCAACGAAGCAGAACGGCAATGTGACTTTTGGGTATTCGGAGGCATATTCCGTACCTCGAAGCTGTTCCTAACAACTTCATCGAATATACGGCGATCGATGCCCGGCAACATGGCGAACTGAACGCAGATATATTTATAGACAAGAAACTTTCCGACATAAAAGCAGAAATAGAGATCAAAGATGTCCAGAACCAGACGATGGGGAAAATCACATCTGCTCCCATAAACGAAAAAACAGGCAAAATATCCCTCTCTGGCAAGATCGACAATATCAAACCCTGGTCAGCCGAAGACCCACAACTGTACACCGCCATAATCACCCTTCGCCAGAAAGACAAGGTACTGCATACCGTAACCGACCGGATCGGGTTCCGCACAGTCGAAGTGAAACCGAAAGACGGTGTCTATATCAACGGTGTGAAAATGCGCTTTAAAGGGGTGAACCGCCACTCTCACTGGCCCACTACGGGACGAACGACGAACAAGCAGCTTAGTATTAACGACGTCAAGCTGATGAAAGAAATGAACATGAATGCAGTCCGCATGTCACACTATCCACCTGACAAACATTTCCTGGAAGTTTGCGACTCTCTGGGGATGTATGTGATCGACGAACTGTGCGCCTGGCAATATCCTCCTTATGATACGAAAGTCGGGACCATTCTAGTTGGGGAAATGCTGAAACGGGATCTCAACCGTCCGTCTATCATTTTTTGGGCAAACGGGAATGAGGGAGGCTTCAATTTTGACCTCGACCCGCTATTTCCACAATATGACCCGCAAAAACGAGCTGTCCTGCATCCCTGGGCGTTATCGGGAAATATCAATACGGTACATTACATCAAATATAATTCTGGAATCGGCAATATGTTCCACGGAAGGGATATCTTCATGCCGACAGAAATCCTGCACGGATTATACGACGGTGGACACGGAGCCGGACTCGACGACTACTGGAACCTGATGCTTTCCAATCCGCTTTCAGCCGGAATGTTCCTTTGGGACTTTACGGACCAGGCAGTTGTTCGCGAAGATAAAAACGGATTCTACGATACCGACAAGGATCACGGAGCCGATGGCATAGTAGGACCATATCGCGAAAAAGAAGGCAGCTTCTTTACAATCAAAGAAATATGGTCGCCTATCCATCTGCCGGAACACTATCTTACACCGGGATGGGATGGTCGTTTCGAAATAGAAAACAGATATGCGTTCACAAATGCGAACGCTTGTAACTACACATACCGGCTGGCTAAAATCAACTCGCTTGCGCAAAAGACCATACAATCGGTTTCCGGCAAGATCGCTTCCCCTGATATCCGTCCGGGAGAAAGAGGGTATTTGCAACTTGAACTTCCCTCCGGCTGGCAGGAATACGACTTTCTATATGTTACGGTAAAAGACCGTTACAACCAAGAGTTATTTACCTGGAGCTACGAGATCGGCACACCCGACCGTCTTGCCAACCGTCTGCTGCCACAGGAAGGTAGCACACCGACTGTAAAAGAAAGCATCGATAACTGGTATTTTTCGGCTGCCGGTACGGAAGTAACGTTCGACAAACAAAACGGCCTGCTCCGGTCAGTCACTTCCGGAGGTAAAGCAATCCCTTTGAACAATGGACCGGTACTGATATCCAATCAAGATATTATTTGTAAATCAGTAGAATATAAGCAAGTGGAAGGAAATCCTCAACTGATTGCCACTTATACGTCCCGAAACGGAAAAAATACAGTCTACACATTCACCTGGACCATGCTCCCTTCCGGCATTGTAGAACTGGACTACAATTACCGCCCCCAGGACATGGTCAAGATGGCGGGTATCACGTTCGATTTCCCAGAAAAGGAGATCACCGGAGCCACTTTGCTCGCCAACGGACCATACCGTGTATACAACAACCGGATGAAAGGCGGTTCGCTGAATATCTGGGAAAAGAAGTATAACAACACTATCACTGGTGAAAGCTGGGACTATCCGGAATTCAAAGGATACTATTCTTTATTCTACGGGATGAAGCTCGATTGCCCCACTCCATTCGAAGTTTACAGCGGAAAAGAAGATGTCAGCTTGCATCTCTTTACCCCAGCCGTACAAAAACAATACGATCCGAAACGCAACCACACGATTGTGGACTATCCAAAAGGAAACATCTCTTTCATGAATGCAATTCCGGCTGTCGGAACCAAATTCGGAAAAGCGGAAGATTTCGGTCCTCAATCTCAACCGCATCGTGCCAGAGGAAACGGACCGGAAAATAATGTCAGTGGAAAATTGTATTTCCGCTTCTGATAGAAGCAAAAACAATTGGAATAAATTAACAGTTATATTCGGAATAGCCCAGAATAACTGTTAATTTTTTTTGTTTAATAATAACTTTATCTATATTTGCAGAATATTGAATGAAATCAGAGATCGTGAATAAACAGCATCTAATAAATATAAACCTAAATCAGTTATCCAATGGGACCATGAAGTCAAAGAATCTTTGCATATAGAGAATAACCACGGCTATTCTTAATATTTATATAGTTAACTTATTAGTAGTAACTTAAATCACCATGTAAACATGAAAAATAACAAAATGGCAATAATTTGCCTGCTTTCTCTTTTGCCCAGCATCAGTGTTCTGGCAAATGAGAATTACATCACGGACCCTGCAACGAGCCTGCGGGGAAAATCGGACTCGGCAGTTCCTACACGTTTGCAACAAAACGGAAAGACCATCACAGGAATCGTACAAGACGCACTCGGCCCTATAGCCGGTGCCAACATTATCGTAAAAGGAACGACAAACGGGAACATTACGGACATGGATGGTAAATTCATGCTTGAGAATGTGCCCGCAAACGCTACCCTCGTTATCTCCTACATCGGATTTACTCCACAAGAAATACGCGTAGGGAATCAGACCACCTTTAATATTACTCTCCAGGAAGACTCCGAAGCACTGGACGAAGTTGTAGTAGTCGGCTACGGTGTCATGAAGAAAAAAGACTTGACAGGAGCCGTTTCACAATTGAGCAGCAGTTCGATGAAAGACCTCAAAGTGTCGCATCCGACAGAAGCTATGGCCGGAAAACTGGCCGGTGTACAGGTACAACAAGTCGGAGGGCAACCGGGACAAGCGGCCACAATCCGTGTGCGCGGGTCCGGCTCCATCACGGCATCCAGCGCCCCGTTGTATGTTGTCGACGGATATCCGCTGGGAGAACAAAACCTGAATGCGATCAACCCGAATGATATCGAATCT
>OAVT01000314.1_pt1 | contig 9363 bp, 6 predicted proteins | sample 1476461 | NCBI WGS metagenome assembly OAVT01 (sample SAMEA2580109, study PRJEB22360) | human gut metagenome | biome: human gut; feature: human-associated habitat; material: faeces | place: Denmark | collected 2008/2010
TTCTGTATTTCCCGCAGTGGCGCGCCCCCCCGGGCCCCCCCCCCGCCAATGCCGCCCGTCGCTTCCCGCGTCTGGGCGACGATGCCGCCTCCCAGACCCGCCTCCTCATTGACGACGTCCTCGACACCCTCGAATAAACCGAAATCCCTACGCTGCCCGCCAAAAAGCACGCGAAAAGCCGCCTTCAGTCGCTTCAAGGCGGTAGTCTGAACAATGTTCGAGTAATTAGAAGGAGAATCAAGGTGAGCAATACCTTTGCGACCTTGCCGGTCATGGCGGGCGATGACGTCCCGGCCGGCCCCGTCGACCCGATTTTCAACCGTCTGCTCAAAGACCGCATCATCTGGATGGGTGAAGAGGTCAAGGACGATATGGCCAACCGCATCTGCGCTCAGCTGCTGATGCTGGCCGCCGAAGACCCGAAGAAGGACATCTGGCTGTACATCAACTCGCCGGGCGGCTCCATCACCGCCGGCATGGCCATCTACGACACCATGCAGCTCATCGAGCCTGACGTGGCGACCGTGGGCCTGGGCATGTGTGCTTCCATGGGCCAGTTCCTGCTGAGCTCCGGTACCAAGGGCAAGCGTTACCTGACCTCGCACGCCCGTGTGCTCATGCACCAGCCTTCCGGCGGCATCGGCGGCACCGCCACTGACGTGCGCATCAACGCCGAGCTCATCATGGACATGAAGAAGACCATGAGCGAGCTGACCGCTGAGCAGACCGGCCACACCCTCGAGGAAATCTACCGCGACAACGAATACGACCACTGGTTCACCGCCCAGGAAGCCCTCGACTATGGCTTCGTGGACAAGCTCGTGACCACGCCGGACACCATCGGCAACAACCAGCAGGGGGAGTGAGACTCATGGCAAGTGAAGAAGCAAAGTTCGCCGCCCGTGCCGACCGCTTGGCCGGCCGTCAGGGCGTAGCCGGTTTCATGCCGGCCTCCGCCCGCGCAGCCCAGCCCGCGCCGACCAACCGTTACATCATGCCGCAGTTCGTGGAGAAGACCCCGTATGGCATGAAGACCCAGGACGCCTACTCCCGCCTGTTCGAGGATCGCATCATCTTCCTCGGCGTGCAGGTGGACGACGCCTCCGCCGACGACGTGATGGCCCAGCTGCTGGTCCTCGAATCCCAAGATCCGAACCGTGACGTGATGATGTACATCAACTCACCCGGCGGTTCGATGACGGCCATGACCGCCATCTACGACACCATGCAGTACATCAAGCCCGACGTGCAGACCGTGTGCCTCGGCCAGGCCGCCTCCGCCGCCGCCATTCTGCTGGCCTCCGGCACCCAGGGCAAGCGCCTGATGCTGCCGAACGCCCGTGTGCTCATCCACCAGCCGGCCATCGACCAAGGCTTCGGCAAGGCCACGGAGATCGAGATTCAGGCCAAGGAAATGCTGCGTATGCGTGAATGGCTGGAGGAGACCCTCGCCAAGCACACCGGCCAGGACGTCGAGAAGATTCGCCGCGACATCGAAGTGGACACTTTCCTGACCGCTCCTGAAGCCAAGGAATACGGCATCGTGGACGAGGTGTTGGAACACCGCCAGTAAAACTTCCGGACATTGCAATACCCTCGGTCGGCAACGACCGGGGGTATTGTATTTCAAGGATGACAATGATAATGCGCAGCGTGGCGGTTCGACGGTGCGGCGCAGTCGGCAAAGGAGAATCATGGGACGTGTGGTGAGCTACAACGAGGACGTACCCCGTTGCACGTTCTGCGGCAAAACCGAACATCAGGTACGAAAACTGGTGGCCGGTCCCAATGCCTCCATCTGCGATGAATGCATCGCCCTGTGCGTGGACATCATCTCCGAGGAGCGTGTCAAAGATGCCGAGGTCAATTCGCTGAGCCTGCCCAAGCCCGCTCAGATCTTCGATTATCTCAACCGCTACGTCATCGGTCAGGAGAACGCCAAGCGCGCATTATCCGTAGCCGTATACAACCATTACAAGCGCGTCAACATGGAGCTTCAGGAGTCCGCTGAGCAGCTTGACGGGAATAACGGGCACAGTGGCCAGACCGGCAAACAAGCCAAGCAATCCGTTCCCACCCAGACGCGTGCTGCCCGCCGCAGCAATGACCCTTTGGCTGACGTCGAGGTCGCCAAGTCAAACATTCTGTTGCTCGGCCCCACCGGCGTGGGCAAAACCTATCTTGCGCAGGCGTTGGCCCGCGTAATGAACGTGCCGTTCGTCATCACCGACGCCACCACCCTGACCGAAGCCGGCTATGTAGGCGACGATGTGGAAACCGTGCTCCAACGTCTCCTCCAAGCTGCGGATGGCGACGTAAGCCGAGCCCAGCACGGCATCATCTACATTGACGAAATCGATAAGATCGCCCGCAAATCCGGTGAGAACACCTCCATCACCCGTGACGTGTCCGGTGAGGGCGTTCAGCAGGCGTTGCTGAAGATCTTGGAAGGAACCATCGCCTCCGTGCCGTTGGAAGGCACGCGCAAGCATAAGGAGCAGGACGTTGCGCAGATGGACACACGCGGCATCCTATTCATCTGCGGCGGTGCGTTCGTGGGGCTGACGGACATTGTTCGCAAGCGATTAGGCCGTCGAGAGACCGGCTTCGGCGCGAATTGGCACGACGCCGACATGAAAGACGAGGAATTGCTCGAACAGGTCAATGCCGATGATCTGGCCGAGTTCGGACTGTTGCCTGAGTTCATCGGACGTTTGCCGGTCACCAGTGTGCTGAAGGAACTTACCGTAGACGATCTGACGGCGATTCTCACCCAGCCAGCCAACGCGCTGATCAAGCAGTACCGTAAACTGTTCGCCGTCGACGGCGTCGATCTGCAATTCACAGAACAGGCCATTCGGGCGATTGCTGATATCGCTATCAAGCAGGGGACCGGCGCACGCGGTTTGCGTTCGATTATCGAACGTACGTTGCAGGACACGATGTTCCAGTTGCCGAGTTTGGATGATGTGAGGCAGGTGATTGTGGACAAGGCGTCCGTAGAGGGTTCCAGCACGCCCAAACTCCTGCGCGAAGCCGTGGATGTGCCGCAGGGACGTCTCAAAGTTGCGCAGTCGGTTTTGCTTGACCGAGTCCGTACACACGAGGCGTGAGGCCAGTAAATACGCCGTTGCGGTAGTGGTCGGGATGGTGCGACTCGCCGCAACACGCCGAGTTGCATTCAGCTGAACGGCGTGTATTATATATCGAGTTGTCTGAAAGACAACATGCGCCAGTAGCCCAGCGGATTAGAGCAGCTGACTACGGATCAGCAGGTCGCAGGTTCGAATCCTGTCTGGCGCACTCCCGAACCACGGGGACAACAGTGGTATGCGCCAGTAGCCCAGCGGATTAGAGCAGCTGACTACGGATCAGCAGGTCGCAGGTTCGAATCCTGTCTGGCGCACAGTAAGCCTCGAAAGCGAAATGCTTCCGAGGCTTTTCCAATTGTATTGGCCCGTTTGAGTCGGTTGAGTCGGCCACACAGGGTTGGGCTAAGGTTGCTCTTCGCGACTCAGCCCGGAGCGGAACGTCCTGAGATATTCCGTACTATTACATACGGTTCATCCAAGAGAGTGCAGCAAGGAGACGCGATGGCCACGACCGCCGGCGCGAAGAAGGGACTTTGGTCCACCATCAGGCGAATCGCCGCCTCAGACCGTATTTCCGGACTCATCATGCTTGGCTTCGCGCTCACCGGCCTGGTGCTCGCGAATCTGCCCGCCACCGCGCATGCGTTCGAGACCGTAGCGGAAACGCATCTGTTCATCCCCTACACCAATCTCGACCTGCCTATTGGCCACTGGGCCCAGGATGGTCTGCTTACCATCTTCTTCCTGACCGTGGGCCTCGAACTGAAGCAGGAACTCACCACCGGCTCGCTTGCCAATCCGAAAGCGGCCGCCGTGCCGATGCTGTGCGCGGTGGGCGGCATGATCGCCCCGCCCATCCTGTTCCTGGCCGTCACGGCATTGTTCTCTCAGATCGGGCCTGGTGAACCCGGCACGCTGATTCTGACCACCACCGGCAGCAGCATCCCGTTCTCGGAGATGTCGCACGGCTGGGCAGTGCCCACCGCCACGGATATCGCGTTCTCGCTGGCCGTGCTCGCCCTGTTCGCCAAGGCCCTGCCCGGTTCGATCCGCGCGTTCCTGATGACGCTTGCCACCGTCGACGACCTGCTGGCCATTATTCTGATCGCCGTATTCTTCTCCTCGATTAACGCCTGGTATTGGTTCATCGGCATCGCCGTATGCGCCGCCATCTGGGCATACCTCGTGCGACTGAAAAAAGTGCCGTGGATCGCGGTTGGCATCGTCGGTATCCTCGCTTGGATCATGATGTTCGAGGCAGGCGTGCACCCCACACTGGCCGGCGTGCTGGTTGGCCTGCTGACCCCCTCTCGTGAAATGCACGGCGAACTCTCGCCGCGTGCCGAACGCTATGCCAACAAGCTCCAGCCATTCTCCGCACTGCTGGCCCTGCCCATCTTCGCCTTGTTCGCCACCGGCGTACACTTCGAGTCGATGAGCCCGCTATTGTTGGCCTCGCCGCTGGTCATCGCACTGATTGTGGCTTTGGTGGTCGGCAAACCTCTGGGTATCATCACCACCGCATGGCTGTCCACGCATGTGGGCGGGCTCAAGATGGCCAAGGGGCTGCGTGTGCGCGACATGATTCCCGCTGCCGTCGCCTGCGGCATTGGCTTCACTGTGTCCTTCCTCATCGCTTCGCTGGCGTACAAGAACGCGGAACTTTCCGCTGAGGCGCGCTTCGGCGTGCTGGTGGCCTCCCTGATCGCCGCCGCGATTTCCGGTGTGCTGCTGAGCCGTCAGTCCAAGCGATTCGAGAAGACCGCAGCCGCAGCAGCGGCTGATGCGGAGGATGACGAATCGATTGATGGTGATGGCATCGGGCAGCCAAGCCACACCACAGAGCCCGCCACGCCCACGGAACACCCCGGCACCCTCGCCGACGGCACCGCCAGTGTGGAAATCGACTTCCGCCACTGATGGCTTAGATGGTCCCTACTCCATTGTTGGCCTTGTTTCGTGAAAACCGTACGCTGAGACGCGCTCAGTGTACGTTCTTCACGAGATGAGGCCTTATTTCGCGGAAAACGTACGCTCAGTGTCACTCACCGTACGTTCTTCACGAAGTCAAGGATGATTTCGCGGAAAACGTACGCAGAGCTTCAGGCGCTAGAATGCGAAGAGTCGATAGCGCCGTACAGGAGGACATTGGATGGCAAAGAAGCAGAAGAAATCCAAGAAGAACGACGGCAAAAAGGCCGCTGAAGCAAAGAATCTAGCCGAGGCCGCATCCAAGTCCGCAGTCGTGGACGATATGGAACCATTGGAAGCCACAGCCGCGAATGATGCGGCGGCGTTGGAGGCTGAGACGGCAACTGAGGCTGCGGCCACACCGGTGAACCCGGTCGATCTGGAGGACACCTCGCCGCTGGGCGATACCTATCATCGCGGCCCGGTGATTCTACGCGGCCAGATGATTCCCTCGGACAACACCACCGCCAACCTGCTGAAACCCGATCAGGACACCGACTGGCTGCACATGGACCCATGGCGTGTGCTGCGCATCCAATCGGAATTCGTGGACGGTTTCGGGGCGCTCGCCGAGCTCGGACCTGCGGTCTCTATTTTCGGCTCCGCACGCACCCAGCGCACCGAATCGATCTACAAGGCAGCACGGCGCATGGGTAGCCAGATAGCCAAGCGCAACATCGCCGTCATCACCGGCGGTGGTCCCGGCATCATGGAAGCCGCGAATAGGGGAGCGGCACTGGCCGGCGGCAAATCGGTGGGACTTGGCATCGAATTGCCGCACGAGCAGGGGTTGAACCAGTGGGTGAACCTCGGCATGAGCTTCCGGTACTTCTTTGTGCGGAAAACCATGTTCATCAAGTATTCCTCCGGCGTGATCGTATGCCCGGGAGGCTTCGGCACGCTGGATGAGATGTTCGAATTATTGACCTTGGTCCAGACCCACAAGGTGGCGAATATTCCGGTGGTGCTCTACGGCAAGGAATACTGGCAGGGGCTCTTTGACTGGCTCAACGGTCCGGTGGCCGAGCATGGCATGATCTCGACGATCGACCCGAAACTGGTCACCGTAACCGATGACGCCGACGAAGCCGTGGACGTGGCCGTCAGCGCAATTGTGAGGTAAGCGAGATAGAGTGGCTCCCCTCTCCGAGGGGAGCCAAGGACAGAGTTACTTTTTGTAGGCGATGAGCAGGCCGGTGCCGTCAGGGGTGAGCGTGGACTCGAAACCTTCGTCATCTTCGACGGTGGTGAGCAGCTCACGCATGGCGATGGCCTTGTCGCTGCGGTCGGCCGGATTGATCACGCCGCCCTGACCGTCCTCCAACGCCAGCACATCGGTGAACACGATCACGCCGTGCACGCGCAGCAGACGGGAGGCCTGGGCGAACGTGGCGGCATAGTTCTCGCCCGCCACCACGATCAGATCGTAATCATTGGCGTTGAGGCGCGGCAGAAACACGCTGGCCGGGGCGTTCACCGCACGCAACGTGGTGTCGGTCTCGTCCTGCAGCTCGGCGAACGCCTTGCGAATCAGCGCGATGCCCTGGGCGGTGGAATCGACCGCAGTCAGCAGGCCCTTGTTATCCAGTGCATGGGCGAGCTGCAAGGTCTCCACCAGCGAGCCGGTGCCCACGGCAATCACCGAAGCGGCGCCGGTGATGCGCACCAGCATGCCCAGCAGACGGGCCTGCGCCGCCGAACCCTGCAACTGGCCGGACTCGTCGGCGGCCGTACGGGTGTCGGTCAACGCATCGGATTCACGTTCGCGCGCGTGTTCCTCGGTGAATTCCCATGCCTTGGCGAGGTTGGTGTACTGCGTTCTGTCCATAATTCGTTCTTTCATGTCTTCTCTCGTGCGGGCACCCGGCGGATGCATCGACGCATGTGCTTAGGCGATCGCCGCAGCCAGCCGCGGCGCGGCTTAGCGCTCGCGGACCTTAGCCACGATCTGCCACATCTCCTCGCCCACATCGATGCCGCGCGGGCAGTGGCGGGAGCAAGGGGGCCCGGGCCGGGCGGGGGGGGCCGCCACCACCGTCGGCGGTGTCGATGGCATCCATACGCTCCATGGCCTTGGTGTCGCGCGAATCGTTGACGAAACGGGAGGCCCAAATCAGCGCGGCCGGGCCGATGAAGGCGTCGCCGCCGGCGTACACCGGGCAGGCGCCTTCGCACACGCCGCAGGCGATGCAGTTGCTCAGCAGCTCGTATTTGGCGAGTTGTTCGGGGTTCTGCAGGTATTCGAACACGTCCACCTTGCCTTCGGCGGTGGTGGCGAGCACGCCGTCCGCCTGAAGATACGGGGTGAGCTTCCTGATCTGGTTGAGCATAGGGTCGATGTCGGCGATGAGGTCGCGCTGCGGCGGGAAGCCGGGCAGGGACGCCAGTTCGATGACTCCCAGCGAACCGTTTGCGGCTGAGTTCTGGGCGGCCGCCGCGTTTGCGACGTTTTCCGCGGAATCGTCGGATTCCTCAGCCTCGGTGCCGGTGTGTCGGAACCCTTCGTCATCGACTTCGGGCATGGCGCCGGGTTGCTTGGCCCAATCGCGGATGGTGGCTGTGCACAGCAGGGTGGGGGTGCCGTTGATGGCCACGGCGTCCGAACCGCACATGCCATGACCGCACGAATAACGGAAGGCCAGCGTCGGGTCGACGGTGCGTTTGATGGTCAGCAGACAATCCAACACAGTATCCGAAGGGCGCGCGGGAATCGTGTACTCCTGCACCCACTGCTTGCCGCGCGGACGACGGCGCGCCGCCGAATCCGAGCCGCCGCCGAACGGGGAGCCTTTCTTGGCAAACGGGCTGCCACCGCGTGCACGTTCGGCACGCTCGGGTCGCGGCGTGAAACGATGCACTTGCAGGGTAACCGTCGTGTTGCTCGCCTCAGCCATGTTCTGCCTCCATGAAACAGTGGGATGTCAAGTCCAATATTAGCCAACCTATTGTGCCACAAGCCCTAGGCGGCTTGGGTATTACCACCAGCGGATCAGTACTCGCGCTTCTTGGGCGGATAGTCGGTGATGTGCACCGGCTTGAAACTTACCGAACCATCATCGGCGACCATCGAGTGAGCAAGGAAATGCTCATCGTCGCGTTCGGGGAAATCAAGGCGTTGCATGGATCCGCGAGATTCCTGACGGGATTCGGAAGCGTGCAGCATGACCTCGGCCAGTTCGATCAGATGACGGACTTCCCAGATGGCGGTGACCTCCTGATTGAAAGCGGCGGTCTTGTCATGGGCCCGCAAGGTATCGGCAACCGGTGTGATGTCACCGTTGATCTGGGTCAACGCCGTATCGATGGTCTGAGCGGTGCAACGTACGGCCAGAGCCTGCTCCATCACTGATCCGAGTTGGGCCATGAGCTGATAAGGATTGGCGGTGGGCACTCCATCGTCTGAATCATCTATTGGCCCGGCGAGCAGTTCGTCAAGCTCCGCTTTGCGAGAATCGGCAGCCTGATCGGCGGCATCGGTCAGCATGTCATCGGCCGAATCATCGGCCATGGGGGAGTCAACCGGGTTCTCGGCGATGCGTGCGGCCATCGTCTGACCAGCGCGTGTGCCGAACAGGCAGGCGTCGAGCAGAGAATTGCCGCCCAGACGATTCGCACCATGTACGGAGACACAAGAGCATTCGCCAGCGGCGAACAGTCCATCGACTACCTGCACGGCACCGTCGGCCCAACGGTACACCTCGCCGTCGGTGGTGATGGGGATGCCGCCCATCGTGTAGTGTGCAGTGGGCTTGATGGGTACTAGGTCCTTGGCCGGATCGAGGTTCGCGTACTGCTCGATGGTTTCGACCACCTGCGGCAGCACTTCCTTCATACGTTCGGGGTCGATGCCGGTCATATCCAGCCAGACGCAGTCCTTCGGACCATCCGGGTCCTTCGGGTCGGCGACGCCGCGACCGGCGTCGATCTCCGCCATGATGGAGCGGGAGACCACGTCTCGTGCGGCCAGATCCTTATGCTCCGGAGCGTAGCGTTCCATAAACGGCTCACCGTCGGCGTTCCTCAGAATGCCGCCCTCGGCGCGGGCCGCCTCGGACAGCCGGATGCCGGTGTGCGCGAGCCCGGTGGGGTGGAACTGCACAAATTCGATGTCCTCCAGCTGCAGACCGGCGGCCAAGGTCAAGGCCATGCCGTCGCCGGTCAGACCCCAGGAATTTGACGTGGTGTGGAACAGTCGGCCCGCGCCACCGGTGGCAAGCAGCACGTTGCGCGCGTGGATGGCCTGAATCTTGCCCGAATGCGTGTCAAAGGCCACGATGCCGGCCGCCTGCTTGCCGTCGTC
>OAVT01000315.1_pt1 | contig 9345 bp, 7 predicted proteins | sample 1476461 | NCBI WGS metagenome assembly OAVT01 (sample SAMEA2580109, study PRJEB22360) | human gut metagenome | biome: human gut; feature: human-associated habitat; material: faeces | place: Denmark | collected 2008/2010
TTCAAGAGTGCTGACGTCGCAATCGAGTTTACGACTCCGGCTACAGCATTCAACAATTATATGCAATGTTTTGCAGCAGGCATTCCGGTTGTTTCCGGTACGACAGGATGGCTTGACAAGATTGGGCAAGTCAAAGATATGTGCGAAAAAGAGGGTAAAACTTTTTTCTATGCCTCCAATTTCAGCATCGGTGTAAATATATTCTTCGCTATCAACAAATATCTGGCAAAGATTATGAATAATTTCTCCGCTTACGATATCAAAATGATGGAAACCCACCATATCCATAAATTGGATGCTCCTAGCGGAACAGCTATCACACTGGCGGAAGGAATCATTGAAAACGTGGACCGTAAAGATCGCTGGACTTTGGAAACGGCTCTTTGACTTGGAAAACGGCGGAAAAAACACCCGATATACCTATCCATGCCATTCGTAAAGGAGAAGTTCCGGGTATCCACGAAATCACATACGAGTCGGATGTCGACACGATCAGCATCAAGCACGATGCGAAGAGTCGTGCCGGATTTGCCTTGGGCGCTGTTATTGCCGCCGAATTTACTGCTGGAAAGAAAGGTTTCCTCGGAATGGATGATATGCTTAAATTTTAATTAATAACAGAAACAAATGAAGAAGTTTTCCAAGAAACAATGGATTAAATTCAGCATAGCAGCCGTTCTCTACCTGCTTTTCACGCTTTGGATGCAGAATGCCTGGTTGTTGTTGGGCCTGATTGTCCTTGTCGATATTTTTCTGACCGGGTATATCCCTTGGGGAGCCTGGAAACGTACCAAGAATCCGCAGGTACGCAATGTGTTGGAATGGGTGGATGATATCCTGTTTGCATTGGTTGCCGTCTATTTCATCAATATCTTTATTTTCCAGAATTACCAGATTCCCAGTTCCTCGCTGGAGAAGTCCTTGTTAGTGGGTGACTATCTGTTTGTGAGTAAGCTCAGCTATGGACCGCGCGTGCCGAATACGCCGGTCGCTTTCCCACTGGTACAAAACACATTACCCTTCTTCAACTGCAAGTCATATTTGGACTGGCCGGAATGGGACTACAAACGGGTGAAAGGCCTCGGTCATGTGAAACGGAATGATATTGTGGTGTTCAACTTCCCTGCCGGCGATACGGTTGCACTAAAAGTTCAGAATCCGGATTATTATCATTTGGTAGAACAATACGGACGGGAAGCCATCCTGTTGAATAAAGCGGATTTCGGTGATGTGATCTATCGCCCTGTTGATAAACGAGAGAATTATGTCAAACGGTGTATCGGTATGCCGGGCGACACGATCGAGATTCGTGACAACCAGGTCTACATCGATGGTGTTGCAGCCAAGAATCCGGAAAAGATGCAGCTTAACTACTTCGTCGAGACGGATGGCTCCATGTTGAGTGAGGAGCAGTTCCGTTTACTGGATGTCAGCAAAGCCGACCGTGTATTTATCGATGGAAGCTATAATCCCCAATATATGTCTATGTTGAATATTCAGCCGAATGCCAACGGGCAGTATAACCCGATTTACCATTTCCCGCTGACTCAAAAGACATTGGAAGTAGCTAAAAAACTTCCAGTCGTGAAACGTGTGGTTCTCGAACCGGATCCCGTAGGAACCGATTCCTATTATCCGGTTGACTACCAGACCGGATGGAGTCGTGACAATTACGGACCACTATGGATCCCGAAGAAGGGAACCACGATCCCGTTGACGGAACGTAATATAGCCCTTTATAAACGCTGTATCGTCAATTATGAACATAATAAATTGGAAGTAAAGGATAGTAAGGTTTACATCAACGGCAAGCCGGAAACGACCTATACGTTCAAATACGATTATTATTGGATGATGGGTGACAACCGCCACAACAGTGCCGACAGCCGTTCCTGGGGTTTCGTGCCGGAAGACCATATCGTAGGTAAGCCGATCATGATCTGGCTGTCACTGGATAAGGATCGTAGCTTGTTTGACGGCGGTATTCGCTGGAACCGTATGTTCCGTTGGGTACACCCGGATTAAGCAAATTTCTATGGGGAAAAAGATTCATAATAACATAAACGGGGCGGGTGGACGTAAAAGTCGCCTCTACGTGAGTTGGGTGGTAACGATTGTTATCGCCTTTCTCATTGTTATACCTGTCCGCCGTTTCTGTATCGAATCTTACCGGATATCAACGAGTGCGATGGAAGATGCATTGCATCAAGGCGATTATATCTTGGTAAATAAATTGCCGTTTGAAGGAAATCCGGGACGGAACAAGGTCGTGCTGTTTACCAGTCCGCTCCTGAAAGACACGGTGAGTAACCCATTGTTATTGAGCCGTTGTATCGGTATGCCTGGGGATACTATCTTGGTGAGTGGCGACGGGTATGAGGTGAACGGGAAGCTGCTACCTCACTCTCCTCGTGCGCTTAACACCTGTTTCATTACCCAGAAGAGTGCCGCCGATTTCCTGAAAGCGCTGCAAAAGTTGAGCATACCTGTGCGGAACTGGAAGAGCGAGACGTTCGGTTTTTCTTTTTCCCTGACTTCTTTCGAAGAATATCAATTGCGTGAAGAACTGACGGAAGAGATGAATATTCATTTTATCCGGAATCAGTCTGCTCCGTACAAGCTGGTTGTTCCCCGTAAAGGCCGGGCATACCGCCTGGATGAAGCTGCCCTTGTCGCTTGCAAGGAAGCGATATTGGCCGAGGCCGGAGAAAAGGCTGTTTTTCGTGACGGAAAGCTATATTTAGATGGAAGGGAAACTGCGTTTTTCTTCTTCGAACAAGATTATTACTGGATGCTTTCCGACAATGTAAACGAATCGGTCGATTCCCGCCATTTAGGCTTTGTTCCGCGTGACCATATCATCGGAAATGCCTGGTTATGTTGGTTCAGCCGTGACAAACAACGAATCTTTAAACCCGTAAACTGAATGATGCAACCCGTTTATATTTCTACTACCTATTTGGGGCCGGTCCAGCAATATTGCAAACTGTTCCAATATCCGGAAGTACACTTGGAAACAGCCGAAAACTACCTCAAGCAAACCTTCCGGAACCGTTGTACCATTGCCGCCGCCAACGGTCCGTTAGCTTTATCTATCCCCATTGTGAAGCCGGACACGTTGAAGTGTCCGACCAAGGACATCCGTATCTCCGATCATGGGAACTGGCGTCACCTGCATTGGAACGCTTTGGTTTCGGCTTATAATATGAGTCCGTTTTTCGAATATTACGAAGAGGACTTCGCTCCTTTTTACGAGAAAAAATATGAGTTCCTATTCGATTACAATGAGGAATTGCGTCAGTTGATCTGCCGCCTGCTCGACCTGCATCCGAATGTTATTTATACGGAAGAATACCAATCCGAAGTGCCGAACGATTTCCGTGAGATCATCCGGCCGAAACATGAAGGAGAAGATCCGTCCTTCTCCCCGAAACCCTATTATCAAGTTTTTCAGGGCAAGCACGGATTTCTTCCGAATATGAGTATTGTGGATTTACTGTTCAACATGGGACCGGAAGGGCTGTTGGTGTTACGTGATTCCATTGTAGAATCGAAGCAGCCCTGATTGAGAATCCTTCAGTTCTTTTTCATCGTATAGTTTTTCACCCCTAACGAATCGTATGCCTGTAACAAGGCCTCGTCGTTATCGGAAATCATCAAAAGTTTGTCATTTTCTTTCAGCTCCGTGTTGCCTTTCGGGATGAAATAATGTCCGTCTCTTTTCACCATAACGGCAAGGGTGTGGTCGGGCAAGGTGAGTTGCATCAATTTGTTTCCATGAGAAAGGACAGCAGGAGTGATGTCTATTTCACTCATGGCACTCTTAATATCTTCCGGCAATTCGATACCGAACACATCTTTTCGCTCTGGCTTGTCGACAAGTCCGAGCCATTTGGCAGCCTGTGTTACGGTTGTTCCTTGTATCAATAGGGAAAGGATCGTGATGAAAAACACGATATTAAAGATCATGCCTCCATGATCGACTCCGGCAATCCAAGGATAAGTTGCGAAGATTATCGGAACTGCTCCACGAAGTCCCACCCACGAGATATATAGCTTTCCTTTTGTTGTAAAGTTTTTAAATGGAAGCAAACACAGGAAAATCGTTGCCGGACGAGCTATCAGTATCATAAATACTCCCACTAAAAGGCCTACTGGAGCGACTGGCAGCAACTCGTGCGGGTTCACCAACAGACCTAACGTGAGGAACATGACGATCTGCCACAGCCAGGCAAAGCCGTCGAAGAAAGTTCCCATACTCTTTTTATGCACAATCTTAGCGTTCCCCACGACCAGGCCGGCAATGTACACGGCCAGATAGCCGTTCCCTTTACATAAAGTAGTCGCCGAGAAAGTGAAGAAAGCAGTTGTCAACAATAAGATCGGATATAAAGACTCGTTGTCCATATTGATCTTGTTGATCATCAGAACGGCCAGTTTACCTAACAGGAAACCGGCTATCGCACCGACGGATAGCTGGACGAGCAATTGCAGGACAGCTTCCTGCAAGTTCATACCTCCGACCTGTATATAAGCGATAATAAGCAAGGTAAGCATATATGCCATCGGGTCGTTGCTACCGCTCTCCAATTCGAGGGTCGGACGCAGGCGTTGTTTCAAATAAACCCCTTTGCTCCTAAGGATGGAAAAGACGGAAGCAGAGTCTGTAGACGACATCACTGCCGCCATCAGCATAGATTCGGCTACCGTAAGCGTTTCATAACCTGTAGACCACAAAAACACATAATAGATAAAACCTCCCGTTATAAGCGTCGTTAGCAATACTCCCACTGTTGCAAGGACAACTCCTTCCGTGGCTATCGGCTTGATCTCGGACATTTTAGTATCCATACCACCGGAAAACAGGATGATACTCAACGCCAACATGCCTATGAACTGTGCTGCACTGGGATTGCTGAACTGAATGCCTAAGCCGTCGCTGCCGAACAGCATTCCGACACCTAAAAAGAGAAGCAAGGCGGGAAGGCCGAAACGGAAACCGGCTTTACCGGCAATAATACTGAAGAAAAAGATAATCGAAGCAACCAACAGGATTGCTTCCGGATTCTCGAAGATTTGTAATTCGTGGAACATAGGCTGATAATAACGGTTTACTCTATACTTTGTCACTTCAAAGTAAAGAAAAAATAACGATATGCACAACAGCTTAACACTTAAAAGACAAGGTTATCTACTGACTAATAAATATATTCACTATATTTGTGCTGATAAAATTAACGCTATGATTAAAACAAATCTATTCCTACTATTGTTCGTTCTCCTCGCGGGAACTTCGTGCAATAGACAGCAACATTTCATTTCGGACGATACGTTCCGCGCCGAAGTGGAGAATGACTTCCGGGCAAAGCAGGCCGCTCTGCCGGACGGAAACCTTTTTTCAGTCTTTAACCAAAAGATGGCGTCCGACGAAAAAGAGGCGCTTACTTTCTTGTATGCCTATATGCCGATCGGAGATATCACGGATTATGACGGGCAACTGTATCTCGACAATATCCGCAGTTCGTTTCGTGCACGGGTGGAAATGCCTTGGGGAGACAGCATACCGGAAGACATCTTCCGCCATTTCGTACTTCCCGTGCGGGTCAACAACGAGAATCTGGACGAGAGCCGCATGGTCTTTTATGAAGAATTGAAAGACCGGGTGAAGGGCTTGTCCTTGTATGACGCCGTGCTGGAAGTGAACCATTGGTGCCACGAGAAAGTGATCTATACGCCGTCGGACGCCCGGACGAGTTCGCCTTTGGCATCCGTGAAGACCGCTTACGGGCGTTGTGGCGAAGAGTCGACGTTTACCGTAGCCGCCCTTCGTTCGGTCGGCATACCAGCCCGTCAGGTCTATACTCCGCGTTGGGCGCATACCGACGACAACCATGCTTGGGTGGAAGCTTGGGTAAACGGTAAATGGTATTTCCTCGGAGCCTGTGAACCGGAACCGGTACTTAACTTGGGGTGGTTCAACGGACCGGCTTACCGTGGTATGCTGATGCACACGAAAGTATTCGGCAAATACAACGGACCGGAAGAAGTCATGGACGTAACCGACGGTTACACCGAGATCAACGTGATCGACAATTATGCCCCGACGGCCAAAGCAACGATCACCATTGTGGATGAAAACGGCCAGCTGGCTGCCGGAGCCGATGTCGAGTTCAAAATATATAACTATGCCGAGTTCTATTCCGTAGCCAATAAGAAGGCGGATGCTGAAGGGAAGGCATTCCTTTCCGCCGGTAAAGGTGATATGCTGGTATGGGCGACTAAGGACGGCAAGTTCGGATATAGCAAGGTGTCGTTCGGAAAAGACAATAACGTGACAATCACTCTCGACAAGAAACCGGGTGACATCGAAACCGTCACGCTTGATGTCATTCCTCCGGTAGACGGTTCCATTGCCGCCTGCGTGACGGACGAACAGAAAGAGGCCAACGCCAAGCGTTTGCACGAAGAGGATGTGATCCGTAATAAATATGTGGGCACTTTTTATACGGAAGAGAAAGCGGAAGCACTTGCCAAAGAATTAGGTATCGACCCGCTGAAAACAGCCGATTTCATGATCGGCAGCCGGGGAAACTGGCGTGAGATCGAGAAGTTCCTTCGCGATGCGCCTGCCGACAAACGTCCGATGGCGATGGATTTGCTGAATGTTATCTCTGCCAAGGACTTGCGTGATACGCCGGCCTCCGTGTTAGCAGACCATCTGAACAATGCCCAGGCTGTGCAAAGTTCCCTGTTTACCGAATATATCCTCAATCCGCGTGTGGCAAACGAGTTCCTGACGCCGTACAGGAAGTTTTTCGCCGCCAACGTCGATTCGGCATTAGTGAAGAAGGCTAAAGCTGATCCGCAATTAATTGTAGACTGGGTGAAGGAAAATATCAGTATCAATGACAGCCTGAATCCGCAACGCATTCCGATTATGCCGATGGGCGTATGGAAATCGCGCGTGGCCGATAAAGGTTCCCGCGATATATTCTTCGTCGCTGTATGTCGTAGCATCGGTATTCCGGCACGTATCGAACCAGTGGCGGGAAAAGTGCAATATGCGAAAGGTCTGAACTGGGTGGATGTAGACTTTGAAGCTGCCGAGCAGACGGTTGCCAAGCAAGGTAAGGTCGTCGCTTCTTACCAGCCGATCAAAGCATTGCAGGACCCGAAATATTACAGTCATTTCACGATTGCGAAAGTGTTGCCGACCGGCAAGTTGCAGACACTTAACTTCGAATCGGGCGATGTGGATATGGGGGGCGGTGATACTTGGAGTGCTCTGTTGAAAAAGCCGCTTTCTATGGATGAGGGCCATTATATGCTGGTAACCGGAACACGTATGGCAAACGGTAGCGTACTGGCCGAAATGTCTTTCTTCAACGTAGAACCAGGCAAGACAAGTGATATCAAACTGGAGATGCGTGAGAGCCAGGACGATGTACAAGTCATCGGCAACTTCAACTCCGAAAACAAATTCAAACGGGCTGATAACGGCGAGGAAACGAGTCTGTTGGCTACCACCGGCCGCGGCTATTATGTTGTCGCTGTCCTCGGAGCGCGCCAGGAACCGACCAACCATGCCATGCGTGACATCGCTGCCGTAAAGAAGGACCTTGAAGAATGGGGCCGCGGCATGGTTTTGTTGTTCCCCGATGAAAAAGGCTTCCAGAACTTCGATCCGAAGGAGTTCGGAGAGTTGCCAACTACCATCACATATGGCATAGATATCGACAAAACAATTCAGAAGGAGATCGCCGCAGCTATGAAGTTGCAGAACGCCAACACACTGCCAATCTTCATCATTGCCGACACTTTCAACCGTGTAGTGTTCGTTTCACAAGGCTACACAATCGGCTTGGGAGATCAGTTGATGAAGGTGATACATAAGTTGTAATCCCTCTTCGACGAAACATAAAAGAGGCGTAGATTAGCAGATGTCATTCGAGTCATCACTAATCTACGCCTCTTTTATGTTTTGGATATTGTAGAGGTAATTACCGGCGACGGCGTACGCTGCGGACCGGAGCGCTTTTCTGGGCTTTTGGAGCTTTGATTTTGACCTCTTTTTGTTTGCTCTCTTTTGCGGCTTCCGTCTTTCTGCCACGGGCGGAAACGGTTGCGTTTTTAGATTTCTTGCCTTTTGTATCAGCTGCCAACTGAGCTGTGTCCGGTTGCAGATAGAGAGATTTTTCGAAAGTAATCAGCTGGTTCTCGATACGTTCCTGCTCGCGTTTCATCGAATCGGGTGTCGGGCAGTAGGCTTGCAGAGGTTGGTTCATCAGATTCTGCGTCTTGAAGATATCGCCCTGGAACATCCGGCGACGGAAATAGTCGTCGAGCGTGAAAGTCATGGCGTTGTTGATGTTGGACGTCATGATATAGGCGGTATTGATATAGGGACGCAAATTTTCATAAGGAATCCAGAACATCGGCATGGTGTTCTGTCCCATATCGTCCACGATTGTCAGAATCGGACAGATCGCCAATGTCTTGACATCGAATACGGAGTTGTTCTGGTCGAAATACCACGCTTCCTTTATGTAATAGGAGCGGACATCGCCGGAAGGAATATCGCTTTCGTTCACGACGAAACCGGCAGGTTCGTTGTCTTTGCCTGGCGTCTCTTCGTAGAAGATACGGCAACGATCCAGCATGACTTTCAAGTCGAGCTTGCGGTTGTCGCTGAAATCCTCGTAACCGTCCAGGTATTCATAGGCGGACAACTTGCCTTCGCATACCAGCTGGAAGATGATCGAGAACAAGTTCATCTGCCCGTTCATCGGTTGGGTGGGATAGTATAGAGGAGCATTCTGTTCTTTCGTAAGGTCGATCTGGCGGTAGATGACACGCATCCAGCGAGCGTTGCCGATATGCTGCGTCATTCGCTCGTTCATATCCTGTGCTCGGACGGTCAGTTCGGGCATGCCGTTCTCTTTCTTCTCTTCTTCACGGGCGCCACGGCTTGCTTCGGGACCGCGACGTCTCTGCTGCTGTTGCTGTGTATTGCCGGCCTCTTCCTGTGCCTGTATGGGGAGGGAGGCGAACAGGGCGATGGCGAGGGTTGCTATGTAATATAAACGTTTCATATATCTTTATACATTACGGGACGAGCAGACCTCGTCCCTACATTATGTTAATTGACGATTACTTCGACGGTCGGAATGATACGTTCCTTATTGTCCGGACCTAATACTTTCACATGGGTGATGTAGAAGCGTTTGCCTCTTGCCAGACGGCGGATATAATCTTTCTGACGCTGCGAGAACTGGTTGCCTTGCGTGACTTCCGGAATGATGTTGCCCATCGAATCGTAGAAAGTCAGCTCGAAACTCAACACCT
>OAVT01000319.1_pt1 | contig 9269 bp, 7 predicted proteins | sample 1476461 | NCBI WGS metagenome assembly OAVT01 (sample SAMEA2580109, study PRJEB22360) | human gut metagenome | biome: human gut; feature: human-associated habitat; material: faeces | place: Denmark | collected 2008/2010
ACGCCCGCGTCGTGGAACGCAAGAAGGCCGGTCTGCACAAGGCACGTCGCGCTCCGCAGTTCTCGAAGCGCTAAAGCTTACAGCAAGCTTTATTCGAAACCCCTCGGAAACCTATGGTCTCCGAGGGGTTTCCTCGTTATTGTGGGCAAGCGTTAGATGCGTTGGGCGCAATGGGCTCGTTAGATGTGTTGGACGTATTCTGGCAGACGTTGCAGATGAAGCATCCGCATCTCCCTCATTCGCGGCCCACCCGTTACCGGACGTTTCGGATGGGCCGTTTGCGTATTGATGTATGCGCCGATTCGTTGCGCCGTCCGCTGCGCGTCAATCCGTCGAAATCTGCTTCATCGCGCTGATGCTCAGAGCCGGCAGCGTCCACAGGGTCGGATCGTCCTCGGACAACCCGTCGTCCGCGGAGTTCAGACTGTCGGCATTCTCATCCATCTGCCAATACATGGTATTGAGACGCTGCAGATGGTTGCGGAATCGCCCGGCAGGTTTGTCCTCCGCTTCCTCATCGAACTCGGCCAGCTTCTCGATCTGCGTGCCCTGTCCGGGATATTCGCCGGCGATTTCCGCCGAGGACCAGATCATTTCCCATTCGATGTCGTTGGGCAGATGGAATCTGACGTTCTCGTCGGACCCATTGACCAGAATGAGCAGGCTTGGCTCGTCGGGGGAGAGCAGCTGCATGGCGAACGATCGGACCGAGGGATTCGTCCAATCCGCATCATGCGGCGTCTTTCCGTTCGGCAGGAACCAGTGCACGCGGTCGGATTTCTTCAACAGTCCGATTTTGCTCAGTCGGGTGAAGAAATCCTCATGGTTGTAGAGGTCTCGGGCCTTTCTCAGCGCTATCAGCCGGGAAGTGAGGTTGAACAGCTTGAGCTCCGCGGTCTGCTCGGTGCTGTACAGCCAATCCCAATCCAGCCATGTGGTCTCATTGTCCTGCGTGTAGGCGTTGTTGTTGCCGTTCTGCGAGTTGCCGAATTCGTCGCCGGCAAGCAGCATCGGCGTGCCCAGGGAGAGCAGCAGCGTGCCCAGCATGTTCATGATGGCCCGTTCTCGTTGCTGTGTGATGATCGGATCACTGCACGGGCCTTCATGTCCGAAATTGACGGAATGGTTGTTGTCGCTGCCGTCCCGGTTGTTCTCTCCGTTGGCTTCGTTGTGCTTATGCCGATACTGGGTCAGATCGGCGGTGGTGAAGCCGTCGTGGCATGCCACGTAGTTCACGGATGCGGTCGATCCGCGTCCGGGGTCGGTGGCGAACAGATCGGCTGAGCCGCATAGGCGCGTGGCCATGGACTGCATGGTCATGTCGCCGGTTTCACCACCACGTGCACGTTCCACATCGGTCAGCCAGAAGGTGCGTGTGCAATCGCGGAAGCGGTCGTTCCATTCCGCGAAGGGGATGCCGAATTGTCCCGTTCTCCAGCCGTTCGGGCCGCAATCCCACGGTTCCATGATCATCTTGAGGTTGCCGAGCAGCAGATCGGAGCGCAACGCGTACAGGAACGGGTGGTATCGCGTGAATTCGCCGTCAAGACGCGCCAGCGTCGCCGCAAGATCGAATCGGAATCCGTCGATACCAATGCGTTTGGCCCAATAGCGCAACGAATCCACGGCGAACGTGGTGACGTGCGTGTTGGTGAAATCAAGCGTGTTGCCGCAACCGGTGGTGTCGTACAGGCGGCTGATCTTGTCTTTGGTGCGTCGGTAGTACGAGAGATTGTCAAGGCCTCGCCAGCAAATGGTCGGGCCTTCGGGGCCTGATTCGCAGGTGGCGACGCTGACACCACGTCCATGATGACCTCGAAACCGGCCTCATGCATGGCCCGCACCATGTCGATGACCTCCTGCCGCACGGCGCCCGCTCCCGCTTCCTGCGCCTGCTTGGTGGCGTACGAGGCTTCGGGGGTGAAGTAGCCGAGCGTGGAATAGCCCCAGTAATTCGTGCGATTGCGTTCCTGCAGGAACAGTTCGGATTGCTTGGCTTGGATGGGCAGCAGTTCGATGGATGTCACGCCGAGGTCCTGCAGATAGGAGAGCGTGGCCGGATGGGCGAGGCCGGCATAGGTGCCGCGCAATTCCGGAGGAAGCCATGGGGCGTTCGCGGTGAATCCTTTGACGTGCAGTTCGTAGATGACGGTTTTGCTCCATGGCACATGCGGGTGGGATGGTTCTCCCATATGCTTGTTGATGTCGCGGTCGTCAATGGCCACGGAAACAGGCATGTGTCCCAGAGAGTCCACGGTGCTCATCGGTCCGAACGGCGAACCGGCGACCTTGCCGTTTTTGATCTCGCATTCGTAGGCGAAGGCGCCCGGGTCGAGTTCCATCTTGCCTTCGATGCCTTTGGCGTATGGGTCGAGCAGCAGTTTGTATGGATTGAAGCTCACGCCATGGTTTGGATCCCATGGGCCGTTGACGCGGTATCCGTATTGCATGCCGTCCCATGCTTGTGGCACGTGCACGTACCACAGTCCGTAGTTGGGACCGTCCATGCGGAACAGTGTTTCGCGAAGATTGAGCGAGGGAATGCGTCTGGTGCAGATGCGCTGTTTTTTGGCCTGATCGATGAACGTGAGTCCGGGTTCGTTGAACAGCCGTGCGGCGTCGGCATAGAAGGCGCTCGGTTGGTCAAGTGGTTCAAGTACGCAAAACCACACTTGGTCTGCTGTTTCTGAGCGGACAACGGCGTCCGCGCCACCATCGTCGGTGAAATAGAGACCTGGGCGGGTTGCGTAGCGGTGCAAAGGTGGGTTCTTCATAACCTCATTCTAAACACTTTGAAATTATCTGTTGACTTGCTATGTCGAGGCTGTCGACGCTCGTGCCGGTCTGATCCAGCCGTGAGCTTGAACTCGAGCAGGTGCAGGACTTCCTCGACGGCAAAATCGCCGCCGCTTCCAAGGCTGTCGTCAAAATCGGTGCCGGACGCTGTTTATTCGTCCTGAACAGCTTGGAATTAGCGAAAAAGTATCACGACATGACGGCAAATGCGCCGCCGACATCGCCGCATAGCGCATATCCTAATCACAAAAGGGAAAAATCAATCGTATTCATCGTTATCAGGAGGTAATTTTATGACGAAAGCAATGTCTGAATTCACTACCGATCTGCAGCATTCCGGTATGCCGGCGAAGGATCTCGACGAAACCATCGAATTCTATACGAAGAAGCTTGGTTTCGAACTGGCCGGACTGTTCCATAACGGCGAAAATCGTTGTGCATTCCTGCGTTACGGCCATCTGACCATCGAAACGTGGGAGGGTGATCCGGCTCCGCTGACCACTGGTGCCATCAATCATTGGGCATTCGACACTCCCGACATCGAAGCCGCATTCGAAAACGCGAAGGAACTCGGGCTGAATTTCAAAGATAACGAAATCCAGCATATCGACAGCTTCTGGGAGCATGGCATCCGCTACTTCAACGTGTACGGACCGAACGGCGAAACCATTGAATTCTGTCAAATTGTCAAATAACTATCGTTAGATGATTGCTGTCAAATAATCGTTGAAAACAAATACAACAGGCGAAACAGACGGAAGCAAACAAAGAAGCGTGCGCTGAACCTTATATACGGGTTCGGAACACGCTTCTTTTTTGTTATGCAATCGATGCGACTAATGCGATTAATATGTGCGCAAAAGCGGTCACATATCGCATAGTTCGCGTACGTACGGCTCCACAAAACGCAGAGCCGCGCCGATAATGTCTTGATGGTCGAGCGCCATTCCCTTGCGCAGGGTGAAATCCGTGGTGCCGAATGGCGTATGTTCCACCACGCGTTCGCGTAGTCCGGCCATATCGTCATCATCGAGATATTGTGCTGCCTCACCGCTGATGATCACGTCACCGGCCAGTACCGAGCGAATATTCGTTACCGCCAGCGCCACATAATCCAGCCATTGCGAGAATCGTTCGCGATGCTCCTGCTCGCCTTGTTCCAACACCGAGAAGAAGCCGGGCAGGCTTTCGCCGTCTTCCATCAGCGTTTCCGGCGAGCAATACGTATCCATGCAGCCCTGTTGTCCGCAGTAGCAGGTGTTGCCTCCTGGAATCAGCGTCATATGTTCGATTGAGCCATTGCATTGGTTGGGCCCTTGGTAGAGCGATCCGTCTACGATGACCGCGCCTCTGGGGCGTCGCTCGAGGTAGATGCAGACGGCATCCTTCAGATTGTGGTCGAACCAGAGTTCCGCCATGGCAGAAGCGTCGGAATCGTGAATCATCAGCGACGGATAGTTGAGGCCGTGGCTGAGTTCGTTGAGTTTCAGGCCGGTGTTGTTCATGATTTTGCCGAAGGTGATCGACTGCCCGTCTGCCGATACGATGCCTTGCATGCAGAAGGCCACGCCTCGCACCGTGCTGCCTTGTTTCGCCAGTTCCTGTGCGAAATCGTTGATGATGCCGTTCATGCGCTGGTAGTAGGCGTCGTTGTTACGATAGGGGAGTGTGCGCTGTCTGGTGGCCACGGATTTGCCGTTCAGATCAATGGCGATGGCCGTGATTCGTGTGGTTTGGATTCGCACGCCGATAGCCACGCTGGAGTGTGCCGCGAATTCGTAGATTTGCGCTTTGCGTCCACCGGTGGATTGCTGCATCTCGCCTTTGACGATGAGCCCGTCGGCCTCCATGGCGCGCAGATTCTGCGTGATGGTTGGCAGGCTGAGCCCTAATTCGTGTTCGAACATCTGCTTGGTGGCTGAACCTTGAGTGTAGATGAACGCGGTCATGGCCTTGAGATTGGCTTCTTTGACTGATAGGGCGGATTGGGCTTTCACTGGTTGATCCTTCCTGCGCAACTTCTTTTCCAAGATTACTTCATAAAAGTCCTTTCCTTATGTCTCGTGTTGGTCTGAGATATCAGGTATTGCAAAAAAGTATCAAAAACAGCTGTGCATAAAGGATTTTCTGCCACTTTTCTGCGTCGAAAATATATTTATCAACAAAAAGTTGAGACGGTGACAACGACGTTCTACCAAGAAAAGAGACATGTTATGAAGATAGGTCTGCCGCGCACGCTATTGGCCGGCTTGGTCGCCATAGCGGTGTTCATGACCGGCGATGGCTTTGAATTGACTTTTTTGTCCAAATACATCGTGGACCAGGGATTCAGCTCTTCGCAATCGTCGCTGATGTTCACCATGTACGGGCTGGTGGCTGCGCTTGCCGGCTGGGCGTCCGGTGTGCTAGCTGAAATGTTCGGTGCCAAACGCATCATGCTTATCGGCGCGAGCGCCTGGGTCGTTTTGCACCTGCTGTTCGTTGGTGTGGCGCTGCCGAGCGGCGTCTATCCGCTGATGTTAGGCGTGTATGCGTTGCGGGGTGTTGGTTACCCGCTGTTCATCTACTCGTTCGTGGTGTTGATGGCGCAAACCATCGATCCTGCCAAGCTCGCGTCGGCCATGGGGTGGTTTTGGGCCGCCTACTCGTTCGGCATCGGCGTGTTTGGCGCATATTTGCCGAGTTTCACCATTCCGATGGTGGGCGAGTACTATTCGCTGTGGCTTTCGTTGCCGTTTTCTATAGCTGGACTGCTGATTTGCCTGCTGATGGTGCCGAAAAGCAAGGGTTCTGGCACCTCTTCCATGAGCAATGCAGACAAGCTGCGCGAGCTTAGTCGAGGAGTCACCATTCTGGTGCATAATCGCCAAATCGCTTTGGCTGCGGTGGTGCGTGTGATCTGCAATCTGACGTTGTATGGCTTTCCCGTCATCATGCCACTCTACTTGGCCACTACCAACAATGGCGGCGGCGCTTGGTTTAAGGTTTCGCAATGGAGTCAGATTTGGGGATTCCAGTTTGTGGTCACCATTTTCGGCAATGTGTTCTGGGGTCGTATGGGCGATTCGCATGGTTGGATGCGGCAAATGCGCTGGTTTGGCTGCTGGTTCTGTGTGATCGGCACGCTGGGCATGTATTACATTCCGCAGTTTTTCGGGGCGAATATGGTGCTTATGTGTGCTGATGCGGTTGTTCTTGGATTGGGAATTTCCGCTTTCGTTCCTATGGGAGCCGTGTTTCCCGCGTTGGCGTTGGAACATAAGGGTGCTGCGATTTCCGCGCATAATTTCGCTTCCGGCCTGGCTACGTTTTTCGGTCCGCTGATTGCGACGGTGCTGGTTTCCACTATCGGATTCGGCGGCGTGTGCTGGACGTATGCGATCTGCTATGCGATCGGATCGTTGGTCACGTTCGGCATTCATCCTCATCAACCCGGATTTGACGATCGCGGCCATCGCATTGCCGCGATCGAGCGTAACTAATCGCAATTGAATATCAATTGCTCGATCATCATTTTTCTCAAAAAAACATCATTATCCACAAAGGAGAATAATCATGAAGGCAGTCGTTCTCGAAGAGCAGGGCGTCATCAATGTGCGTGAGGTGCCTGACGTCCCCGCGCCTGGTCTAGGCGAGCTGAAGATCGCGCCGCATACCGTTGGTGTGTGCGGTTCCGACCTGCACTATTACACTCATGGTCGCGTGGGCAAATATGTGGTGGAGCAGCCGATGATTCTCGGTCATGAGGCTTCCGGCACGGTGGTTGAGGTCGGTCCTGGCGTCGAAGGCTTCAAAGTGGGCGATCGTGTGGCCATGGAGCCCGGCATTCCGGATATGAGTTCGCGTGCCAGCAAACTGGGCATGTATAACGTCGATCCTGCGGTGCGTTTCTTTGCCACTCCGCCGATTGATGGCTGCCTGTGCGAAACGGTGAACCATCCTGCGGCGTTCACCTACAAGCTGCCCGACAATGTGAGCTTCGGTGAGGGTGCGCTGCTTGAACCGTTGGCTGTGGGCATGTGGTCCGCCACCAAGGCTCGTATCAAGCCGGGCGATGTCTGCGTGGTCACCGGATCGGGCACGGTCGGCATGCTGACCGCGTCGTGCGCGTTGGCAGGTGGTGCTTCCAAGGTGCTGATTTCTGATGTGTCGGCAATCAAACTGGCGATTGCGGCTCAGATTCCAGGTATTATTCCGGTGGATCTCACCAAAGAGGATCTGGTGGAGCGCGTCCGTGAGGAAACGGGGGGCTGGGGTGCTGATGTGGCTTTCGAGTGCTCGGGCTCGCCGAAGTCATACGAGACATTCTGGAAGCTGATTGCTCCCGGTGGCGCTGCCGTTATCGTTGGCATTCCGATCAATCCGGTGGCTATCGACATTACGGAACTGCAGGCTACCGAGGTGCGCATCGAAAATATCTTCCGTTATGCCAATGTGTATCAGAAGGCCATTGACCTTGTGGCTAACGGTAAACTGAATCTGAAGCCCTTCATCACCGACACCTATGCGATGGAGGATGCCAAGGCGGCGTTCGATCGCATGGCCGAGGGGCGTCCTGGAGACATTAAGCTGCAGATTACCGTGAATAACGACTGACGTTACGCACGTTACGGAACGACGAAAGGGGTCTAGGCCATGGGTGCTGTTGTACAAGTCAACGATAATCGGCATGGGAAGGCGGCTTTGGCTCAGACCTCTTTTGGTGGATTCGTGCCGAAAGGTGGAAGTTCGAACGATTCCGGCGTATTGGAGATCATTGTGCCGGACGCGCAGGCTTCGGTGCGTTGGGTGAAGCATGGCTACCCAAGCTCGTTGGCGAAATGGCATCATCATCCTCATATTGAAATTCATCTGATTCGGGAAGGTACCGGATTGATGATGGCGGGCAATGCCGTTGTTCCGTATGAGGCCGGGCAGGTTGCGCTGATTGGTTCGAATCTTCCGCATAATTGGGTGTCCGACATCGCTCCGGGGGAGCGGCTTCGTCAGCGTGATGTGGTGTGCCATGTGCGTCCGGAAACCATACGTCTGCTGATGTCTGGATTTCCGGAAACGTCTGGTTTTGCAATGGTGTTGAGGCGTGCGGGGCAGGCGTTGGTGCTGAGCGGTGAATCCGCTCGTCAGGCCGGTTCGATTCTGGAAAGCATGGAGGAACATAGTCTTGCTTGCCGTGTTAGTGATCTGATTCGTGTGTTGGATGTGTTCGCGCATGCCTCAGCAGATGAATCCTATACAGTGGTTGCGTCCGGATACGATCCGGCTGTATGCAGTGGTGCGGAAAGTGTGGTCAACGATGCCATTGAGTACATTTCCTCGCATCTGAGCGGTGAAATTAGCCTGGATTTGGCCGCTCGTCAGGCTGGAATGAGTGTGTCGGCTTTCTCTCGTCTGTTCAAAAGGGCCGCAGGAATAAGGTTTTCGGATTTTGTTCGACGATTGCGTATCGGGCATGCGTGCAGATTGCTGACGACCACGAATCAAAGCGTCGCGTCGATTCGTCGTGCTTGCGGATATGGAAACGCTTCGAATTTCAATCGGCGCTTCTTTGAAGAAACGGGCGAAACTCCTACTGGCTGGCGGAAAAAATACATTGGACGGACAAGATAAGTAAATAAACTTTGTAAAAGTTTGATATGATTGATATTATATAGAAAATACTTTTATAAAAGATGAGGAGGTGAGACTTGAGAAAGTGTGTGTGATTTATGATAAAAAGCAACAAAAACGCTCAAAATGATGTTTTAAAGCTTTTTCTCTTCACAAAAGAACGCAATCTAAACATTAAATGAACAGAATATAACATTTCTCTTGCGACACGACGCAGTGGAAAATCATATTGCATACTCGCTAAAGTGTGTCCTAGGTCACAAAAGACCAGCAACGCGTCCATCCGCTTCGAGGTGGGTGGAATAACGGGAAACTACTTTGCAAACCCCCAAAGAATCGAGGAGGACTTCAAGTGGCAGACGCAAAGAAGGAAGAGCCGACCAAGCCGACTCCGGAAGAGAAGCTCGCCGCAGCCGAGGCTGAGGTCGACGCTCTGGTCAAGAAGGGCCTGAAGGCTCTTGACGATTTCGAAAAGCTCGATCAGAAGCAGGTTGACCGTATCGTCGCCAAGGCTTCCGTCGCAGCGCTGAACAAGCATCTGGTGCTCGCCAAGATGGCCGTCGAGGAGACCCACCGTGGTCTGGTGGAAGACAAAGCCACCAAGAACATCTTCGCCTGCGAACACGTCACCAATTACCTGGCCGGACAGAAGACCGTCGGCATCATCCGCGAAGACGATGTCATGGGCATCGACGAGATCGCCGAACCGGTCGGCGTCGTCGCCGGCGTGACCCCGGTCACCAACCCGACCTCCACCGCCATCTTCAAGTCGCTGATCGCACTGAAGACCCGCTGCCCGATCATCTTCGGCTTCCACCCGGGCGCGCAGGAGTGCTCCCTAGAAGCCGCCAAGATCGAAGTGCTTG
>OAVT01000327.1_pt1 | contig 9042 bp, 6 predicted proteins | sample 1476461 | NCBI WGS metagenome assembly OAVT01 (sample SAMEA2580109, study PRJEB22360) | human gut metagenome | biome: human gut; feature: human-associated habitat; material: faeces | place: Denmark | collected 2008/2010
AGACCGTAGCGGGAGGGGCTGCGCGGCACGTCGTGATTGTTCATGACCCACGTGGTGGTGGAGCCGCCGGTTTCGGCCGCCGCCTTAAGACCCGCGGCGATGGCCTTGCGGAACTCGTCGGCATACCAGTTGGCCTGCGCGAAGTCGAAGTTGAAGGACTGGCCCAGCTCGTCCATCGAAGCGTACAGGTGCTGGTGCTCAGGCACCACCCACGCCTCGGCCACGGCAAAGCGCGGCGGGTTGTATTCGTTGAACACCTTGCGCCACTCGCGGTAGATGTCGTGCACCTCACGACGGTCGAACAGCGGGTGGCTGAAGTCATGATTCAGCACGCCGACCACGCTGTATTCGCGGCCGAGCTCTTCCAACGGCTTGGATTCGAGATCCTTGGCCAGGCCGTGCGCCACGTCGATGCGGAAGCCGTCGGTGCCGTGGTCGGACCAGAAACGTAGGGTCTTCTTGAACTCCTCGTGGATGTCCGGATTCTTCCAGTTGACGTCCGGCTGCGCCTTATCGAACAGGTGCAGATACCACTGGCCGTCGGCCACGCGCGCCCAGGCCGGGCCGCCGAAGAAGGATTGCCAGTCGTTGGGCGGCAGTTCGCCGTGCTCGCCGCGGCCGTCGCGGAAGATGTAGCGGTCGCGCGCCGGGGAGCCGGGCTCGGCGGCGAGGGCCTCTTGGAAGAACACGTGCTTGTCGGCGGTGTGGTTGGGCACGATGTCCACGATCACTTTGATGCCGGCCTCGTGCGCGGCCTCGGCCATCGCGTCGAAGTCGTCCATGGTGCCTAGGCGCGGGTCGACGTTGCGGTAGTCGATCACGTCGTAGCCGCCGTCCGCCAGATCCGAGGGGTAGAACGGGGAGAGCCAGATCGCGTCGACGCCGAGGTTCTTCAGGTAATCCATCTTCTCGGTGACGCCGGCGATGTCGCCGAGTCCGTCGCCGTTGACGTCCTTGAAGCTGCGCGGGTAGATCTGGTAGACGACGGCCTGCTTCCACCAGTCGTCATTGAGGTTGTTGGCGGTCATGCCGATTCCTTCCTGTTCCGGGTGCGTTGTGGTTGGGTTGTTCCGGTTGTGCTCGAACTGCTGTGTGAAGGCCCAACCGTTGTATTGATGATGACAACGATATCATGTGAATTACGCATGCAAAAGTCGATTTATCGGCGTTTTGCGGTGGTAACGTAGTCACGCCTGCGCGGACGCTGCTGTTGCGGCAGGCGGCGCGGTGGTTTCGCGCAGTATTAGCGGAGTGTCCGGCCGTACGAATGCCGGTTCGATTGACTTGCCCGCAATGGCATCCAATACCATGTGCCCGGCGGCCACGCCCATTGCGAACGGGTCCTGATGCAGTGTGGTCAGTCCCACGGCGGCGGACAGGGTGGAATCGTCGAAGCCGATGATGGAGATGTCCTGAGGTACCCGCCGCCCGTATTGACGCAGGCGATACAGCACGGGTGCGGCCATTTCATCATCCTCAAAACAGAAGGCGGTGATGCTGGGGGAGGCGTTCAGTACGGCGTTCAATGCCGCGTTGCTTTCGCCAAGACCGCGTTGAATGCTCAGGGGCGTTAGCTCGATCCCCGGATGGGCGGCAGCGGCATCAATGACGCCCTGCAAACGAGCCTCGGCACTGTAGCGCATGTTGGTTTCGGTCGGGGCGCTGCCGACGAACGCGATATGCCGGTGGCCGAGTGCAATCAGGTGCTCGATGGCCGAACGTGTGGCGGCGTAATCGTCAATGCTCACGCCTGCGTCGAACCCATCGGTGGAGGGAATGTTGATGCCGACAATCGGCACGTGCATATGCTTCAGTCGCTCCACTTCAGCCGGCTCAATGTCGAAGGAGCTGACAATCACCGCATCCGCATTGCGTCGCACGGGCAAATCCGCAAAGAAGTCATGGCGCTCGGCGGCGTTGCGCATGGGGTAGGGCACAGTGTCGTAGCCGGAGGGGCGCAGCGCCGAGTCAAGGCCGGCGAAGATGTTTGCATTGAACCAGGTGGTGATGGTCTCGCTGGCCAGCAGCGCAATGCGGAACGACTGGCCGGACTTCAGTGCGGCGGCCGAGCGAGAGACGGAGTAGTCGAGCTTTTCGGCCGCGGTCATCACTCGGTCTCGAGTCTCTGGAAGCACTAGATCCGGCTTGGCGAAGGTTCGGGACACCGTGGATACGGAAACGCCGGCCTCGCGGGCCACCGCTTGAATGCTTGCCTTGGTCATAGCCGTCGCTCCTTCGCCGTCGCGAACAATCATTGTCATGACAACGATAACATGCCCATAACAAGTCGTCGTCTTCGGCTATCTCGATTACGAGGGGCTGATTTAGACCAATTTCCCATTGCCGGAATCGATCACCGCTTCTCTCGGCGCATCACGGCGGCTAGGGACTGCACGCGTGGCAGGTCGAAGACCTCGTCGGTATGTACCACGTGGCCTGAGCTGTCCGCCAGCGGCACGCGCCAGTTCGAATACTCTCTGGAAGTGCCCGGCTGATTCTGGGAGCGGCATTCGCCCACGCCGTCCACCAGCGCTGCCTGCAGCAGCAGCGACGGCGTATCGGTGAGCATGGCGTGCATCGCTTCCACGATTTCCTGCACATGGCCTTCCACATCATCCGCCACGGTCTGCGAGATATAGCCGTTCTCCACCAGACGGTTCATCATGGCCGTGCGCTCGGCCATCGCCGAGGCGGCGAATGCCTCCACCGGCTCGCTCAGGAGATGCAGCTCCTCGCGCAGCTTGACGTGTGCGAAGTTCAGGTAGCCGGCGGTGGGTGGCAGATCGTGCGTGGTCACCGAGGCCAATGCCTGTTTGCGATAGTCCTTGGGTGCGCGGTACGGGTCGCCGGCGTTCGGCGAATCGTCCACGCGGTTGAACCATTCCACGTCAGTGCCGAGCACGCCGTGATCGGCCAGAATGCGGCGCACGTAATCCGGTACGGTGCCCAGATCCTCGCCAACCACCATGCCTCCGGCGCGCGTGGCCTCGATGGCCAGTACTCCCAACATCGCCTCGTGGTTGTACGTCACGTATGCGCCGTTGCGGGCACCGAGCCCCTGCGGAATCCACCACAGGCGGAACAAGCCCAGCACATGGTCGATGCGCACCGCGCCCGCGTGCTCGTACATCGAATGCACCATCTCGCGGTACACCTGGTAGCCGGTGGCCTCCAGGTAGCGCGGGTTGAACGGTGGCTGGCCCCAATCCTGGCCCTGCTGGTTATAGAAGTCCGGCGGGCAGCCGACCGTGACGCCACCTGAGGCGAAGCGTTCCGGATTGGCCCAGGCATCCGCGCCGAGCCCGTGCACGCCCACGGCCATGTCCTGCATCAGCCCCAGCGTCATGCCGTGGTCCAGCGCCTCCTGCTGCGCGGCGTTCACCTGCTCGGCAGCGATCCACTGCAGCCAGCGGTTGAACTCGAACAGGTCGTGGTGCTCCTCGACGAGCTGGCGCACGGCCGGGTCGTCGATGGTCTTCTCGAAGAACCAACGGTTCTCGCCCCACGGCGCGCCCCATACCTCGAAGCACAGGCACCATGTGGCGAAGGAATCGAGGTCCGGGCCGGCGGTGGTCTTGAAATGCTCGAATTCGAGCTCGCGCTTGTTGTTGCGGCCCGCTTCGAAGATCAGGCGCAGCGCCGGGCGCTTGGCCTCCCACGCCGCGTTGATGTCCATCGGGGTCGATTCGTCGTTGCGCGCGGCCACCGAATCATGCAGCGCATCCACCTGCGCGCGCCCGTCGGCCGGCAGTGTGGCATATTCGGGGATATCCTGCGGCCGGATGTACGTCACGTTGAGGAATCGGCGCGATTCCGGTAGATACGGCGATGGCTCAAGCGGCGGAATCGGCGCGCCGGCGTGAATCGGATTGATGAGCATGAAGTCGGCCTTGGACTTCTCGGCGGCATCTGCCAAAAGACGCTTCAGATCGCCGTAATCGCCGATGCCCCACGATTCGCGGGACCGCACGGAATACATCTGCGTCATCCAGCCCCACCGCTGGTGCTCGGCGACCGCCTCCGGCACGGGAATGCGCGCGGGGGCGGCGATGATGGCCGCCTTGCCCTCGCGCCCGTCAACCGTGACGGTCAGCGTGTGGTAACCCATCGGCAGGTCGGGTGCGATGGTCAAGTCCGGCTTGCCGGAATTGAGGTTCGGCAGCAGGGCAAAGTGGCCAAACGCGGTGCCGTCCTCCAGTTCGATGGAGGCGGTGATGTCCGCGTCCGACGAGCAGTTCAGGGTGATGCCGGTCGGTTTGCCGGTGGTGGCGACGATGGTGGAGGGGAGCAAACGTTTGCTGTTTTCCACCTCAAGTTGGGTCATGGAGCGTACGATGGCCTCGTCGCTGGATGCGTCCACGTCGAGGGCCTTGAGTACGGCGACCAAGGCCGCGTCGCTGATTTCGGTGTAGGTGCCGAGCTGGTCGATGAATGAGGTGGCAAGTCCGCAGGCTTTGGCGAGCTTGATGAGCGGGCGGGCGAGTCGTTCCGTGCTTTCCGCGCGCTGCGGGGCACCGGAAGCGGCGTTGTTGGTGGTGTCTGCGATGGTGCCGGTGCTGGTTGCTGCGTCGTTGCCGTATGCGTCGGTCATGATGACTCCTTGCTTGCAAATCGGGTACTGCTAGTCGTTTGCATTGCTGTTCGAGGGCCGCTCTGCGTTGAGGTTCCGGCAACCTGACAGACCAATGTTCGAGCTGTTCTGCCTCTACCGTAACTCATATTGACAACGATTGCAATACATTCGGTGAGTTGGACGAGGCTAGAGGTGTTGGTGTTTGTCGTGATGGCCCGTTGACTATCCCCAGTCGACTTTGCCGACAGCCTCGCCGGCGGAGGTGAGGTCGAACGGGTTTAACCAAACACGACGAACGATTGCGGGGAGAGCGTCAGCTGCCCGCCGCCCACGGCCGGTTCACCAAGACTGAGCAGCACGTCGGCGTCGGAAGAGAGCTCGTCCGGCAGGTATTCCGTGAGGAATGAGGCGATTGAGGCACCTGAATCGGCGTTGAAATAACTGGAATCGCCTTCGTGCTCCATAGGCGTGTCGGTATTGCGCAGCAACAGGTTGTAGCCGTTCGGGTGGCCGTCCCGGCGCCAGTCGAGGTAGAGGTCCATGTCGAAGCCGGCCTGCATCGATTCGTTCGGATGGCCTGGACGCCATCGGCGGACCGACCTGGGTGGATTCCGATAAGGCGGCCGTATGGGTGACCAACTGGGACACCGAGCGCAACGGCTCCTCGCTCACCACCCGTGACGGCACCAGCTACCTGCTCGCCAACGCCTTCATGCTCGCCTACGATTACGGCCAGCCGCACATCTTCTCCGGCTACTACTACGCCGGCGTCGACGACGGCGCTCCCGGCGCCACCCGCACCTCCGTGCCGGACATGACCTGTCCGACCGACGGCACCTGGCCCTGCGCGCAACGCTGGCCCGCCATCCGCGGCATGATCGGCTTCCGCAACGCCGTGGCCGGCACCTTCACCGCCACCGTGGCCAAGGGCTCGGCCGTCGCCCTATACGCCGGCGCGACGCCCGCAAACTGGGCCGGCACCCGGAAATACGATCCGTCCGATCCCGCCTGGTTCACCGGCGAAACACCGCATAAGGGCGATGACACCGCCGCCAAGTCCGCCGATTCCGCAGCGTCCGCCAAGTCAGGCGACGCCAAGTCCGGAAAGGCAACGTCCGATGCCATCCGCCGCGCCGCAACGCTCGCCGCCATCCTCCTGCCCGTCATCGTCGGCGTCACGTTCATGGCGATAGCTCGCAGGAACGGCAAAGCCCAGTCCGACAACAGCGGCCCGAATAACGACTGATTCGGCCCCGCTCAGCCGCGCACCCGCGGCGCGGCGGTGGAGTCGCGTACCAGCAGTTGCACGGGGAAGATCTCGTGCGGCTGGTCCAGGGTGCGCCCCTCGATAAGGTCCAGGGCCTTGCGCGCGGCGGCGACGGCCATGTCGTACGGCTTCTGGCGCACGGTGGTCAGCCCCACCTCGCCCGAGAACGTGCTGTTGTCGAATCCGGTGACGGACAGGTCGGTCGGAATCGCCATGCCGCATTGGCGCAGGCGGAAGAACAGCGGAATCGCCAGCGAATCCTGATGGAAGCACAGGGCAGTCGGGGCGTCGTCGCGCGCGAGCAGCGCGGTGAGGGCGGCGTCGACCGGATCGTCGCCGGCCTGCATGTCCATCGTCTGGCCGGTCACGCCGTCCAGTTCGCTGCACGCCTCCAGGAATCCGGTGACGCGGTTGTGCGAGCTGAAGCCCATCGTGGCATCGAACGTCTCGTACAAATACAACAGGTTGCGGTGGCCGAGCGTGGTCAGATGGCGCACGATCAGCCGGATGCCGGCCTTGTCGTCGATGCCCACGGAGGCGGTGAACCCCTGCGAGGCCGTGTTGATGCCGATGAGCGGGATCCGCGTGGTGTTGAGTCGCCTGATTTCGGCCGGGGTGATGGCGAACGACGAGACGATGACCGCGTCCGCGTTGCCGCGCACCGGCAGTTCGTCGAAGAACTCCTCGCGCGCGCCCGCGTCGCCGATCGGTTGGATGACCAGATCGTAGCCGGCCGATCGCAGCACTTCGTTGAGGCCTTCGATGATGCGCGAGGTGAACCAGTCGAGCTTGCTGCTGCCCACCAGCAGCGCCACGCGGTGGGAGCGGCCCGATTTGAGGATGCCGGCCATGCGGGATACCGAGAAGTCGAGTTGTTGGGCGGCCTCCATCACCTTGGCGCGCGTTTTGGCGGAGACCATGTCAGGGCGGGAGAACGCGCGGGAGACCGTGGCGGTGGAGACGCCTGCTTGCCTGGCGACGTCCTCGATGCTGGCTTTCATGGCCCCTCCCGGTTTTTCAAAGTTGACGGTGTGACAAACTTCTCTTCATTGTAAATCATTGCAGTACGTTTTACGACAGTCATAGTGCAATGGGTTGCGATATTGCGACACGCCGAAAATGTAGACCAATATTGTCTCAATAGCTTTGGAATGTAACAGGTTGCAAATGTAACGGTTTGCATGGCTGAGAAAGCCGGGTTGCCGAACTAGTTCGACACCCGTATGCTGAACCGTGTTCACTTAGAGCTTGCGAGGAAGTAAGGGAGATAATGAAGATCAAGAAATCTCTCGCCGCGCTGACTGCAACCGTGAGCATTATGGCACTTGCAACCGGTTGCAGTTCGAGCGGTTCGTCAGGCGTCGTCGACACCCAGGCCGACAAGGGCCTGGCCGTCATGGGCGACACCATCACCTACGACCCCAACCACTTGGTCAACGACGGCCAGCCCATCGAACTGGGCTACTGGTCCTGGGGCGACGAAAGCACTGACCCGGTGATCTCCATGCTCCACGAGTACGAGAAGATCCACCCGAACGTCACCTTCAAGATCTCGCAGGTGGCTTGGAGCGACTACTGGGTCAAGACCCCGCTCTCGCTCAAGGGCAACAAGAACGCCCCCGTGCTGTTCAACGTCCACAACTCCGAGGATGCCCTGCTCCGCCCGCACGCCGTCCGCCTCGACGGCGCCAGCGACTGGCGCATCTTCCACCAGGTGGTGCTGCCGATGAGCCGCAATTCCATCGCCGTGCTCGCCATCTTCACCTTCCTGTGGAACTGGGAGGACTACCTCTGGCCGTTCCTCATGATCACCGATGACGACAAGCAGCTGTTGTCGGTGGGCCTCAAGATGTTCTCCGGCCAGTACGGCACCGATTACGGCGGACTGTTCGCCGCCACCTCCGTGACCATCATCCCGGTGGTCATCGTCTACCTGGTGTTCCAGAAGCAGTTCATCGCCGGCATCGCCACCGGCTCTGGCAAGTAAACCCGGCCGGTTTCGGCCGAATCCGAACCGCGCCGCAGTCTCCCACCAGTCCCGGGGAGCCGCGGCCGCATCACTCGTATCATCGTGAATAACCGTACAGAAGGGGTAACCATGGCACAGTCACCACAACTCAAGCAGTCGTCTCCGACCTCGCCCGATCCGCAGGACTTCCGCCTCGACGCCACGCCGGCCATGCGCGCCGACAATGTGGTGTCCGGCGAGCACTGGCGCATCGGACTCATCACCGATTCGCTCGTGCGATTCGAATGGTCCGATTCCGGCGTATTCGAGAACCGCCCGACCCAGACCGTCCTGAACCGCGATTTCGGTAGCCCAGTCGAACGCCGCGTCACCGAGCGTGACGGCCGCGTCATCATCGACACCGCGGCCCTGACCATCGTCTACGACCAGCAGCCGTTCAGCAAGGAAGGCCTGAGTGTGGTCGTCAAAGGCGTGGCCGACACCCAGTTCAACACCTGGCATTACGGCGACGCCCAGCGCGGCAACCTCAAAGGCACCGCCCGCACGCTGGACGAGGCGGACGGCGCCATCGAGCTTGACAACGGCGTGATCTCGCGCGACGGCTGGGCCGTCATCGACGATTCCGCCGCCAACATCATCATCGAAACCGACACGGTGAACGGCAAGGCGAACCCGTTCGGCACCTGGGTATCCCCGCGCGCCACCGCCGAAACGGACTTGTACTTCTTCGGCTATGGCCACCGCTACATCGAGGCCGTACGCGACTTCTATCGCCTGACCGGCCCCACGCCGCTCCTGCCGCGCTTCGCCATGGGCAACTGGTGGAGCCGCTACTACCGGTACACGCAGGACGGCTATCTGGCCCTGATGGACCGCTTCAAGCGCGAGGGCATCCCGTTCACCACCTCCGTGATCGACATGGACTGGCATCGCGTGGACGACGTGGACCCGAAGTACGGTTCCGGCTGGACCGGCTACTCGTGGAATCGCGAACTGTTCCCCGACCCGCCGGCCTTCCTCGCCGACCTGCACCGGCGCGGCCTGCGCACCACACTGAACGTCCACCCGCGCGACGGCGTGCGCGCGTTCGAGGACGCCTACCCCGAAGTCGCCAAGCGCGTCGGCATCGACCCGGCCACCGAGGAGAACGTGGAATTCGACCTCACCAACCCGGACTTCGTGGACGCCTATTTCGACATGCACCACCGCATGGAGGCCGAAGGTGTCGACTTC
>OAVT01000331.1_pt1 | contig 8930 bp, 3 predicted proteins | sample 1476461 | NCBI WGS metagenome assembly OAVT01 (sample SAMEA2580109, study PRJEB22360) | human gut metagenome | biome: human gut; feature: human-associated habitat; material: faeces | place: Denmark | collected 2008/2010
AAAACCGATAATCGAGCCTACTTTTTTACAACTATCCGTACTGTATAGTTCATAGTTCTACCAGAACAAATTCAATTGCAATCTTAAATCATTAGCCTATGGAGAGAAGTAAATAACACACCTAAAAAGTTTTTGTAGAGAAAATTAGAGTATTTCAACTGTTAAATTAAATTTTAATATTATGATCAAATCGATATACAGCAACTTATTGCCTAAAGCTGTACTATTATCAGTATTTTTAAGCCCCGGATATGTGATTTCAAAAGCTCATGCAAACACAGATTCCATCAGTGGTATAGAACAAACGAACGGTAAACTGTCCGGACGGGTTATCGATGCAAAAGGAGAACCTATACCAGGTGCAAACATTTCCGTCAAAGGCACCACCATCGGTACCATTACAGACATGGACGGTAATTTTTCCATTGATGTTAACCCCAATCAAATACTCACCATCAGTTTTATCGGATATGAAACAAAAACAATCCCTGTCTCCAACCAGAAAACATTAAATGTCGTTCTGCAAGAAACTGTAAACCAACTGGACGAACTTGTTGTCGTTAGCTACGGTACACAGAAAAAAAGGGATTTGACCGGATCTGTTTCCAAGATAGATGCAGGAGAATTAGAAAGTTTTCCTGTAGGACAATTTGCCCAAAAACTTCAAGGACAGGTAGCAGGTGTACAAATTAACCAATCTACAGGACAGCCGGGTAAAGGTATGGGATTCCGTATCCGTGGTGCAGCATCTATCAATGGTGGTAGTTCACCTTTATTCGTGGTCGATGGAATCCCTATCAATATGGACCTAAGCAGTATCAATCCGGATGAAATCGAAACCTTTTCCATCTTGAAAGATGCCGCTGCCACTTCTTTGTATGGATCACGTGCCGCCAACGGTGTCGTACTGATCACAACGAAAAGAGGAAAACAAGGTAAAACTCAAGTGGATGTGAATGCTTCATTCGGTATTCAGACTTTAAAGGGACTAAAGACTCCGGATGTTATGAACGGGGAAGAATTTGCCCAATACAAAAAAGAATACTACGAAGATGCTGCCAGATATGAAGGTTATACCGGAGGAGTTCCAGAACAATATCAAAATCCATCCCAATACGGTACTGGTACCAATTGGTATGACTTACTGACACGCAATGCCGCCACACAGAATTACAGTATCAGTGTGACAGCCAATAAAGACAAGTTCAATACAGCTATCGTATTAGGCTACTTCCGCCAAGACGGTGTTATGTACAATTCTAATTTCGAACGTTACTCTTTACGTGCAAACAATGATTATCAAGTAAACGACCGCTTAAAATTAGGACTGAACATAGCTCCCACCTTGCAAATCAAAAACAACCAAAATACAGACGGAGGTTGGCAGATATTAAGTGCTGCGTTCTTGGCTGACCCAACTGTAAATCCTTACGATGAAAATGGAGAACCTATTCTTTCTCTAAACTCTCCAGGGATGTTTCCTCAACCTAACTGGATACGTGTTTTACATGAAAAAACAAGTAAAACACAGGATTTGGCCTTATTAAGCAATGCTTTTGCAGAACTGGATATATGGAACGGTATCAAATATAAATTCCAGGCTGGTTTCGATTTAGGTGCCAAGAACTATAGAGATTTTACACCTTCGACAGCCGGTGGAGCCATGTTTACTGCTCCCCCTCAAAAAGCAAGTGGACAATACAACACCAACTTCCACTATAGTTGGACTATCGAAAATATGTTGATGTATAACCATAAATTCGGAAACCATAATATAGATGCACTGGTCGGTTATAGTGCACAAAAATATTCCAACGAATATAACCAGCTAACAGCAACTGACTTTCCAAGTGATGATATTCCTTGGATGGGTGCCGGTGCTACAAAAAACGGTGACAACAACATCGAGCAATGGGCATTAGCCTCTGTCATCGCACGCGCGAATTATAGCTTCAAAGACCGCTATTTACTCCAGGCGACATTCCGCCGAGATGGTTGCTCCCGTTTTGGGGCAGGCAATAAATATGCAAATTTTCCTTCCATATCCGCCGGATGGATTGTATCTGACGAAGCCTTCATGGAACCAGTAACCAATGTTATGAACTACCTGAAAATAAGGGCCAGTTATGGACTAACTGGTAACTACAACATTGGTAATTACCGATATATTGCGGGAGTTAGCACTTATAACTATGTCTTAGGTGGCTCTTTAGCTCCGGGAAAAGGATTAGGTAATTTAGGGAACAATGCTCTTACTTGGGAAGAAACAAAGCAACTGGACTTAGGTGTCGATATCGGTTTCCTAAACGATCGTATCTATTTGATGTATGACTATTATAATAAAAAAGTCGATGGACTTTTGTATCAAGTCGATATTCCAAGAGCTTCCGGCTTTTCCAACATTTATTCCAATATCGGTGATTACAAAGCATGGGGACATGAAATCACTTTGCAATCTCGTAATCTTGTCGGTGATTTCAAATGGACTACCAACTTGAATATAGCCTTCAACCGGAATGAAATAACCAAAATGGGAACAAACAACACCCCAAAAGGTGGATATTCCAATCAGGAAGATTTCAACCGTTTAGCAGTAGGAGAACCTATCGGTATATTCATGGGATATGTATTTGACGGCGTATATATGACCGAAGAAGAGTTTAATTCCCAACCAAAGCACACCTCATCTGAGATCGGAACGGTCCGCATGAAAGATGTCAGTGGTCCTAACGGTGTTCCTGACGGTATAATCGACAACAATGACCGTGTAAAAATTGGTGATCCGAATCCGGATTTTATTTATGGTATGACAAATGAATTTTCCTGGAAGAACTTCGATCTGAGCATTCTGATCAGTGGACAAGTAGGTGGTGACATTATCAATTCAAACTACGAACATACCTTGAATATCGACGGTTGTTTCAATGTATTGAAAAAAGTTGCCAATCGTTGGCGCTCTCCGGGTGACGGACAGGTTCCGAGAACAAAAGCCGGTACCACGGAATTATTCCGCTTCAATAATAGCAGTTGGGTATATGATGCTTCTTATTTGACCATAAAGAATATCACTCTGGGCTATACAATTCCGATTAAACCGAGTCAATACCTCTCTAAACTCCGGGTATATGTAACAGCTCAGCAATTAGTCACATTCACTAAATACCCAGGTATGAATCCGGAAATAGCCATGAATGAAGATATGGGATGGAACGGTTTAGGAGTAGATCGTACAACTTACCCGGTTCCAAGAACATTCAGTATCGGATGTAACATTTCATTCTGAAAGAAAAACAAATTATAAATTTAAAGCGAAAGATCATGAAAAAGATATTTAGTTTAGTTGTTGCATTGTTGACTTTGGTTTCTTGTTCGGAAGATTTTCTGAATCTGACGCCTCAATATTATCCGAATGATGCGACATTCTTTAAAACTCAAGAGCAATTCACTCAAGCAGTGAACGGAGCCTATTCCGCTCTACGGGGAGTATCGGCAAGACAAGGATACCTGATGGGAGAAATGCGTTCCGACAATACACATTACACCCGCTATAAAGCAGACCGTGGTCTACACATCTTGTATCGTGAAAATATCGCGGATTTTGTTGTAGATGACCAGAACCAATGGACAAATGAAATGTATTATGCATGTTATACGGGCATTTCAAGAGCCAACACCATTCTGAACCGCATTGAAGGGACGACTTTTCCCGATGATTTCAAAAATAAAACGATCGGAGAAGCTAAATTCATCCGTGCTTTCATGTATTTCCAATTGGTGCAATGCTACGGAGACGTCCCTTTGCATCTGGAAGAAGTGACAGGAGCGGACAACGCATTCTTACCTCGTTCATCTGTTAACGATATCTATACAGCCATCGTTGATGATGTGAAAGATGCCATAGAGAAACTTCCGACGGTCAAATTCCCGCAAAATGGTGCTGCAACCAAAGGAGCTGCCAAAATGCTCTACGCTTATGTATTAATGACAAAGCCAGATCGAGATTATGCAACAGCGGAAACGCAGTTAAAAGATATCATGAATATGGGATATGAATTACTTCCCAATTATGCCGATATATATGACACATCCAAAAAGAACGGAAAAGAATCGATTTTCGAAATCCAGTATCAAATGGGAGATCAGGGACAGCAAAGTGATTGGTTATACTACTTTATTCCCAAAACAACGAATGCAGAAATTATTACAGGTGTTCCGGATTGTAGTACGTTACTGACAGGAGGCTGGAATGTTCCGACACCGGAAATGATCGCTTCTTACGAACCTGGAGACCTGCGTGTCGACCCATCTATCGCTGTTGCAGTCGGTACACTGGATGCAGCAAACGCCTTAGTCGTAGCTGATGTACTAAAAGTCGGTGATCCCAAGATCAATGATTATCCAGTTAATTATCCATTTATCAATAAATACCGTCACGCACACTCCAAAATAGAAAATACAGACGATAACTGGCCTGTTTACCGCTATGCGGACTGCCTGTTATTGTTAGCTGAATGTCTGGTGGAGCAAGGACGTGCAGGAGACGCAGCACCCTATGTCAATCAAGTACGTGCGCGTGCAGGTTTACCTGCTGTTACAACAATCAATGCCGAGGTAGTTGCCAATGAGCGACGTCACGAACTCGCATTTGAGAACCATCGTTGGTATGATTTATTGAGAACAGGAAAAGCTATTGAAGTAATGACTGCCTACGGAAAATATATCAAAACGATTGATACGGAACTTCCTGAACGTACCTATCAGATAAAGCCGGAATATTTGCTTTATCCGATACCTTATAACGAGTTGCAATTAAATGACCAGCTCAAACAAAATCCAGGTTATTAATTATCATATTAACAAAAAGACCTTTACTTTTGTAGTAGAGGTCTTTTTACTATTAGCACCATGAATACACAACGTATTATCAAAAACTTTATATATACCGTCGCAGGAGGTATCCTGTCTCTCGGAACGACTGGTTGCAGTGGCAACAAAGCGGAAACGACAGACAGTTTTTCCACTTTGGAAGCCCAGTTTTCCAACCCTTCATCCGAGTACCGTACAGCCCCTTTTATGGTTTGGAACGGAAAAGTTACAGAAATTGAAATCGACCGTATGCTGAAAGACTTTAAAGATGCAGGCTGCGGAGGTGCGTTTATCCATCCCCGTCCGGGCATGATCACGGAATATATGTCGGACGAATGGTATTCCCTCTACCGTTATGCCGTCGATAAAGGAAAAGAGATGGGACTGGACATCTGGATTTACGATGAAAACTCCTATCCCAGCGGCTTTGCCGGAGGACATGTTCCCGAAGATATGCCCGAATCCTACAACCAAGGACAAGGACTTGAGTTGACAAAAACAGATCTTCTGCCTGACAAGACAGACGAATATTTCATCATCCTTAAAAAAGAAGGGGACAAATGGGCAGATATCACGAACGCCCTGAGCCAGCATAAAAAAGCAAAAGGAGAATATTACCTCTACAAAAAGACCTATTTAGGCAAATCAGACTGGTACGGAGGGTATTCTTACGTAGACCTGCTCGTACCCGGTGTGACTGAAAAGTTCATCGACCTCACGATGAAAGGATACGAAAAAACAATAAAGGACGAATTTGGCAAATCTGTTTTCGGTATCTTCACAGATGAGCCCAACATCAGCAGTCCCGGAGGCTTGCGCTGGACACCAGACTTGTTCGAAGTATTCCGGAAACAGTGGGGATACGATCTAAAACCACTACTTCCCCTTCTGGACGAAGAGACGGGCAATTGGAAACAGGTACGTCATAACTATATGGAAACCCTGTTGCAAATGTTTGTCGACCGCTGGTCCAAACCTTGGCACCACTACTGCGAGACGAACAACCTGAAATGGACCGGACACTATTGGGAACACGGTTGGCCGCAAATGAACGACGGACCGGACAATATGGCAATGTACGCCTGGCATCAGGTACCCGCTATCGACATGCTGTTCAACCAGTTCGACGAAACCAACCCGCAAGCACAGTTCGGCAATATCCGTGCAGTAAAAGAATTGCGCAGTGCCGCCAACCAAACAGGTTGTAACCGTACCCTCAGCGAAACTTATGGTGGTGGAGGTTGGGACGAAACTTTTAAAGATTTCAAACGGTTAGGCGATTGGGAGTATGCACTCGGGGTCAACTTCATGAACCAACATTTAGCCCATATGACACTAACAGGAGCACGCAAATACGACTATCCGCCGGTATTCACCTATCATTCTCCCTGGTGGCCCGACTATCGCGAACTGAATGACTATTACGGACGCCTTTCATTTGTTATGAGCAAAGGCATCCAGAAAAACGATATTTTGGTTCTGGAACCCAACTCGACTTTATGGAGCTATTACGTCCATGCAGGAAGTTCCCCGAAACTCATGGAGATAGGAACCAATTTCCAAGCTTTTGTTACAACTTTGGAAAAGAACCAGGTAGAATATGACCTCGGTTCCGAAAACATCATCAAAGACCTCGGAAAGGTAGAAAACGGGCGTTTCATCGTCGGCAATGCCTCCTACTCGACTGTCGTTCTGCCTCCCATGATGGAGACCTTAAACAAGCCTACCTTCAACCTCTTGCAACAATTTGTAGAACAAGGTGGACAGATCATAACCTTCTCCGCTCCCACCCGGATAGACGGGGCTGTCAATGACGAACTGGCCGGACTGTTGACCGGTACAACCGTCACATCACTCCCGGAACTATCCAAAGATGTAATCGCCCGGTATTTCTCTTCCGATAACTTCAGGATTACTTTCAACAGTGGTAACCTGTATCACCATCGTCGCCGGTTTGCAGACGGAGAATTGGTTTTTCTCGTCAACTCTTCTATGGATGAAGTTGTTGACGGCACCCTTTCGACGCAGGGAAAAGCCATGTTGGAAATGGATGCTCTGAACGGGGAAATCTATACGTATCCGTCTTCAAAAGAAAAAGGCATACTAAGTACATCTTTCCGGATCGAACCGGCAGGAAGCCTCTTGCTTTACTGTTCTGACAAGAACCCTAAAAACTATCCGGAACGCCCCGGAAAAGCGGGAAGCAGCCCGGTGACGGCAACAAGCCGGACCACCGTCAGCCGTTTACGCGACAATGCTCTGACAATTGACTTTTGCGATGTTACGGTTAAAGGAAAGACTTACAAGAAACAACATTTCTCCCGTGCCGCCGATATCGCCTTCAAAGCGCACGGATTCACCAACGGCAATCCTTGGAATACCTCCGTACAATACAAACGGAATATCCTCGACCGCGACCACTTTAAGGATGGCGGCTTCACGGCCTCCTATCATTTTACGGTAAACGATGCTTTCGACTATTCCGGTATCAAACTGGTTTCCGAACGCCCCGAACTATTTACCGTAAAAATCAACGGAAATCTCGTGAACGCTCTTCCAGGTGAATGGTGGCTGGACCGTTCTTTCGGCGTTTATCCGATAGGCGGACAGGTGAAAAAAGGTAGCAATACGGTAGAACTCAGCATCAACCCGATGCGTATTTTTGCAGAGATAGAACCGGTCTACATCATCGGAAACTTCTCGGTCGTACCCGAACAAGAGGGATGGAGCATCGGTGCACCACAGGAATCGTTCACACTGGGTAGCTGGAAAGAACAAAAGCAACCGTTCTACTCATGGGATATGAGCTATAGCAAAGAATATACCCTCGATGACCTTACAGGCAGATATGCCGTCAAACTGAACAAATGGAACGGGACGGTAGCAGAAGTATACGTCAACGGACAGAAAGCCGGTATGATCGCCTTCGACCCCTGGCAACTGGATGTAACATCCTACCTGAAAGAAGGCAGCAACACGATCGATGTACATGTGATCGGCAGTTTGAAGAACCTGTTAGGCCCGCATTACCGGAATCCGGCTCCCGGCCTGGCATCTCCCTGGCATTGGAAAAACGTAGACAAACCGATATCCGGAAAAGAATACCAGATGATGGATTACGGGCTGATGGAAGATTTTGAATTAATTCATTAAACATACACGAAAAGAGGGTGCGTGCTTTTCCGGAAAAGCATGGCACCTTTTTCAAAAAAGGACGGCAGCATGAAAAATAGACTTTTAAACATTTGTATCTTATGTATGGTTTTTCCTTTCTTTCTACAGGCAGCGGACACACATTCCGTTTATAACCTGCGATGCGAACAGGAAGAAAACCCGTTAGGAATCGAAACAGGACAACCTTGTTTCAGCTGGCAGATACAGGCACAACAACGGAACTTCGAACAATCGGCCTGGCAGATATTAGTGGCCGATTCTCCGGAAAAACTACAGGCCGGCAATGGAAATATCTGGGACAGCGGAAAAACGCTTTCTTCCGCCTCGATCCTTGTTCCTTTCAAAGGAAAAGAATTGAAAGCAGGACAGACCTACTACTGGAAAGTAAGGAGTTGGGATAAGGAGGACAGCCCTTCCCGCTGGAGCTGTATCCATACCTTCGGCATGGGGCTTCTTTCGGAAAAAGACTGGAGCAATGCCAAATGGATTGCACTGGAAAAAGACAGGAAAGACGAAATCGTCACGATAGGGCTGCACGGACTGGCCAACGTGGACCGGGAACTCAAAGGCAAAAAGATCGGTATGTACCGCCTCCCCCAATTCCGAAAAGAATTTACGGTTCAAAAACCGGTAAAACGAGCGACCGCCTATGTCTCCGGACTCGGACATTTCGATATGTTCCTGAATGGAGAGAAGGTGGGTAACAACTTTCTCGATCCGGGATGGACAAAATATGATAAATGTGCGCTGTATGTCACTTTCGATCTGTCCGGACAGCTAAAGCAAGGCGGAAACGCAATAGGCGTCATGTTGGGAAACGGCTTTTTCAATATCCCGCGGGAACGTTATTTCAAACTGCTTGCTTCATATGGCGCTCCGCGCCTCTTGAT
>OAVT01000333.1_pt1 | contig 8875 bp, 6 predicted proteins | sample 1476461 | NCBI WGS metagenome assembly OAVT01 (sample SAMEA2580109, study PRJEB22360) | human gut metagenome | biome: human gut; feature: human-associated habitat; material: faeces | place: Denmark | collected 2008/2010
CGGCATGATTTTGGGTGGTGCGGCCGCCTACAACAACGAGGCCGGCGTGGGCCGCGCGCTCGCCGCTTCCGGATACAACAAGGGAGCCAAGCGCGAGACCCTGTGGGTCACCACCAAGCTGCGCGACTCCCAGCAGGGCTACGATTCCGCGCTCAAAGCTTTCGACAACTCGCTGAAACTCCTCCAGCTCGATTACGTGGACATGTACATGATCCATTGGCCCACGCCGTTCGACTGGCGCAGCACCGACACCTGGAAGGCGTTCGTCAAGCTGCGCGACGAAGGCATGGCACGCACACTCGGCGTATGCAACTTCATGCCCGCCGATCTGAAGCGTCTGCACGAGGAGACCGGCGCATGGCCGGCCGTCAATCAGATTGAGCTGCACCCCACGTGGCAGCAGCGCGAAGTGGTGGCGTTCTGCAAGGAGCACGGCATCGCCGTGGAGGCCTACTCGCCGATGGCGCGTGGCGCCGACCTCAACGCCGGCGACGGCACCATCGAGAAGATCGCCGCCGCCCATGAGGTCAGCCCGGCCCAGGTGATTCTGCGCTGGCACATCGAAAACGGCACGATCATCATCCCCAAGTCCGTGCATGCCGACCGTCAGAGGGAGAATCTCGACCTGTTCGGCTTCGCCCTGCCCGCCGATGAACACGCTGCCATCGACGCCCTCGACGGCCCCACCCGCGCCGGCCACGACCCCCTCACCTTCACCTATGCGTGATTGATGGCACGTCGTAACGCCCACTTCCGCCGTCGTTTCAACGCCTCTGGACCGCTGGAGCGCGTGCTGATTCTCATCGTTCTCGCCGTAGCAATCGGCGTGACCATCGGCCTGTTACTGCCGCAGGTCAGCTCCGACGTGGCCAAAATCACCGGTGGCTACACTGCCACCGGTTCAGCCGCCGACACTTTGAACGCGCTCGCCGTAGACGACAACCAAAGCTCCTCCGGCTACGACCGCGATTCCTTCGGTTTCCGCACCACCGACGTCGACGGCAATGGCTGCGACGTACGCGACGACGTGCTCGCCCGCGATCTCACGGACATCACCTACAAATACGCCGGTTCCTGTGTGGTCGAGTCCGGCACACTGGCCGATCCGTACACCGCCCAGACCATCCATTTCGTACGTGGCCGCGCCACCAGCGCCAAAGTGCAGATCGACCATGTGGTGGCCCTTGAAAACGCTTGGCAATCCGGTGCGCACGACTGGTCCACTGCCAAACGCCATGAATTCGGCAATGACCCCTATAACCTGCTGGCCGTCGACGGTCCGGCCAATCAGGAGAAGGGTTTCGGCTTCCGCCGCCTACTGGCTACCCACCAACGCCGACTACCGTTGCGACTACGTGGCCCGCCAGATTGGCGTCAAAGACAAGTACCAGCTCACTGTCACCTCCCAAGAAAAGGACGCCATGCTCGCCGTCCTCCATACCTGCCCGGGCCAGGCCGTGCCCGCAGACGAATAGGGGCTACCGCTCAGGATTGTTGAGCATAGGTGCCTGCCCCTCGTCATAAGCGCGCAGGAGCCGTCGGAGCAAAAATGTGGTGAAGTATGGTGCGGTGAACACGTGTTCGCTGCTACCGATATTGCCGGCGGATAGTTTCACGCCGAACTGAATTTCCGGATAAGAATCCGAAGCGATTAGCGTCCGCATGGATTTGGCGGTGCCTTTTTTCGATTTCACCTCCACCGGCACCAGCCATTCGCGCGTGCGGACGAAGAAATCCTGTTCCAGTGTGGAATCCTCTTTTTTGTAGTAGTACAGGTCATAGCCGGATTTCCGTAGCGCTTCAGAGACGATGCTCTCGTACATAGCACCCTTATAGACACCAAGATTACGATTGGCCCGCAGATCATCACTGGCCTCGTCGTCAAGCATCGCTACGAACAGACCGGTATCGCCGAAATATATCTTGAACTTGTTTTCGTCATAATTGCCTTTCAACGGCAGTTCAGGATAGGACATACATCGGCAGATATTCACCATTCCCGAGGTTTCAAGCCATTCCACGCATCCTCGATAGTCTTTGAAACGCGCTCCGCTGGCAACCTTGCTGATTTGGAACTTCTTGTTTTCCTTGGCGAGTTGCACGGGAATATGGTTGAACACGTTGAGAATTCGTGCCTGATCGAGTCCTTGCGCGTATTTGCGGATATCCTCCTGGTAGTCCAAAATAAGCTGGCGCTGCAATTGCAGTGTTCCCTCGAACGTGCCAGTGCGTATATGGGAGGCGACAACCGCAGGCATGCCGCCAAGCACGCAGTAATCCATAAATGCCGTGGAGAAGACGTTCATTTCCACTTCAGAGAATGGCGTAGCATCACACAGGTGGGTGAACATGCTTTCGATGACGGCCTCATCGTATCCGCGAGCCCACAGAAATTCCTCGAAGTCCAACGATCGCATTTCGTAGTCGGTCTTATATCCCACGCTATTGCTTTCGATTTGCTTATAGCTGATGCCCAGCATTGAACCGCTGCAAATCACATCATATTTGCCGTCGATTTTAAAGAACTTCAGTGCAGTGACGATATCAGGATGGGCCTGGATTTCGTCGAAAAAGATGAGCGTATCGCCCGGAATGAACTTTTTAGCTGGGTCGATCAGGGAAATATTGCGGACGATGGTATCCGCGCCATAACCGTCCGCAGTGATTGCGCGATATTTCGGTTCCTCAACGAAGTTGATTTCCACTACCGAACGGTAGTTGTGTGCGGCAAAGTAATCGATAGTCTCTGTCTTGCCTACTTGACGAGGGCCCTTGATGATTAGCGGGGAGCGATTCGGGTCGGATTTCCATGCATTGAGATAGGCATCGGCTTTGCGTTTGAGATACATGAGGAGCCCCTTTCCGAATTACTGCTATATCAATGATTTTACACTTTCATGAGCGAGTTTTCTACCGTCTGGCACATTTCATGAGCGAGTTTTCGGCGGTTTGTCACATTTCATGAGCGAGATGGCGGGAAATGCCAGCTGCCAGTCCGCCAGTCATCCATCAATCGTCCGCAGATTGTCCGTCTGTTGACGCGGGAAACATGCCCGCGCTATAACTGAGCCCGGTATGAAGGGAGAAGGGAATAGGAACAGACGATATGGCAGTAACACACACCGCAGCAGATGCCACTGCGGCAACCACTATGACGAACGCCGTGGCAGACATCGAACAGGAAACACCGGAAATCGAGAAGGAACGCCAGCTTGCCGGAGTCGGAGCCGGAGCTGGAACCGTGGCAAACGGCAAGAAAAAGCCGCATGACCATGCGCTGGCCAGCATCCTCGGCCCCGCGTTCGTGGCGGCCGTGGCCTACGTCGATCCTGGCAACGTGGCGGCCAACATCACCTCCGGCGCGCGATATGGCTACCTGTTGGTGTGGGTGCTGGTGCTCGCCAACGCCATGAGCGTGCTCATCCAGTATCAGTCCGCCAAACTCGGCATCGTGACCAACAAATCCCTGCCGGAACTGCTGGGTGAACGTATGAGCGATGCCGGCCGCTTCATGTTCTTCATGCAGGCCGAGGTCATCGCCATCGCCACCGATCTGGCCGAGGTGATCGGCGGTGCCATCGCCCTGAACCTGCTGTTCGGATTGCCGCTGTTCATCGGCGGTCTGGTGATCGGCGCAATTTCCACGGTGATGCTGTGGTTCCAAGGTGGCAAGACGCAAACCACGTTCGAGCGCATCATCATCGTGATGCTGCTGATTATCACATTCGGCTTCATCGCAGGCCTGTTCGTGGACCCGCCGAGCCCCGGCGAAGTGGTCAAGGGCATGATTCCACGCTTCCAGGGCACCGACTCGGTGCTGATGGCCGCCTCGATTCTGGGCGCCACCGTGATGCCGCACGCCATCTACCTGCACTCCACGCTGGTGAACGACCATTACGCAGGCGGCGAAAAGCCGTCGATCAAAACGCAGCTGAAAGGCTCGAAAATCGATGTGGCCTGGGCGCTGTTGCTGGCCGGCACCGTGAATCTGGCGATGCTGGTGCTCGCCGCCAACTCGCTGCACGGCATGTCTGGCACGGATTCCATCGACGGCGCACAGCGGGCGATCACGCAGGTGCTTGGCCCGGTGATCGGCACGATCTTCTCCATCGGCCTGCTGGCTTCGTCGCTGAGCTCCACATCGGTTGGCACGTACGCCGGCTCGGAAATCATGCACGGTCTGCTGCACGTTAACGCTCCGATGTGGGCCTGCCGTGTGGTCACGCTGGTGCCGGCACTGATTGTGCTGTGGTTCGCCAAGGACCCGACTCAGGCGCTGGTCATCGGCCAGGTGGTGCTTTCCATCGGCATCCCGTTCGCCGTGATTCCGCTGATGCGATACACGCATAACAAGGAACTCATGGGCAAGTGGGCTGATGGAACCGTCAAGCACGTGATTTTTATGATTGTGGTGGCACTGATTGTGGCGCTCAACGTGCTGCTGATTGTCCTGACGCTGATGGGCAGGGCGTAATAGACTCCAGCTGAAATCCTGCGATAGCACAACATAATAAGAAACCCCGGTTCCAACACCGGGGTTTCTTATTATGTTGAGAATGGTTGAATCTGCCGTCAGTTCGCAGCCATACGCCGCGCACGCCGTTCGCGCAGCGCGCGCAAGGAAATAATGTCTCGCGTACGACCGGCACCGTCGCCCTTGACGCCGAAGAACACCATCAACACCATTGCCAGACAGATTATTGCGGAGATTCGCAGCGCCCATTGAATGCCGAAAATCGAAGCGGCGACGGCGGAGGCGTCGCCCTGCTTATGCAAAGCGGCAAACGTTTCCATCAGAATCACCAACACGGGTGCGCCCACAGCGCCCGCAATCTGACGCGCGGTATTCGTCACCGATGATCCGGCGGACACTTCGCTCGGCCCGTTCAGGCAATTCAGGGACCACGTGGTAATCGGCATCAGCAGGAAACCCATGCCGATCTGACGGATGAACTGGCAGATCGATACCCACCAGATCCACGTATCCATCGCCACCAGCGACATGCCCAAGGTGCCAAGGGTCAACACAATCGAACCGAACAAAGCCACCGGGCGCGCGCCGAATCGATCCATCGCGCGGCCGCCGAAGAACTGGGAGACGCACTGGCCGATAGCGCCCGGCAGCATGATCAGACCGCTCATCGTGGCCGAATAGCCGCGGTCGGTCTGGATGTAGAGCGGCATGATGACCAGAATCGAACTGAACGCGAAAAATGCCAGCGACGCGGTAATGGTGCCGACGGTGAACGAACGGTTCTTCAGCACTTCCAAGTCCAGCAGCGGCGGCTGGGGGAGTGCCGACTCGTCCTTGGCTACGGCCTCGCGATACCGCTTGCCAGCGCGCAGGTTGCGCATCACAAACCACACGATGCCGACCAGTCCCACAACCATGGGCCCCCACGTGACCGGTGCCGCGAATCCATAGGTCTCTGAATTGGTGAAGCCGAACATAAGCCCACCAAAGCCGATCACCGACAGGCACACCGAGAAGAAGTCCGCGCGGGCCGAAGGGTCGTGTGAACCGAAATTATGCAGTCCGAACATGGCCGCCAGCAGCGAGATTACGCCAATGATGGTCATGGTCAGGAAGATCGAGCGCCAGCCGTTGGCATCGGTCTGCCAGCCGCCCAAGGTGGGGCCGATGGCCGGAGCCACGCTCATGGCCATGCCCACGGTGCCCATCGCAAAGCCACGACGGGAAAGCGGGTAGATGGAAAACACCGTGATCTGCAGCACCGGCCACATCACGCCCGTGCCGGCTGCCTCCAGCACGCGGCCGAGCAGCACGAAGAGGAAGTTCGGGCCCAGCCAGGCAAGCAGGGAGCCGACCGTGAACACCGCCATCGAGCAGATCACGATCTGACGGGTGGAGAAACGACGGGTCAGGAACGCGGTCAGCGGTACCATGACGCCCATAACCAGCTGGAACACGGAGGTCAGCCACTGGCCTGTGGTCACGGAAATATGGAATTCCGACACGATGATCGGCAGCGCCGAGCTCAGTTGCAGCTGGGTAAAGTTGCCGACAAAGGTGATGAAGGTCAGGATTGCGATCGAAATAAACGCGGCATGACTCAGCTTGCCGTCAACGTACGATTCCTCTTGGCTCAGCACTCGTTGCAGTTCGCCACGACGGTTCTTGATTCCGCTCTCTCCAGCCACGCACACACTCCACTTCCGTTGCTCGGCCTGATGGCTTTGGGCGGTGTCGGTTGGCATGTCGGTTCTTCATGCGGCGTCATATGTCGCGCAACAATCGATGGTTTCGGCGACCGTCTCTTCATGTGCTTGGCCGGGCAGCCTCTCAAAAGCACCCCAATACGTTATACCTGGGGGTGCCCAGTCGGTTCGGAATATGTGCAGAAGCGGGGAGCGAACCCACTTTTCGCAAGAGACCGGGGCATAATAGGTGGTTGGTCATTGCATAGATATGCAAGTTGGCTCAGACATTTTGGGAATTGGTATGAGCAGGCATAGGGCAGGGCACGCAGTAAGTATTCCGAGCAGAAGGCACCGTGTCTGGCCATGGGTGGTGTCGATTCTGGCATTGCTCGTGGTGCTGTTAGGCGTGTGTGGATTCTGCGGATTGAAACCGTATTCCGAAGCCAAGCAGGTTAAGGCTCATGAGGAGCAGGCTTTGCAATTGTTGGGTGGCATATCCGATCTCAGCAATCTCGACAACGTTGATAAGGTGAGTTAGCAGATCGATCAAGCGAAGACCGAAACCGCCGCGGCGAACGATATTGTGCATGGCACGCTGTGGAACATTGCCTCGAAACTGCCAGTGTATGGCGATGACATTACCGCCGTGCAGGGCATGACTTCGGTAGTGGATTCATTGATTGGCGACTCGGCGCCGCAGTTTATGAATGTGCTGACTACTTTGAAGAATGCGCAACTGAGCACAGGGGATGGGCAGCTGAATATTCAGCCGATTCTGGAGGCGCAGAAGACCATTGTCTCAGCCAATGAATCGCTGCAACAGCAGGTCCAGAAATATCAGAATCTGCCGAAGGCCCATATCGGCATAGTCAACGATGCCTACAACACCGGCAAGACTCAATTAACGAAATTGGCCGATAGGGTTGATCAGCTATCTGGCACATTCCAGATTCCGCCGAATTTTCTCGGCTCTGGCCAGGCGCGTACATACGCGTTGATGGCCATGACCACTTCGGAGGAGCGCTCATCCGGTGGCCTGATTGGTTCCGTGGGTGTGGTGACTACGGACAACGGCAAGATTAGTATTGGGGATTTCCGCTCGAACAAAGAGTGCATCCCGTATGGTGCTGGTGATCCAACGGAAGATGAACAGCGTATTTTCGAGCAGTGGGGGCCTCTGAAAATGTCGTTCGATATCCGTGATTTGGCTGTATATCCTGATACCTCTCGTGTTGCAGAAGGTATGCAGTCTATCTGGCAGCGCACATCATGGGGACGTGACACTCCATTGGATGGTGTGCTCATGGTTGATCCGGTGTTTCTGCAGGAATTGGTGAAAATCAACGGCAACATCACGCTTTCTGATGGCCGTGTGCTCGCCGGAGGCAACACTGCTGAATTCCTGTTAAACAAGGTGTATATCGATTATCCGGTTTACATGCAGGACACCTATTTTGCCCAAGTCGCCGAGCAAACAGTTAGTAACATGTTCTCTAATTTGGATTTGACGAAGCTGAGCAAGGTAGCGCAACTGATGGGAAGTATGTCGGAAGGTCGTTGCTTCTCAATGTATTCGTTTGACGAGGCTACTGAGAAGACTATTAGCGATGCAGGCTTCACTGCACAGACTCCGAGCAGTGAGGAACATCCGCAGGCGGGTGTGTATGTGACTGAGCAGAACCCGTCAAAGATGGGGTGGTATATTCACCGCACGTCGAAGATAACTCGTTCCGCCTGCAATAATGATGGTTCTCAGACCTACCATGTGGAATATACGATGACGAATACGATAGACGATAACCAGATTGGCATAGCTGGAGCTGCCGGAACGTATATTCTCAGTGTAAACGCTGATCAACAAGGCCGTGGCGTAGAGAAAACCTTAATCTACGCTCCTGCGGGAGGCAGCCTCACGAATCTTCAAACCTCAGGTGGTACGGTGACTGGTAGTCGTCAGGAGACTTTGAATGGCAAGACCGTGTATGCCAGCATCGCCAATATCGGCCCTGGAGAATCCGTTACCTACTCCTTTGATGTGACTACCTCTATCAAGGCCGTCTCCGACCTCACCATCGACCAAACTCCAATGGGCTGGACTGATTCCGGTGTCACCACTGACACCGCTGCCTGTTCCATCAACAAGCAGTAAAAACTGAGCTCTCTCTGTGAGGGAGCTGTCAGTCGCGCTGACTGAGGGAGGGATCAAAAAACGGCGCTGTTGTTGTTTTCGTGGGTGGTGGTTCGTTGTTGAACCGTTGTGGGAGTAAGAGAAGAGCGCTTTTTGGGTAGGCTGTTTAACGACCAAGAAAAGCACAGCCAAAAAGCGCCTGATGAGCAGCATATTCAACCAGCTTCTCAACGTCAAAGGCACGGTGGTCGAGGACGTGCGGATCGTCGACTCGCCGTTGCGTCCCGAGCCCGTGCTCGAGGTCCGCGTGCGCCCGCGTGCGGGCGCGCTCAGATGCTCCCGCTGCGGAAGGAGGCACCGCGGGTATGACCAGGGCGGCGGAGTGCGCCGCTGGCGTGGCCAGGACTTCGGGCTGCTGGCGCGTCGAACTGGTCGCCGCCATGCCGCGCGTGGACTGCCCGAGGTGCGGCGTCGTGGTCGCCTCCGTGCCGTGGGCGGAACCGGGCAGCCGGTTCACCAGGGATTTCGAGTGTTTTGCTTCAATGTTTGTTCGACAGGTTCGGCAGTGTTTTTCCGCAGTGTGGG
>OAVT01000337.1_pt1 | contig 8849 bp, 8 predicted proteins | sample 1476461 | NCBI WGS metagenome assembly OAVT01 (sample SAMEA2580109, study PRJEB22360) | human gut metagenome | biome: human gut; feature: human-associated habitat; material: faeces | place: Denmark | collected 2008/2010
AAAAATAACCACAATTTTAACCCCCCAAAACAAGCACCCCCGAACGGCTTACCCAAGACGAAAATTTTGGCTTCCACAGTTTCGCGATCGTGGAGTTTGAGAAATGCAAAGACTCCAAAATCACAGAGTTCGTAAACAACTACAAAGTTAAATACAACGTATTTGACGGTTCCATGAAAGTCAGCGGCGGCGAAAACGTCCTCTCCTATGATGTCACCCGCCTCGACAAGGTCCGTGACGATGCCTACAGAGGATTAAAACGCCAGAACAATGTCGCGATGAATGATTTCGATCCGGTGATCGCCGAGATCGCCCGCCAAATCGATATCATCCTGCGCCGCAACGGCGATCCCTGCTCACTGCCTTACCTGGCTGAAAACAGTGCTGTGATAAACCTGATCCAGGATTTGGAAGAATTTGACAACCACTCGGAAGAAGAAGAACGCCCCGGCGAACTGTCCGACCCGACCAACTCGCCGTTGGACGGTGTTTCGCTGGAAGACGTCACGAACCGTCTCCAGATGGCCGGCCTCGAAAGATGGGTGATGCGATTGAAGGAAGCGAATGAGAAATTCATCTCCTTCTTCACCAACCGCAACAGCCAGCAGGCTACCATCGTCACCGGCGCGACCAAAGCGGCCCGCCTGGAAACCGATGCCGCCTACCGCGCTGTCGTCAAACGCCTCAACGCGCTGGCCGAAGTGAACGGCGAGACGGACTATCTGGAGATCATCAATAACATCAACCGTCTCATCGACCGCCAGAAAGCCATCCTCGCCACCCGCAAAACCATCAACGCCAAAAGAGCCACCCAAAAGCCGGAAGGCGGCGGCAAGCCGGGGGAGGAAAGACCGGGGGAACTGTAAACAATTGTCAATTGTTTTTCACGCTTTCTACCGGATTTGCATTCGCCGCCTTCCAACTTTGGAAGAATACCGCCAGGAAGGAGATCAGGAGGCAGAAAAGACCAGCAACGATGAAAATCAGCGGGCTAAGCGCGATCCGGTAGCTATAGTCCGCCAGCCATTGCTTCATGAAATACCAGCTCAGCGGCGTCGCGATCATGAACGCAATCCCGACATATGTCAGGAACGTACCGACGAGGCGCACCAGGATTCCCCGGTTGTCCGAACCGAACACCTTGCGGATCGCTACCTCCTGCGAACGTTGCAGGATGAAATAGGTAGACATCGCAAGCAAACCCAACAGCGAGATCAGGATCGCAATGCAGGCGAAGATCACCACGATCTTGGCCAGACGAATCTGCGATTCGAAATGCGTACGGATGCCCTGGTCGATAAACTGTCCCTCGAAAGGAACACCCGACACCTCCTCGAAGACTTTGCGCACGGACTCGTATGCCTCGACAGGATCACCCTGCACCTCGACCACGTAGCTCCACGGCCACCAGCCTGATTCCATATTCCGGAAACGGAACATTACCGGCGAATTTTCCTGCGTAATGTCCCTCAACTGGAAATCACGGATCACCCCTAAGACGGGTGTCACATCTTCGCCCCACCTGAAAGAAGGGGCATCTTCCGACAATTCCATCTGTTTAAAAGCCAGCTCGTTCAAATACCACCCCCCATCGGCGTTGGCCACCCGGTTGTCCGACTTGATCTCGAAACCGAAAATGCGGAAAGCGGCGCTGTCGACCTGTATCTGCTGGAAGCTGAGCGATTTGTCCTCGTAAGTTCCACTCATATTGTTCGTCCCGCTCGAAGGTGTTCCGTTGCTATGGCCGACAGCCTTGACCATCGGAAGCTGGCGCAACATATCTTCCGCCCGTTCCATCTCGCTTTTGGAACGGAAAATGTTATACGATTCGATTATGTTCGTCGTGTTGTAGCCCAACGGCGCGTGGATCAGATGGTCGATCTGGAGATACATCGTCAGCGAGGCGGCGATCATGGCGATCGTGATCACATTCTGGAACGTGATGAAGACCTTGCTGAACACCATCTTCGTCTGCCGGCGGAACGTCCCGCGTACCACGTCGATCGGTTTGGCCGATGAGATCATCAATGCCGGAAGCACCCCCGACAAAGCTCCCGTCAACACGATAAACAGGAGGATCGCCCCTATCCAAAGCGGTGTCGCCAGCACATCGAATGTCAAGCGCACCTGCAACAAGTCATTGGCATACGGCAGTGCCGCCTTGGCAAACATCAGCCCGATGGCAAACGAAACAACTGTCAGGAAAGTAGCCTCCAACATCAACCGCAGGAACAGTTCCACACGCGAAGACCCCAAGAGGCGGCGTGTCGCCATCTCCTTCGCCCGCTGGCCGGCCTGTGCCACCGTCAGGTTTATATAGTTGATGATCGCGAAAATCAGGATCAGAATGCCGACGGACATCAAGACCAACGAAAAGCGCTTGTCGCCTTGGTTCAAGCTATGCGACGCCGTATTTCCGAAATAGATATCCGAAAGTGGAACAACGCGTGCTTCCTTCACGAAATCATACCGGTAAATCCAATACCGCTCTTTGAAAAAGCTCTGTATCTCATCCGTCCGCCCCTTCAAGTCCATCCCCGGCTTCAGCAACAGGAACGAGACGCACGAGCCGGCGTTACCCGGATTCGTCTTCGACAGTGATTGGTTGAACTCCGTCACCCGCTCGATACGCACCAACAGGTCCGCATTCGGAATCACCGAACGGTTGATGTCTTCCATGACACCGGTAACCATGACACTCGTCGAGTCGCTGATGCGCAAGCTCTTCCCGATCGGATCGTCATTGCCGAATATCTTACGGGCAAAGCTTTCCGAAACGACCGCGCTATAAGGATCTTCCAAAAGCCGGTCGCGGTCGCCATCGAGTATCTTGAACGAAAAGAGGCCGAAAAACGTCGAATCCGCATATACGAGATCGGCAGTCAACTTCTTGTCTCCATAAAAAATTTGTTTACTCTTCCCTTGATCCGTGATGACCGGACAGACTTTCTCGATCTCCGGATACCGCTCTTCCAGCCAATAGGAAACCGGGACACCCGATTCCAAAAACTCTTCCGATGGCAACGATCCGGTCGTAATTCGCCTGTTGTTTGTCGATATTCAATTCCCGTTCCACATACACCGCAATCAGGATCACGAACATCAGCGAAACAGACAGCCCGAAGACGTCGATCGCCGTGTACCCCTTGTTCCGGCTCAGGAATTTCAGAAAAGATTTTATATTTAACAGATTATTCATAGTGTATTCCATTTATAATTCATAACCCCAAACTCATATCTCACAAAGAACATATCCGACTTTCCCAAGCCGGATATGATCACAAAACAATTAGAATGTGTCTATGTTCTATTTTACAAAAATTAAATGAATTCGTTTACGGACGACACGATACTTCCGTCGAACAGGTTGATCACCCGGTGGGCGAAGCTCGCATCGTGTTTGGAGTGTGTCACCATAACAATGGTGGTTCCTTCTTTGTTCAGTTCGGTCAAGAGCTGCATCACTTCGGCTCCGTTTTTGGAGTCCAGGTTACCGGTCGGCTCATCGGCAAGGATGATTTTCGGATTCGAAACAACGGCACGGGCGATGGCGACACGCTGCTGCTGACCTCCGGAAAGCTGCTGTGGAAAGTGGTTGGCCCGATGGCTGATGTTCATGCGCTTCAAGATGTCATTGACCATCTGCTTGCGCTCGCTTGCCTTCACTTTGAGATAGGTAAGCGGCAACTCCACGTTTTCAAAGACATTCAGTTCGTCGATCAGATTGAAACTCTGGAACACGAAACCGATATTTCCTTTACGCACCTGCGTACGTTCTTTTTCTTTCAAGTGTCCGACTTCCCTGTCCGCCAGGTAATAGTCGCCCGATGTCGGGTTGTCCAACAGGCCCAGGATATTCAGCAAGGTGGACTTGCCACAGCCGGAAGGGCCCATGATTGCCACAAACTCACCATCCTTCACTTCCATCGACACGCCGTTCAACGCGATCGTTTCCACCTCTTCCGTACGGAAAAACTTACTTAATCCTTCAATTTTAATCATGACTGTATCTGTTTTTTTATTATTGCTTCTTCTTGCCTATCTATAGGCAAACAGCGTGCCAAAGCACATAAACCATTTATTTACAACCCTATAATAATTTCAATATTTTCCGCGAGTGTCTAATTTTTGGACAGTGGTGTAAAGATATTAGACACTCGCCGGGAAAACGAGATCCCGGATTATTCCGATTTCAAGCTATCGACCGGATCTTCGTTCGCGACATCCCAGATGCGGTACACGATACATATCAAGACCACCAGGCAGACAAACAATGCCCCTGCCAAGAAGATCCACGCACTAAGAGGTATCTTTTCCACAAACTGCCGTTGCCAGTGTTCCGCGACAAAATAAGATATGCCGCATCCTAATAAAATCGCAGGGAGGGCGATACGAAGGACGTCTTTCAAGAATATCCGTAGAATATCCTTCATCGTAGCCCCGTTCACTTTGCGGATGGCCAATTCCTTGCGGCGTCGGTTCACTTCGTCGTTCGTATAGCCGATCAATCCGATCAGGGAGATTATCAGCGTTATTAATCCCCCGATCATCACTTCGTCGCGGAACTTCCGGGAACTGCTGTACAGGTCGACCATCTGAACGGAATAAACCGTCAGTTTCGGCTCTTGGCCCGGCATCAGCTCTTTCAATCTCTCATTTACTTTTCCGACTGCATCAGGAGTCATCCGGTGGAATTTCACCAACAAATGGGCAGAAGGACGTTGACGGTAGAACAAGACGGAAGGACGTGCATCCATATCGATGAGCGAACCCATGATATAATTCTCATATACCCCGCAAATCGTATAATACTTCGAGCCATACCGATCATGTTCCGATATATAAATGGATTTACCGACTGCACCGTCCGGCCAGTCCACGAATTCTTTCATCTTCTCCACAAAAGCACGGTTCACCATCACTTCGTCCGAAACCGGGATATTCTCGGTGAACGAGCGGCCTTCTATCACCGGTATTTCCATTAAGTCAAGGAATCCGTTGCTCACCCAATACTGGTCTGCAATATAAAAAGTTCCTTTTCCGACTCCGGTAAAGCGATATTATTGCCCGACATCGACCAAAAAGGTAACGAATAGGAAGTCGACACCGCTTCTACTTCCGGCAGGCGCATCACTTCATCCAGCACCTTATAACGAGTCGTGGAATCGATCGCCGAAATACTGCAATAGGCCAGCCGGTCATACGAATACCCCGGATCACTGTTCACCATTTACGCATATTGTCTGCCGACAATCAATAACAAGGTCACCAGCAAACCCGCCGCAATAAACTGGAGGAAAAGCAGACAGAGTTTCCAGACACGGCGACTTTCACGGAAATTACGGAACGCGGCAGCCACCGGAATACGGGCGAACAAACAGCCCGGAACCAAGCCGGTCACCAGCAACACAAACCCCCAGTAGTACCAAAGCCCCTTTGGATAATAACAACGTTTCGACCGAAACATCCAATAAATCATAAATGATATCCCGACAAAGAAAAATCAGGAAAATACTCACCATGATCGAACAGACCATGTGTACCAGCGTTTCCGACAAAACCATGCTATGGATATTCGTTTCCGAAGCCCCGTACGACTTATGCACGGCTACTTCTTTCGTCCGGTTGACGATCGAAGAAATGGTAATGAGAATATAGTTCATGATAGCCGTGAACAAAAGGGCAAAGGCCAGAATCCCCAACATCATAACCATGTTTTTTACCTCTCCCGCTTTGCTATGCAAGTCGAGCAAGGGCCTAAGCGTATAAGTCAGTTCGTAGCCCGACTTTCTCAAAGCTTCCTGATCGTGGTGCCGGAGCGTCATATCATGAATAGCCGGAGTCAGGCTATCAGGCGTGACTCCGGTGACAGACGCACATAACCGGCATAACGGTCGTTACCCAACCAGTTGTTCAAACTCTCCGGATCCATGCCGGACATGGCAACCAACATATCGTAACGCAAGCTGGCATTCTGGGGCAGATCCTCGAATACACCTCCGATCGTCACCTCCAAACCGGGATTCTCATCGGGGATGATCGTCAAGCCTTCCACTTTTTCGATACCTCCCATCTTTTCCGCCAACGAACGGGATATCATAGCATACCACGGTTTGGCCAACACCACTTTCGGATTACCGGACAGGATCGGCACAGGGAAGATATCGAACACATTACTGTCGGCCATCATGATATAACGGGCGGAATAACGTTGTTTGTCAGGTGTCGTGAACAGGGTATTATCTCCACCGATATAGGTAAGCCGGGTAGCGTCTTCCACGCCCGGAATCTCACTCCGCATAGCGGGAGCTACAGCACCGCTTACCTGATAATAGTCTTCCTCTTTCCCGTTCATGCTATAATTCTCATAGATCCGGTAAATCCGGTCTGCATCCGGATAGAAGGTATCGTAAGATTGTTCAAAATAGATCTTCGCAATCATGACCAACGCAACAGACAACCCCACACTCAGCGAGATGATCTTCATTACATTATGACGTCCTTTTTTGAACAATGAGCGTATGGCAATATTCAAGTTTCTCATATCTATCGTGTTTATCTGCTTTTCCTACTATCGTTACTCTGATTTCAAACTATCAACCGGATTAGAATTCGAAACAGCCCATGCACGGTACAGGACACAAGCAATGATCAAAACATAAACCATCATCGCTCCGGCCAGGAAGATGAAAAATCCGATGGGCGCCTTTTCCGTAAATTTCTCCAACCATCCCGTACCGGAATAATAAGCGACAGTCATACCGATCACGATAGCGGGAATCGCAATATAGGAAATGTCTTTCGAAATCATCTTCAAGATACTCCATGCCGTCGCCCCGTTCACCTTACAGATCGCAATTTCGCGTCCACGACGGTTCGTTTCGTCACTGGTATATCCCAGCAGACCGATCAATGCAATAATCAAGGTCACGATTCCCCCGATCATAACCGAGTCGCGGAACGTGCGGGAATCCTTATACAGGTCTATCATATCCATATAATAAGCCGTCACCGTAACATTTCGGTCGGGCATTACATCTTCCAGCACCTTTTGTGCCTTTTTTATATTCTCCGGTGACATCTCATGGAATTTGATCAGGATCATCGGTGCATATCTATCATAGAACAGGGCGGTCGGACGTGTATCCGGATTACCGGTACTGCCAATACAAACATCTTCATACACACCGCAGATGGTAAACGGTTCTCCATTCTGGCTATGTTCCGTAATTATAACGTTCTTGCCAATCGCACTCCCGGTCCAACCAGCCACCTGTTCCATCTTTTCGACAAAAGAACGGCTGACCATCACTTTGTTCGAAGCCGAACCGTCAGAACGGAACACCTCTCCTTCAATAACCGGAATCTCCATCAAGGAAAAGAAATCATCTTTCACCCAGTACATATCGGCAATATTAAACAGTTCGCGGTCATCTCCAGGAAGTGAAACATTATTTCCCGACATCCCTGAAATCGGCAGGTCATAGCAGGCAGAAACTTTGTCAACTTCGGGTATCTTGCGCAATTCCTCGATTGCCGTATTACGGACGGATTCTTCCACACCCTGTGTCGAGCAATAAGCCAACTTCTCATAGGCATATCCGGGATCGACATTTACCATATAGTCATACTGCTTATTGATAACCGACAATAATGCCACCAGATAGGCTGTTGCCAAAAACTGTATGAACAGCAGGCAAAGTTTCCAGTACCTGCGGGATTCTTTAAAATTACGGAATGCGGCAGCCACCGGAATACGCAGGAACATATAGGTCGGGATCAAACCGGTAATGAAAAAGATCACGATGCAAACTCCTATCAGTATCACAATAGTCTGTGTCGAGAACAATGCTCCCAACGTTGCCCCTAACAATTCTTCCGTTTTCGTACGGAACAGAACGATCAGAAAAGCGGCAAGCAACAAAGAAATCAGCATATGCAAACACGTCTCCGACATGATCATACCGAACAGGTTCTTATCTGAAGCCCCATAACATTTATGAACAGCCACCTCTTTGGTTCGGTTGATCAACGTGGAAATCACGATAAGCACATAATTCATCGCAGCCGTAAAGATGAGCACAAAAGCCAGAAAGCCCAACAGGGAATTCATGCTCTTCACCTCATCACTGTTACTGTGCATGTCCATCAACGGAACCAGGCTATAAGTCAAATCAATTCCCGCTTTTTTCACCTCTTCCAGATCGCAATGCCGTCCTTGCATCTCACGAATGGCAGTCGTCAGGCTTTCCGGATCAGTGCCGGGATAAAGTTTTACATATCCCAGATAACGGTCATTCCCCAGCCAATTTTCACGACTCCACTTGCTCATACCTTCCAAAGATGCAACAATCTCAAAACACAAGTGGGAATTTTCAGGTACATCTTCAAACACACCTCCTATCGTATAGGTTTGTCCTGGACTGGATTCAAATTCAAATTCCTTGTTCACTGCCTGTTCTGCACCTCCCAACAGTTTGGCAATGCGATTCGAGATCATCACATATCCCGGACGGGACAAAGTCTCTTTCGGATCACCGATCAGGATAGGACGCGGCAACAGATCGAAAACATTCGTATCGCCCATCACGACATAACGGGCGGAATAACGGTTTCCATCCTGTGTCTTGAACAACTCCTTGTCACCCCCGATATAGGTCAAACGAGTTGCTTTTTCAACCTCCGGTATCTCGACTTGCATAGCTGTAGCCACGCCTCCGCTCACCTGCCCGTAGGACTTATATTCACCATCCCGGATGATGTTTTCGTGCAACCGATAAATACGGTCGCTATCCGGATAAAACTTATCAAACGAACGTTCAAAACACACTTTCGATATCAGGACAAGT
>OAVT01000339.1_pt1 | contig 8818 bp, 6 predicted proteins | sample 1476461 | NCBI WGS metagenome assembly OAVT01 (sample SAMEA2580109, study PRJEB22360) | human gut metagenome | biome: human gut; feature: human-associated habitat; material: faeces | place: Denmark | collected 2008/2010
GTAGAACAGCACCATCGGATCGGTCTGCAGGTTGGTCTGTGCGCTGGAGATGTCGCCACCCCAGCTCACCGTGGTGGTCGGCAGACCGACGCCAAGGAAGCTTAGGGTTGCTTCGGCCACGATGTAGGAGGCCAGCGAAGTGGTGGCGATGACGATGATCGGGGCCAAGGAGTTCGGCAGGATATGGCGGAACAGATTCCTGGCAGGCGTGGAGCCGAGGGCCGTGGAGGCGGTGTTGAATTCGAGGTTCTTCGATTCCAGCACGGCGCTTCGGGCGATACGGCATACGCCGACCCAGCCGAAGAGCGTCAACACCAGCACGATCTTCCAGATGGACTTGGAGGTCTTGAACATCTGAAGCACCACGATGGCGCCGAGCAGCATAGGCAGCGCGAAGAAGATGTCGGTGATACGGCTCAGCACTGCGTCGACCCAACCGCCGAAGAAGCCGGCGACGGCACCGATCAGGGTACCGACAATCACGACCAGCAGCGTGGAGAGCACGCCGACGGACAGTGAGGTACGGGTGCCGTAGACCACGCGGGTGTACACGTCGCAGCCCTGCAGGTCGTAGCCGAAGGGGTGTCCGGCGGAGGCGGGGCTCAAGGAGTTGCCCAGATCGCAGGCGTTCGGATCCTGCTTGGTGAACAGACCGGGGGCGATGGCCACCACGATGATGAAGAGGATCAGCAGCCCGGAGATGATGAACAGCGGGTTGCGGCGCAGGGTTCGCCATGCGTCGGCCCACATGCTGGTGGCCGGTGCGGATTCGTCGACGGAATCGACGTCCTGCAACGGGGTCTCGTCGAGAGGAGCTACGTAACGGTCCTGACCGGGCAGGGTTTCCATGAAGTATTCGGTTCCTGGCTCGCCGGTCTCGTTGAGCTCGTTTTCAGTGGTTTCGTTTGCCATGTGACTCACTCCTCCCTATCACGCGTAACGGATACGCGGATCGAGGGCCGCGTACAGCATGTCGACAACGAGGTTGCACACTACGAAAATCAGCATGAGCAACGTGACGATAGACACCACCAGGTTTGCCTCGCCCTTCAGAATGGACTGGTAGGTGAGGAAGCCGATGCCGTGGATGTTGAAGATCTGCTCGGTGATCATGGCACCACCCATCAGGGCGCCGATGTCCTGGCCGAGGTAAGTGACGACTGGAATCAGGGAGTTACGTAACACGTGGCGCAGCATGACCTGACCGTTCGACATGCCCTTGGCGCGTGCGGTGCGCACGTAATCCTCGGCGATGTTGGAGGAGATTTCGGAGCGGGTCAGTCGGATGATATAGGCCATCGACACCGAACCGAGCACCATGGCCGGCATGAGCAGATCAAGGAAGCCGGGGTCGGCGCCTGCCGTCACCGGCAATATCGCCCACTGAATACCAAAGACATATTGCATGACGAAGCCGGTGACGAAGGTCGGCACGGAAATAAGCAGCAGAGAGACGATCAGGATGACGGTGTCGTACCACTTGCCCTTCTTGAGGCCCGAGATAATGCCGAAGACGACACCGAAAATCGCCTCGAACACGAACGCCATCAAGCCGAGCCTGATGGTGACCGGGAAGGCGCGGGTGATTTCGTCGAGAACGGGCTGGCCGGCGAAGGTATCGCCGAAGTTCAGGGTCAGTGCATTCTTCAGGTAGATAAAGTACTGAACGATGAACGGCTGGTCGAGATGGTATTCTGCGCGGATCTGGGCTGCGACGGCGTCATTGACGGGCTTGTCTCCGAACATGGCCTTGACAGGGTCGCCCGGCAGGGCGAATACAAGGGCATATACCAGAAGAGTCGTACCGAGAACCACGGGAATCATCTGCAGAATGCGTCGCAGAAGATACTTACCCATACGGTTGCTCCTTATTTCCTAGACCGGCCAGAAAGGGTATAGTACGCCCCCGCCGGTCGATAAATACTCCGACAGTTTACCGCATGCCCGGACTGTGATATGTAAATTTGCGTTAACGCAAGGTTTGAGATTGGGCAATGTTGGTGGATATGTCCATGGTTGCGGTCGGATAGTGGATACTTTAACTTGGTTCCCGATGGCGTAAGCAAGCACCCCTCACACAACAAAAAGGGCGGGGATCTTGCGATCCTCGCCCTTTATTTCCGAACTACCTAACGGTATCCGTTCAGTGAGTCAGACTCACTTCTTGGACATCTCGGTGTAGGTCGGGAGGTTCTGCCAATCGAAGGCGTAGCCGGACTTCACGTTGAGGGAAGCCACACCGGAGGCGTTGGAGTAGTACAGCGGGATGGCCGGAAGGTCGTTGAGGAGGATTTCCTCAGCCTGCTGGTACAGCTTGTTGGCGTCATCAGTGCTGGAAGCGGCAGCAGCCTGCTTGCACAGGTCATCGAAGGCCGGGTTCTTGTAGTCACCATCGTTGGAGCCGTTGCCATCAGCAGCAGCGGTGGAGTACAGCTGCCACAGGGAGTTCTCGGCGAACGGGTAGTCAGGCTGCCAGCTGGTACGGAAGGCGCCCTTCATCTGACGGTTGGTGACCGCGTCACGGAATTCCTGGAAGGTCGGGATCGGGTTGGTGGCCGCGTCGATGCCCAAGTTGTTCTTGAGCTGGTTCACGATAGCATCGTAGAGCGGCTTGGCACCACCATCGGCGTTGTAGGAGAAGGTGAGCTGGCCGTCGTACTTGGAGATGGCGTCAGCCTTGGCCCACAGTTCCTTGGCCTTGGAGGCGTTGAACTTCAGGTTGTCGGCACCCTTGAGGGAGTCGGAGTAGCCCGGGGTCTTCGGGGAGGTGAACTCGGTGGCGGCGGTGGCGTTGCCGTTGAGCACCTTGTCGATGAGCTGGTCACGGTTGATGGCCATGGAGATGGCCTGACGACGCAGCTGGCCTTCCTCGTCGTTCTTGAAGTGGTCAAGGGAGGACGGGATGGTGAAGGTCTGGATGACGGAGCCGGCCTCGGAGTAAGCCTGGACCTTCTTGTCGGTCTTGAAGGTCTTGGTGAAGGCGGCCGGGACGGACTCCATCACGTCGAGGTTGCCGGCCTGAATGTCGCGGTAGGCGGCGGAGTCGTCGGTGTAGACCTTGAAGGTCACGCCATCGTTCTTGACGTCCTCGTTGCCCTTGTAGTCAGGGTTCTTGACGAGGGCGATTTCCTTGTTGTGGTCCCACTTGGAGAACTTGTACGGGCCATTGGAGACAGGCTTCTCGCCGAAGGCCTTCGGATCCTTGTAGAAGGACTCAGGCAGCGGGGCGAAGGCCGAGTAGCCGACCTTAATCGGGAACACGGAGTCGGACTGGTTCAGGTCGACGGTGAAGGTGGTGTCGTCCACGACCTTGAGGCCGGAGAGCTGCTCGTCACCCTTGAGGCCATCCTTCTGCAGATCGTCATAGCCGGCGATGGCGGAGAAGAAGGAGGAGCACTTCTGGGCGTTCTTGGCGTTGGCCACGTAGGACCAGGCCTTGGTGAAGGACTCAGCGGTCACCGGAGTGCCGTCGGTGAACTTCCAGCCGGACTTGATCTTGATGGTGTACTGGGTGGCGTCATCGTTCGGGGTGATGGACTCGGCCACTTCGTTGGAAGCCTTGCCGTCCTTGTCGAAGGAGACCAGACGGGAGAACAGCAGGTCGACCGGCTTGCCGCCGCCGGTTTCGTTGGTGTTGCCCGGGATCAGCGGGTTCTGCGGTTCGGAGTTGTACGCAGTGATGATGTTGGAGCCAGCGGTGTCACCGGAGGCAGCGTTGCTGTTGGAACCGCCGCAGGCGCTCAGCAGCATGGCCACGGAGCAAGCCATGGCAGCGAAAGCAAGAGCTTTCTTCTTCATATGATTTCTCCTATTCATTAGGTTGCGAAGCGTTTCAGCCTCGCCTCATGCGAACGGGGTCGGATTTCCTCATCGTCGGGACACTTACGCTTCCCGCCGCTTCGGACACCCAACCCCGTTGCTGTTACCTGTCATTTTTGCGCACTTGGGAGACAAGCAGCGTATTTTTGTTACACCCATGTAAAATTCGGGGGCTTTTACCGGCTAGGTTCAGTCTTTGCTAAGTTTGTTAACCAATGCCCACATAGTGGTCATGCCCGGGGAAAGGCCTGTCCGTAACGGTTCTTGAGCTGCTCGATGGAGACGTGCGTATAGCGTTGTGTAGTTTTCAAGGAGGAATGCCCGAGCATCTCCTGCACCTCCCTCAGATCGGCACCGCCGTCCAGCATGTGCGTGGCCGCCGAATGGCGCAACGCATGGGGGCTGATGTCCGGTACGCCGGCCTCTCGGGCCGCTCTGTGTACGATGTCACGGGCTATGCGTTGGTCGATACGGCCGCCTCGTGCGCCGAGGAACAGGGCGTTGGTAGCACGGGACTTGGCTGCATCCGTTGCCGTACGGGCCAGTACAGGCCGCCCTTGTTCAAGCCAAGTCTCCAGCGCACGCTGGGCGGGCAGTCCGAACGGCACCACGCGTTGCTTGTTGCCTTTGCCGGTGACTTTGATGGTGCGATTGGAGAAGTCGACGTCAACGATATCCATCGACACCAGTTCGGCGACACGGATGCCGGTGGCATACAGTAGTTCGAGAATCGCGGCGTTGCGCTGCGATTCGGCGATGACTCGGGCGCTGTCGCGCTTGTCTGCACGGGCGGGTGCCTCGTTGCGGTTTACGGTGTCGGCTGACTTATCAGCTGTCTTGCCGACTGCCTGGTGCCCCCCTCCCTGCCCCCTCCCACTGCCGGCCGCGGCTGCCGCTCCCCCATCGCCCTTGTACTGGTTTGTTGCAACGGCCTGTTCGGCGACATCCAATAACTGCTCAGCTTGAGATTCGGTGAGCACCGCGGGCAGCGTGCTGGGAATCGAGGGAGTCATCAGTGTGGCGGCCGGGTCGGTGTTGGTCACCCCATGCTCATAGGCCCACGCGAAGAACCCGCGCACGGCCACGGTTTTGCGGGCCATGCTGCTGCGGGCGTGATCGCGCGATTCCACCGCCATCCAGCTACGCAGATCATCCAGCGTGATCTCGTTCAGATCGGTCACGCCGCGCAGCTCGAACAGGTGCAGACATGCCGTGAGATCCGCGCGATACGCTTTGAGCGTATTCGCTGACAGGCCGCGGTTGGACTTCAGATAGGAGACGAAGGAGTCGATATCGCCGTCGAACTGCGTAGATGACACTCTCGTTCTCCTCCGAATTCTTTATGGCCTTGGGTTACGGCCGGGGTGGCGTGTTGCGCCGCTCCGGCACGGGTTTCAATGTGGCAATCTGTTCCTGATGGATGGTCACGTTCTGGGCCGGGCGCGAACCATTGGCGGCGGCGTCACGCACCATCTCCAACGTGTATCCGTCCCAGGAAACCACGTGACCCACATAGTCGCGGAACTTCATACGGTGGTCGACCGGGTCAATGCCGTCGGTGATGCGCACCACCACGCGGGCACCGGCCGGAATCTGCCTTGGTAACGTCATACGTCATCATCCCCCTTAACCATTCGCCGCATCAACTTCGATGCGTTTCCCGAAAAACGGTACAGACTACCTTACTCCTTTGAGCCTTTCGAACAGCGGAGCCACACGGTCTTCTCACGAAAACAAGCGGGAACTTCATCCCCCTCGCGCGGCCTTCTTCGTGACAGGCGGCGAGGGGAACCTGCGCACGGGCCTACATGGCGGTACGCAGTTACATGGCGGGGCGCAGTTGGATGATGGCCTGACGTGGATGGACGAAGCCGGTGATGGCTTCTCCTCGGCGTGCGGAGAACAGCAGGGTCTGCTGCCAGCCGGCTTCGGGGACGGCGAGCTCGCGTTCCGGGAATCCGGCGGCAGTTGTGCCGGCTTGCGGCGCAGCGGTGGCCGTACCGTCTTGTGCAGCGGTGATGCCGGCATGTGTCACGGCGGCCTTGTACCGGCGGAAGGGGTCGCCTTCGGCGAAGAATCCCATCACATCCTGCTCGCCGGCGGCACCAGCGTGCAGTTGGTCGGCCATATCGGTCAGACGTGCCGCCATGCGGCGCAGCAGCGCTTCGACGTTCAGCGAGTCTTCCTCGACCATCGCGCGCGTGCGGTCCGGGTCGGTCAGGGACACGCGGGTCATGTCCCTCCAGCAGCCGGCGGCCAGCGCGGCGGCGATGTTGCGGTCCGGGTTGGCGACCAGTTCGTTGATCAGCGCGGTGGACACCACATGCGGCATGTGGGAGATCATCGCCGCGGCCTTGTCATGCGTTTCGTCGTCCACGACGATGACGCGGTTGCCGACGTCCTTGGTGATCATCGCGGCGACGTCGAGGAAGCGGCGGTAGTCCGTGGACTCGTCCACGGTGATGGCCCATAGGGCACCGTCGTACAGATGCGGGTCGGCGGCCTGCCAGCCGGACAGTTCGTTGCCGGCCATCGGATGAGCGCCGACGTAGCACTTCCCCAGCCCGGCAGCCTTGACCTGATCGCGGACCATGCCCTTGACCGAGCCCACGTCGGTGAGCGTGGTGTTCGGATGGTCGCCCATGAGCGGGGCCAGGGCGGCGAGGATTGCGGGCATCGCCTTGAGCGGATTGCACAGCACGACCACATCCGGCTCGGCATCCATGAGTTCGGAGAGCGTGCTCTTGCAGAAAATGCCATCGGCTTCGGCCTGGGCGTAGGGGTGCGGGCGATGGTTCCACGCGACGACGCGCACGCCGCGCTCGGTCAGGCGGCGTGCGAGCGAGCCGCCGATCAATCCGAGTCCGACGATTCCGACTGTATCTACCACAGCAGTTCCTTCCTTGCTTCCTCGGTGTACTGCCAGCCTTCCGGCGCGCGATTGGTGATGTGGACGCCGCCCTCGGGCAGCATCCAGGCGTCGACCGGCGGGTTCGGGCGTTCGCGGCGTGGGTAGACGGCCAGGGTTTTTGCCCAGTCGCCGTGTCCGGCGATCTCTTCCAGTGCGGTGCGGAATCTCGGCTCCCAGGGGGCGGCGTCAAGGGTGGCGATGAAGCTGTAGGTTCCGTCGTGGCCTTTGATCGGGCGCGAGATGAAGCTGGTCATGTTCAGTCCCGCATCGCGCAGGACGTCCAGCAGGTCGGCGAGTACGCCGGGGCCGGTGACCAGCGGGATGAAGGTGATGATGGTTTCGAAGTCGCCGGCGTCATTGCTGTGGGCGCGGGCGTTGAGTTCCTGGACCACATCACGCGGGGCGATGACAAGGAATTCGGTGTGCGCGCCATCGAAATCCTGCACATGTTCGGCGAGGGTGTCGAGATCGTAGAGTTCGCCGCAGATGCTGGGGCCGAGCGCCACGCGGCCGGGCTTCAGGTCGCGGCAGGCGGCGGCGTTGGAGGATGCGGGTTCGGGCTGCAAATGGTGTTCGGCGATGAACCGGGTGCATTGGGCCAGACCGTGCGGGTGGGCGCTGACGGGGTTGCCGGTGCAGTCGTAGATGCTGTGGCCGCGCACGGTGAAGGCGTTGAAGGCCACGTCCACACTGATCCGGGCGAAGCCGGCCGCGTTGGGGGCGTCGATCAGCGCGTCGAGATTCGGGACCACATAGCCTTCGACGTTGTTTTCCCATGCGATGACGCCCCAGCCTTGGCGCGACTGTACGGCCTGCATGATCGCGGGCACGTCGGGCAGAGCGATGAGGTCGAAGTCGCCGAGTGTGGCGAACTGGTCGGCGGCCGTCATTGCCGCCTGATGGGTGAAGGTGCCCTCCGGGCCCAAGTAAAACAGTTTCATGCGTGCCATAAAGTTCTATGGTAGCGGCCGTAATCCCCTACGCCCGCCGATACGCGACGCATTCCCGGGAATGTATCGCCATATATAGTTACGCGCGCGATTCAGAATGAGTGGGAATGACGAACCAGCGGGCGGGAAGAATGAGCAGGACGACTTGGACCAGTATCAGGCCGTACAGCCAGATGTAGCCGGCATGTTGGGAGAAGAACGGCATGTCGCCTTGGAATCCGGCGACGATGAGCGCTTTGCCGGATGTGGTGGTCAGCGCCATGCCCCATGCGGTCAGTGAGGAGGCGATGAGGTGCAGGGCCAGTCCGACCGCGCCCATGCGCGAACGGGCGCACCATGTCGATAGGCCGATCAGCAGAAACGCCAGCACCAGACCATACGGAATATTCAGTTCCGCACCCATACGGTGGGCGAACGTGCCCACAAAGGCGGAAGCCACGCCCGCCGCAATCGTGATCAACGATTTGACCAGCGCGTTCTGGCGATACGACCACGGACGCAATTCAGTAGTGCTCTTCACAGTCATGCGTTTCAGTATAGGTGGGGATATGACTTGGTGAGGAATAAACTTAGCTCCCCTCAGAGAGGGGAGCTAGAGAGAATGGTCGGCTACAGCCGCACCAAATCACTTACCCTGCTGGGCGGCGTTCTGGCGGCGCTGCTTGGCGCGCCACTTGTACCAGTCCTCACGGCCGAGGATGATCTTGCGCACGCGGATGGACTCCGGGGTGACTTCCACGCACTCGTCCTCGTTGGCGAAGTCCAGGGACTCCTCAAGGCTCATCTTGATCGGCGGGGTCAGGGTTTCGAGCACGTCAGCGGTGGAGGAACGCATGTTGGTCATGTGCTTGGCCAGCGTGATGTTCACGTCCAGCTCGTCGGGCTTGTTGTTCACACCCACGACCTGGCCTTCATACACCGGGGACTGCGGTTCGACGAAGAAGTTGCCACGGGCCTGCAGACGCTGCATGGCGTACGGGGTGGCGATACCCTTGCGATCGGAAACCATGGAACCGTTCTGGCGAATGGTGATGGCGCCAGCCCACGGCGCGTAGCCGGCAGAGATGGAGGAGGAGATGCCGGTGCCACGAGTGGCGGAAAGCAGCGCGGGGCGGAAGCCGATCAGACCACGGGACGG
>OAVT01000343.1_pt1 | contig 8699 bp, 6 predicted proteins | sample 1476461 | NCBI WGS metagenome assembly OAVT01 (sample SAMEA2580109, study PRJEB22360) | human gut metagenome | biome: human gut; feature: human-associated habitat; material: faeces | place: Denmark | collected 2008/2010
TGTCGGCCGCGTGCTCGTAGCCGATGTAGTGGTTGAGCGCGGCGGAAATCGACGGTGAGGACTGGGCGTATGAACGCCCCAGGTCAGCATTGATTTCGATGCCTTCCACGCAGTTGACGCGGAACGTCTCCATGGCGTGCGTCAGCAACGCCATGCCGGTCAGCAGCTCATGCACCATCACCGGGTCGAAGGCGTTCAGCTGCAACTGTCCCTCGGCCACAGCCCAGTTCACAGTCACGTCCATGCCGAAAATCGTGAAGCAGCACTGGTTGACGCATTCGGGGATCACCGGGTTCACTTTGGCCGGCATAATCGACGAGCCGGCCTGGCGAGCCGGCACGTTGAGATCGTTGAAACCGCAGCGCGGCCCGGAATTGAGCAGTCGCAAATCGTCGGCGGCCTTCTTCAGGTGCACGGCGAGGCTCTTGATGGCAGCCGACGTGGCCACGTACGCGCCCATATCCGTCATGGCGGCCACCGGATCGGGCGCGGCGGTGACTGGCAGCCCGGTGATTTGCGCCAGATGCTTGATGGCGGACTTGCGGAATCGCAGATCCGCGCAAATGCCGGTACCGATGGCGGTGGCACCGAGGTTGAGCTGGGCCAGCAGCGGCACCACGCGATCGAATGCAGCCAAATCAGACTTCAACAGCGTGGCAAACGCATGAAATTCCTGACCATAGGTCATTGGTACGGCGTCCTGCAGCTGCGTGCGGCCAATCGTCACGTCATTGATATGTTTGTCGGCCAGATCGTGGAAGGCCTTGGCGAGTTTCTTGGTGGACTCGGCGAGCGGCCCGATCGCGTCGATAAGCGCGAGTTTGCAGGCGGCCGGGTAGGTGTCGTTCGTGGACTGCGACTTGTTGACGTCGTCGTTCGGATGGATGTATGTGTAATCGCCGCGCTGGCGGCCGGCGATTTCCAACGCACGGTTGGCGATCACCTCGTTCATGTTCATGTTCGACGAGGTGCCGGCACCGCCCTGCATCACATCGACCGGGAACTGATCGGCCAGTTTGCCGGCCTCAATTTCTAGGCAGGCGGCGCGAATGGCCTCGGCCTTGGCTGGGTCGATCAGGCCTAATTCCTCATTGGCGATGGCGCAGGCGCGCTTGACCGTGGCATAGGCGCGAATCAGCTCGGGATGTTGGCTATCGGTGATGCCGGAGACCGGGAAGTTGCCGATAGCGCGCTGGGTGTGAATACCCCAGTAGACGTTCGCCGGCACCTCCATCTGGCCGATGCAGTCATGTTCCAGACGGGTCTTGTTCGATGTTTCGCTCATGCTTCCATCTTCCTGTGCGTGGGTTGGAAACGCCAGCATGAGAGGCTGATTGCGCCTTGTGAGAAACCTCACGCGAGGTTCGTGCGGCGGAAACAATCCAGACTCGCTGGTTTTCGGTCAAGCGGTGTACCCGGGGAATCCTGCGGGGCCGTTCGACGATGAGATGGTGGATGGCGCGGCATGCGTGGCGGCGACCGGCATGCCGGGGGCGGTCGAATCCTGCGCATTGTGCACGAAGATGCGATTCCAGTAATTAAGCATGTCCTTTTGGCTCATGGCCAGGTATATGCCCATGGCCAGCACGGCCACATCTTCTTTAAGCAGGTCTTTGATTTCGATGGTGTCGCTCAATTCGGGCCAACGTTGCAGCACGGCGAGCATGCCGCCCACGGTGAACTCGACCATGAGATCGGTTTTCAGGTCAAGGTTCTTGGGGTCGCGTTGCAATGTGCTGAGCATTTGCAGACGGCAGAAGTCGCGCAGCGATTCGGTCAGTTCAAGCGTGCTGTGCGGGCCTGCCAACAGGGCCAGGTGGTCGAGGCGCTGACGCTGCTCTGGATCGGAGAGCGTGGCGGTGACGCGGTCTCGCCATTGTTCCTCGGGATTGCCGTTCGGATCGGGGGTGCGGTTGATCGGAATCGATTCGACCTGATGCAGGATGGCTGAATCGGCCAATTCGGGCAGGCTGGAGAAGTGATAGTAGAACGAATTACGGTTCACGCCAGCCTCACGCACCACGTCGGTAACGGTGATCTTGCGATAGTCGCGGTCGGCGAGCAATTCCCAGAAAGCGTTCTCGAGGCGTTCTTTGGCGGGCAGCACCTCGGAATCATGGCGTGGACGTGGCATCTCTTCCTCCTGATGCACCAGCGTGATATGGTCACGCTGTCTAATAACTTATTGGGCAGTATAACTATTATTTGTGGACATGTCTATGAGCTAATCGGCGATTTCAGTTGCGTCCTCCGCTGATGGCGAAGCTGTGGTGCCGGCATCGGCATCAGTATCGGCTCTGGCCGGAGCTGCGCTATCTGCTCCTGCTGCAGTTTCTGCTGGGATCTCGGCTGTTGCTTTGGAGGTCGCAGAACTTGGTGCGGAAGCCGGGGCGGGCGTCGGCTTGCGTTTGGCCGTGGACGCCTTGAACAGTATCGCCAGGGCCTCAACCAAATGACGCCGGTCTGCGGGGGTCAGCCCAACGTACGCGCCAAGCATCGCCGGAATCGAAGCGGGGAAGTTGCTCATCACCTCGCTGAAGCTGGTGGCGCCGTTGGCGTGCAGCACGGTGAACAGCGCATCCACCGCACGCTCGCGCTGTTCGGGCGTAAGCGTGGCGATCCAATGGTTCAGCTCCTCGTTAAACAACTGCGAGCTGGAACTCAAATCCGGCTCGGTGATGAACTGGTCACCATCCAATAGCCAGGTGAAGGCGGAATGCTGCATGATGCCATCCGAATCGGAAGAGACCACGCGGCAAGGCTCCGGGGTCTCGAAAATCATGCCCACAATCGACGAACTCGGCACGATTTTCGTCACCTTCGGCTGGATGGTGCGGTAGGCGGGGCTGGTCACAATCTCCGGCGGGAAACCGGGGCCATCCAGTGAATAGACATGCTGAATGCGCTTGCGCACCTTGGGATCGGCGTTCATGGCCGCGTAAATCGCCAGATTGCCTCCCTTGGAATGGCCGACCAGAATAATCGGACCCTCCCACAGTCGCGCCACCATATCCAGATAGGCGCTGGCTGAACGTTGCGCCGGCACCGGATACTGGAAAGCCATATTGAAATCTTCCTTCCATCCGATGAGCGAATCATCGGTGCCGCGGAAGGAAATAACCAACGTGCCTTTGTAGGTCGGCTTTCGGCGCTTGTGGCCGTCGGGCAGTTGGAAGGTGGCGGCGGCGAATTGGGTTTGCTCACCCTGATTGATGTGCTCGACCACCGCGCCCAGGCGAACGTTGGCGTAGCGGGGGTTTTCGCCTGCGGCCTGGAACAGGTCGTGGGTCAGGTCCGGGTTGACCACTGAAACCATTTGGGCTTCGTGCGGCTTGTCGTCGGCATGTGTTTCCGGCGAACGATGCAGCTCGCGGTTGGCCTCGTCAAGGCTTACCGATTCAAGCTCGGGATGCCAGATACCCTTCAGCCAGATCAGTGGATGCTTGGGTTCGAAAGCGCGAATGCGTGCGGCGAACGAGCCTGACCGCGTCTCATCCAGCATCAACGTCGGACAGACACTGGCCACATCCTCATAGATGAGCGTGGAGATGATCAAGGCGTCGATTTCGTTGAACGGCAAGTCGGCGAAGGAGCGCGTTTCGGTGTGCGCGTAATCGATAATGCCGGTCATGCGCACCTCCTGCTTCCGTTGATATTGCATATCCCCTTGGGCTGCGTGGTCTTGCGATCGCGTGCGGCCGTGCGGCTGCGCGCAGCAATTAACCATATGCATTCCATTGTAGGGATTGTGCGGTTTTGGCCGGCGCGATCGAGCAAGACTGCACCGACGGCGAACAATTCGTGGGAGGATTCCCGTCAGCTTGTCGAAAATTGTCGGGTAGCAGGGTTGCGATGCCAGCCAGCCACCCTCCGGCGTTACGTGCCACTTCCCGCCAGCGGGAGGGGTAACCACTCAATCCTTTTGACGAGACGGACCGCTGGGGCCGTCAAAGGTTCGGCAGATCGAAGCGGGCCAGATCCACGCCTTCGTGGTCGAGCAGTTCGGCCTTGATGTCGAGTCGGCCGCCGTAGCCGCCAAATGCGCGGCCCGAGCCGCCTACGCGGGGACAGGGCACGATGATAGTAACCGGATTGCGCTTCACTGCGCCTCCGACCGCCTGCGCGGCCATGCGGCCGCCACCGCGTCGTTCGGCCAATTCGGCGGCGAGTTCGCCGTAACTTACCGTCATGCCATAGGGAATTTCGGCCACCAGATTCCACACTTCATGTTGGAATGGCGTGCCGGCGGGATGCAACGGCGGCGTCTGATCTAGGCCGGGGCGCTCGCCGGCGAAATAGGCGGTCAGCCATACGCGGGTCATACGGAACACATCGGGTTCACGATCGGATTCGCGATTCGAATCGAGAACGGCTTGGTGATCGGTGGCCCACCACCAGTCTTCAAGACAGAGCTCGGTCAGGCCCTCGCCGTCCGAGGCCATCATCATCCGGCCGATGGGCGTTTCGACTGTGGCCCGCATCAGTTGTCGTTGCGTCATACCGCCATTATCGCGCGTTGAGGGATGAAGCCCATACCGTGCCTGATTTCATGAAGGACGGCACGTCGGCGTAGTTCGGGAACTTCACTTCGGCGCTCGATAATCGTTGGAAAACCGGTGGGACACGCGGGGGCTTGGCTTTTTCCTGAGATTGGCGTATCTTTGTCACCTGTTGCCTGTGAAGGTAACACATGCGGACATAGCTTAGTTGGTAAAGCGCAACCTTGCCAAGGTTGAGACCGCGGGTTCGAGTCCCGTTGTCCGCTCTCGGATGGTTGATTCATGCTGATTGATTCGACCGGATGATGACCCGGGCGGTTGGCGCAGTGGTAGCGCACTTCCCTGACACGGAAGGGGTCACAAGTTCGAATCTTGTATCGCCCACTCGATGAATCGCCGGCAGAATGTTGCCGGTTTTTTCATCACAGGCTCGGGCGATTGGCGCAGCGGCTAGCGCACTTCGTTCACACCGAAGGGGTCGTAGGTTCGATTCCTACATCGCCCACCCGAGATTCACGCTCGTTGGCCATGTGGCCGCGAGCGTTTTTTCATAATCGATGTATTCCGATTATGCCGGTCCAATCGGGGTGCGGGCTAGAATGCCGCGGAGCCGGCAGAATGGCGGGATTCCGCCGATGCAACCTGTGGTTGCGCGCGAATATGCAACCTGAAGATGGTGGCGCGGAACTGGTTTGCCGTGGCATAGTGAGGGCATCGGCCGAATATGTCATGATGAGCATTACCTATGAAGGGACACTCCGATGAGCTTCCGCGCCAACCTGCAATACCTGCGCGCACAACGCAACATGCCCCAGGAACAGCTGGCCATGTTGCTCGGCGTCTCGCGCCAGGCCATCTCCAAATGGGAATCCGAGAAGGCCTATCCCGAGATGGACAAGCTGCTTATGATCTGCGACCTGTTCGGTTGCACGCTTGATGACCTGGTACTTGGCGATGTGAGTGCGAGCGTGAACGTGGGTGCGGCCGCGCGCGGCGCAGCGGAGGGCGACCATGGCTCGGCTGCCAGAACCGTAACCGGGGAGGGAGCCGGGGAACCCGCGTATATGAAGGATGCTGATGGGAACATCGGTGAATCAGCGCGGTCCGGCGGTGACGGCATCAATGGCCCGAGCTCCGCAAATGCATTGCCCGGCGAAATGTTGCACGGAACCAGTTCATCACGTCCCGGCACGCTGGCTAATGTGGCTGCCTTACCGCAGGATCTGACCGGCTACGATGAACACCGCTGCCGATTCGCGCTACTGATTGCCGGAGCCGGCATCGGCAACCTGTTCGATTCCGATAATTCCATTCTCGGCGTGACGCCACTCAACGATTTTCTGACATTCCTGGGCATCTGCGTGGGCGTGATTATCGGGCTGGCGATGCTGATTCCGGGCGGCATGTCACATACCGACTTCAAACGGCGGCATCCCTATGTCGAGGATTTCTATGCTGCGAGATGTCGCCCTCGGCACAGAGTTGCCGAGGGCCGGCAAATCACTCCCGCGTCGGGTCCTTTTGCAGGAGCAGGAAGACGAGTGCCGCGACGAGCAGGACGGCGATGGAGAGCACGCCGAGCGAGGCGTTGCCGGTCAGGGACGTGGTGGTGGCCACCAGGAAGGTGCCGATGATCGAGGCGGTCTTGCCGAAGATATCGTAGAAGCCGTAGTACTCGTTGGCGTGATCCTTGGGGATGATCTTGCCGTAGTACGAGCGGGAGAGCGCCTGGATGCCGCCCTGGAACATGCCGACCAGAATCGCCAGAATCCAGAACTCCACGGCCGACTTCAGGAAGAACGCGGCGAAGAACACGATGCACATGTATGCCACGACCGCCGCCGTGATCATCACTTTGCAGCCGAACCGGCCGGCCAAACGACCGTAGAGAATCGCGCAGGGGAAGGCCACGAACTGCGTGACGAGCAGTGCCACCACCAGCTGGGTGGAGTCGATGCCAAGCTCGGCACCGTAGGAGGTACTCATCGAAATCACCGTGTTCACGGCATCGATGTAGAAGAAGAACGCGATCATGAACATCCACAACGGCTTGTTCTTCACGATTTTGCCGAACGTGCCCGCCAGTTCGCTGAACGTGCCGCGCACGGCCGAGCCCAGCTGGTCACGGGTGGCGCGATAGTGCACTTGGCGGTAGCTGGTAAGCAGCGGGATGGTGAATGCCACCCACCAGATGGCGGTGATGATGAACGAGGCGCGCGTGCAAGCCACCGTGGACCAGTCGAAGAGCGACGGGCCGCCGAAGATCAGCGCGATGCAGAAGATGAACGGCACGGTGGAGCCGATGTAGCCCCAGCCGTAGCCATGCGAGGAGACCTTGTCCATGCGCTCGTTCGAGGTGGCGTCGATGAGCATCGAATCGTAGAACGTTAGCGAGCCGTTGAGGCCGATGGTCGCCAGAATGTAGACGACTAGGAACGGTAGCCAGGTCAGGGGCAGGGCCATTGCGCAGCAGGTGACCACGCCAGTGCCGAAGAAGCCAAGGAAGAACTTGATTTTCATGCCTTGCACGTCGGCGATGGAGCCGAGCAACGGCATGAGCAGCGCGATGACCAAGGAAGCAATGGTTTGCGCGTAGCCCCAGGCGGACACGATGTTGCCGTCCGCCGGCATCAGCGATTTGGCGTAAATGGGGATGACGGCGGTGGACAGCAGCACGAATGCCGAGTTGCCGACGTCGTAGATGATCCACTTCTTCTCGCGGGCGGTCAGTTTGGCGCTTTGCGGCACCGGTTCGTGGACATTCGTGGGATCAGTCATATACACTCCTCGACAGTATTCAACTCAATCTATCGTAGAAGCGCGGACTAGGGTAGGGGAGCCATTCCGGTTGAACGGCGGATGAATAATGCCGGGCCTCTTTCTAAGGGGAGCCAGAGCAAAAATAGCTCCCCTCGCTGAGGGGAGCTGGCCGCGAAGCGGACTGGGGGGAGCTACCTATAGTCGACTATTCGCCGATCAGCGCGATGGCCTCGTCGTAATCGGGGCATTGCGGCACGCCGTTGAGGCTGTGCTGGATGGCGATGGATGCCGCCGCGTTGGCGATCTTTACCGATTCGGCCAGACTATGGCCCTTTGCCAGCATCGCGCACATCACGCCGGTGTGGCAACCGCCCGCCGAACGGGTGTGTACGGCCTTGGTCGGGTATCCCTCGATATGAATCGTCTCGCCACCTGGCTCACGAATCCAAGCGCCGCGGGCGCCGACACGCACCACCAGCGGCGCGCGCAGTGTAGCGCCCAAGCCGTCGCACAACTGGTGCATGAAGTCGTCAAGTCCGCCGCCAATGGTGACTTTGCTGTCGTCGATTGGCGCACCAAGTCGCTCGGCCAGCGTCATGGCCTCCTGACGGTTGCAGGACCAGACCGGGCGTGCGAGCACCAGGTCCTCAAGCATATGGTCGTTGACCAAACGCAACGTATTGGTGGGGTTGATCACCAGCGTGTAGTCGCGTGCAGCCGGGTCGGTACCGGCCTTGAGCAGGAATCCGTCCACGCCGGTGGCCGTGTGGTCCATCAGTGTGTTGCCGCTGATGTGCACCACGTCTTTGGGCTGCGGCTCCAGCGTGTCGAACGTGTCCGAGTCGCCATGAGCCTCGGCGCCATAGGAAGCGATGAATGTCTTCTTCGGCGCGCCGGAGCTCAGCACCACGCGGAAGCCGGAATCCTCATCAAGACGATCCTGGCCGATATGCGTAATGCCGTTGTCTTGGAATGACTGGCGGATGAAATGCGCCCACAGGCCGTTGCCCAGAATGCCGGCGTGCTCGGTCGGCACGCCCATGCGGCTGGCCGCCTGCAGCACGCGATAGCTGCCGCCAATGGAGGGCTTCGGATGATCGGCCACGGCGAATCCGCCCTGTGCCGGCACCTTGTCCACATTGAGCATAATGTCCACCCAGACTTGCCCCAGTGAAATCACGCTGGGCTCGTGAGTGCCGATACCTCGCTTGAGATTCAACATGACAGCCTCCTTCGTCGTAAGTTGCACGAGGACCCCTTCGTCCCTTGCCGTCTCTTATACCGAGATTATATGAGAGTTTGCTGGATGCGGAAAAGGAAGGCCGGCGTGTTTTATCGGGTAAACGCTATGATTTGCAGCGTAATTCGCCGCTGGCGAACTGCTGACGAACTACTTGCGGACCGCTGGCGAACCAATGCCGAGCCCCCCCACCGGTCTGC